>Ga0307997_10000199_pt1 | contig 27135 bp, 30 predicted proteins | sample Davwhametageno36_FD_203165 | JGI IMG/M metagenome (GOLD analysis project Ga0307997, IMG submission 203165) | Marine microbial communities from Davis Island wharf, Antarctic Ocean - #36 | ecosystem: Environmental > Aquatic > Marine > Unclassified | place: Antarctic Ocean: Davis Island wharf... | reverse complement strand
CCCGCATCCATCTCGTTCTCTCTGTACTTCCCGTCAAACAACATTGCACATTTCTCCATGATATTTTTGTGGTTGTTGGGGCGATAATCTCCCGTGATGAATGTATTTGTATCCAAATCAAGCACGGATGAATTTCCGTAAAACGAATTCGGGTCAGTTCCAGGCCCATAGGACCGCTCGCCCACAATTCCTCCCACCCCATATTCGTCGTCCGTTGGCGCGACCAACAAATCGATCGGTTGGTACAAGTAGGGCCAGTTCGTGTAATTCGACCATTGGTTCCGGCTCACCGCATCCGACCGCCGGAAGAACCACATCCAACTGGATACCATCCCATTACTCACAATTTCCTGCCGATTGGAGTTCACCAGATTGGGAAACGTATGTTCGTACACTTCCTTGATGAGGTATGTCTGCGATTCCCCGGAAAACAACTTCACTTCCTCGTCGGATAAAAATGCGTAGGTGGAAATCAGATGAATGTCCGTGGTCCAATCCGTCCTATCGCTCGGGTAATCGTCCGTCAACACATGTAGCCCCGGCGGACTGTGGAGGAAACGGTGGAAACTGTGGTCTGGAACCCCCTTTTGGGCGCGGGTGTAGAGTGTGGGGACGGTGGGGTCGTAGGAAGAAGACATTACGTCCCGAATAACGAAAAGATCGCGGATGGGGCGGAATGTGATGCGGATGTTCAACTCGTTGTACTGGAGACTCGCCAGAGGAAAGGCCATTTTGTTGGACATTGTGAACCATGTGTTGAGAGGGATGTACAGTTTCCGACCGCGAATGGACGGCTCGCATGCCGCTCCATCTCCCGAGTATGCGGTGGGATACTGGGAGCGCCTCTCGTACGCATTCGCTGGGTCGTTCATCTCCTTTGTGTGCCCAGTCATTTCGTCGTATAGGGTTCGCTTCGTGACCCCGAAATCGCGCAGTACCATGTTGTGCATGTAATCTCCCGAAAATTTCTGGATGGTCTGGCTTCCAATGGTGAGTTCCACCTCGTGGATCATTTGCGACCCCAGATTATCAATCCACTTGAAATCATAGGGGCGCCATCGGGTGTGAGCGCCCGCGGCGGGGGTGCCCGTGCCGTCACCACTCATCACACTGCTATCCGGAGGAATCACCGGGCTCCAAATATGAGGCATCGTCACAACCACATAGGTATCCATCAACAATTCTGCGTACCGAGGTATTTTAAAATCCATCGTGGTATGCTCGTCCATACGAAGGGTTCGCGAACCGGAAAAATCAATCCGAAACTTCTGGAGCCCGAAATTCGTGTGTTTTGCATACGAGGTCTTGAAATGGGTTTTGGTGGGGTTGCCGTGGATAAACACATTCTGGTCTCCGTAAGCGACGATATTCAATAATCCACCAGGCATTGGTACAGTGATTACTTGGAAATGGAGGAATGTGTCTAAGTTGATTGTTTTGTATTTGGCGGTCCACTTGAGCCACTTTTATTCATAGTATATTGTATCACGTGCATGAATCTCTCTACGATACAGAGTCGATTCGGGAGAATGGTTCGTGGTAAAATCCATCCACATAACGCATGGATCCTGTTCATGATTGCGTTGATAGGTGCGTTACTGTACATCCTGTGGCGACCACCGCTCACATATACAATAGAGGGAAACACTGGTATGCCATGGTTGTGTGATTTTCATGTTAAGACCGCATTCAACGCCTGTGCCGAATCACATGAGAGAAATGCCACCATTTCCACCACCCAGTTGAAAAAGGTTATCATGGAGGGATACAGGTGTTTGGATTTTGAAATCCACCCACTCCCCGTATCCAATGCTCCAGTCATCGCATCATCTGTTGAAGATTCAATGACAGAATGGGCGAGTGGAAATACCATCCCTTTTTCCATGGCAATGAAGGAACTCAAGGTATCTGGATTCATAACAAGCGCCCCCCTATTTATAAACCTACGAATAAAATCAACGGACCCTGTTGTGATGGATAACATTTCGGATGCTTTGGGAACTCATTTATCCAATCGGTTATTACGAAGTGTTTCCAATGTGAATGCAATGACTGATAGTGCGATCGGAAAGGTAATTGTAATGGTTGATGCGATGAGCGATGAGGTGATGGTTGCATTTCAAAAGAGTAAATTGAAAGAATGCGCTAATATCGTGTTTGGATCGGGTACAATGACGGCCTTGAAATCGTCGGGACTGATTGCGCTTTCAAATCCAAAAGAATACGAGAAAAATACCCGAAACCAGTTCACCATTGTATACCCAGAGGCGGGAAAGAAGAACCCCAATCCCGCCCTCCCTTTGTCGTACGGATGTCAGTTCATTGCCATGCAAGTGAATGCGAAACCAGCCACTGACGCACACCTGGATACGTACAACACGTTCTTCAAAAATTCACAACATGCGCCGTCTCGGGTGCTAAAGCCGGAAGCCAAACGACATGATCCAGGGTACGAGATTGTGGTCCCGTCTGGCCCCGAAGTGGAGGCGAAACAGAAGATTGTTGCGGACGGTATAAACGCAATTGCCAATGTCGGAAAAGATTAGCCACTGGTGTAGCAACAACCAAATCCTCCAACATTTTCTACACTTAATGTATCCCTCCTATGCCACGCCTATCGGACGAGAAATTCGCGGATTTAGAAATGAATATATTGAAGCGGGCAGTGACCGTCGCAGAAACAAAGAGAGATATTGGAATCCTCAAATCCCCCGACGTGCGCCGCATCATCCATATCGTCGAGACATTCTTAACGAACGGGAAGTTGGTGTGTTATGGAGGAACAGCAATCAACAATATTCTTCCCAAAAAAGACCAATTTTATGATATGACGAGAGAATTCCCCGATTACGATTTCTATTCCTTGAATGCAATGGATGATGCGAAGCGGTTGGCGGATATATATTACAAAGCGGGATTCATTGATGTGGAGGCGAAATCGGGGGTCCATCACGGAACATACAAGGTATTTGTGAATTTCATGCCCGTTGCGGATATAACCCAGATGGTTCCCGAACTATTCAACACTATATACAGGGATTCCATCAATGTGAAGGGAATTCGGTATGCGCCACCCAATCTTCTCCGGATGGGTATGTACTTGGAACTGTCGCGACCCGATGGAGATATCAGTCGCTGGGAAAAGGTCTTGACGCGCATTTCTCTCTTGAATAAACATTTCCCTTTGAAGGGGGACCGATGCTCGGGAATTGATTTCCAGCGGAGGTTTGAGGATCCCGATCGGGATACTGGCGATATTTACCATATATTGAGGGGCGCATTCATTTCAAACAAATGCGTGTTCTTTGGCGGATTCGCCACGGCGGTATATTCGCGGTACATGAAACGAAAGGGGGTTCGTGACATGTTCCGCGAACCGGACTTTGATGTCATATCAACCGACCCCCATGAAGTGGCTAGCAAAACGGTGAAGATGTTGAAATCCAGGGGGTACGCGGCGGATACGAAGATCCACGCGGCGGCTGGGGAAATCATTCCGGAACATATTGAGGTACTGGTGGGTGGGGAATCGGTCGCGTTCATATACCACCCAATGGCGTGTCATAACTACAATGTAATCACCGTACAGGGCCAAAATGTTCGCATCGCGACCATTGATACGATACTCAGTATATATTTGGCATTCGTGTACGCAGACAGATCCTACTACGATATGCGACGACTCATTTGTATAGCCGAGTACCTGTTTGAAGTCCAAAAACATAATAGACTGTCTCAGAAGGGTGTATTACGACGATTCTCTCTTGAGTGTTATGGCAAGCAGGAAACATTGGATGATTTCAGGGCGACTAAAGCCAAGATGTTTGAGAAACTCAAGAAGAAACGCAATACGAAAGAATGGGATGAATGGTTTTTGCGGTACCTTCCTGGGGGAAAGTCGGGGGATGTGGATACCACGGCTCGTACATCACAGTCTCACCCGAAGAAATCCGCCAACCGAACCAAGAAAACCAATCGGAGAAAATCTCGGAGAAAATCTTCATCCAAAAGTTCACCTGGTAAAACACAAAAACGGTCGGTATCCACCAATAAGAAATCTATTCGCAAACATCGTAAGTGATGATGTGAGTGATTACCAGGACGTGCCAACCTCATGTTGTTACATGAGGTTGGTTACATATTCAATACATTGTAAAAAGTTCACCCCGGATGTGCCTAGGGTTCCTGCCATTCACATCCCAAATTTTGAGTGTTCCCACCGCACCACGGGCTGAAAAATTGATTCTCTCATACAAGATATATACCATTCAAGCAAACACAAACACAAACACACGTTCCAACTCAACCCCCCGAGCCAATCATGCCAATTTTCACACTGAGGACACAGTCGGCCGGTGCGTACGTGGTATTCAGTGATACCGAGACCAAGGATACGATCGTACACTCGATCGTTTCGTCGCCGTACGTTGCCCGTCTGTGGTTGATCGACCACATGCCGTGCCAGGTGGTGTGTGAGTATCCCGAGAAGGATGAGTGGGATTTGGATGACGTGGTGCGGTACGAGATGGCGCGGTATGGCGGGAAGAATGTTCGGGGTGGGAATTACACGGACGATGCGTTCGGTGAGGCGGATATGGTGTGTATTGACCGACACGTATCTGCCATCCGCAAACAATGTGCGTACAGGATCCAATCTGTGTGGAGAGGATTCCATGTACGTCATGCGGTGAAATAGAGTCGGTTCAAAACATATTAAAGGCAATGTGGGGTCATATTGTATAGCACGCGCCCCCATCCCCCACACATGTCTGAATTCAGAAACGAGGTATTAGAGCGAAGTAGAGCGACTCCAGTGGTTATTCAGATTGATTCGCGCGAGAAAGATTTATATATATTATTTTTACAGCGGGTATTGATGTCCGAATTCAACGGGTTGGTTAAAGTGGTATCGGCCCAACTACCTATTGGCGATATAATCGTGAATACGATGGACGGAGATGTAGATGTGTTGACCGAACGCATCATAATCGAGCGCAAAACCCCTGCGGATTTGGCGGCGAGTATTCGCGATGGACGGTACGCCGAACAATCCTTCCGGATGACCAATTGCGCGATCCACAACCACAATATCGTGTACTTGATTGAGGGCGACGTATATCGGTACACACCGCCGTTCAAACGCCACAATAGTTCAAAGCGAGCGAACATCACCACCGCATCATTGGTGTCGGCCATCCACAGTTTGAATTTTTACAAGGGATTTAGTGTGGTACAGGTTCCCGATATGGCGCGTACATGCGACTATATATTGGGGGTGGCACGCAAAATTGGTCGCGAAACTCTTGCGGGAAGGAAAATGTTTTATACGAATAGGACGTTGACCATTACAACAAATCATCCGTCCACAACGTTGTCACAATCACCTGATCCCAACCCTCCCAGCACATACGCAGATGTACACACATCGCGCATCAAGAAATCCAACATCACCGTCCAGAATATATCGGAAATCATGTTGGCCCAGATCCCCGGTGTCAGTGCGAACCTGGCGAATCACATCATTTCCCAATATGGTTCGCTGGACTGTCTCTTACAAGCGATTCGAACAAACCCCGCGTGTCTCGATGGAATGGTTCGGGTGAACAAATCGGGCAAGGCGATCAAGATTCCCAAATCCAGTATAGACAATATAGGAAAATTCCTACTTGGAAATAGGGACGGAGGCATCACCCCCACCCTCCCCCCCACCATTTGATTTGTACCACCTTTTATATATTTTATACCCCGTTCGTATTAGTGATTTACGTTTCTGCACACAATCAATCGCTGATTTCCAATTCTCTACCGACGACATTCCTCCCGGTAGAGAATTGGTACCTATCCAAACTGTATTGGGAATATCCGTCTGAGACGATTCCTGTTTAATGGTTCTTGCCATTTTTCGAACCACCCCGAGTATAAACTCGGTCAAGTTTGTTTGGGGTGGGATACTATTATGGAGCGATTCTACTGTTCGGATAACAAAGAATGAATTGATATCCACGGTATCATCCAAATACCGCCTGACAAAATTAACCCCTGCATTCACGGGCACATTTGTGACAAACCCCCCGTCAATCATGTGTTGTTTCCCAACCACAACTGGCCGAATGATGGGGGGGAGGGCGCACGTCGCGCGTATGGCGGTTACCAATTTCATATCGGGGTACGTAATGTGCGACAGCGCACACAAATCCATTCCGTCCGAGTTTACATCGTGGGCGTACAGTGCCAGGGTTTTTCCAGTCGCCGCATGAAATTCCGTCAATGTAATATCTACACCCAACCCAACACTTTGTAATAATGGGCTCATCATATCCTGTATGATATCGTCTCCAAACACACCCGCGTTGGAGAACGCCGCTAACAATCGTTCGGGGGATACATATAACAATTCTTCCCAGGGTCGACCGATGATATAATCGTCCAGGTCAACCCAGTCGATTCCGCAACATATCATGGCACATACGATCCCTCCTGCGGAAATCCCGTGGTACGATTGGATATCTACGCCACGCACCGCACCCCGTTTGACGGCAGATCGAATAATCCCATAATTCACAAACCCAATAGGACCTCCACCAGTGATAATCATGTGTTGTATCGCACATTTGCTCGTCATACTCACAAATATATTATCCAATCACACTTTAGGGTTAAGTAGATTGATGGATAATATATTTACGCTCAGGGACACGGATTCTGGAGGAGGAACAGTTGATATTGACGAATTATACGAGCGGAAACAGGCACTGGACGAGAAGAAACTTAATACCTATAATAAGATTCTGGGTCGTCTTCACAACAGGATTCGTCTCACATCCAGGCAGCGAGTGGATGAACAATTTTGTTGGTACGTTGTACCCGAGATATTAGTGGGTGTCGCACATTACGATCATACAGAGTGCGTGAAACACGTAATGTCTCAAATGCGGGAAAATGGGTTTGAGGTTGCATATACACACCCAAATCTCCTGCTTGTATCATGGGCGAATTGGGTGCCTGGGTACGTGCGACAGGAGATTAAGCGGCAAACGGGCGTTAAAGTCGATAGCAAAGGAACAGTTGTATCGGGAACAAATCCATCGGGAATAAATCCATCGGGAACAAATCCATCGGGAATAAATCCATCAACAACTGATTATTCAAGGGAAACTGAGGACAGGTTATTGAACATAAAATCAATATCGCCCGACAAAACCATGGTAGAACAAATTCCCGAGACGGCGTATCGGGACATTTCATCAAGAACCCCATCAAAAAAATCCATATATTCAATGGATATGTTCTCCAAAAAGTGATGTAAAAATTGATCCACTTGCCTGGATTGTGTAATGATACACACTCTAACACTCTAACCATGGAAGATTCTCCACTATCTCCGCTACTCACTGCCATAGTATGGGTTCTTAGTTTAATCGCGAATCCGTTTGACGACATCCCTCCCATCCCGCCCATCCCCACCCGAACACCAACGTCTCATTTGAGAATTGATACTGCGATAGCCAAGAGTTTAACCGAGATGGATGACCTGTATGAAATCCGCAGAAGGAGATTGGTACATTCAAGCACATCAATGCAACATTGGTGGACGAATTATGGTACCGAATCTCAATCTCCATCTCCGCCAACAATCATGTGGGCAAATGATGTGAGCCAACCATTAACGAAGGTCGCGTCATTGACCGATATGGATACAGTACTGTTCAAGGACACAACTCCCCCAGTTTCATATTACGCGAGTCCTAATATGAAAGGTGTGCTTAAGAACAAAAAATAATTCGATGCTTACATTACTGTGGGTAGTGATAGCATATTATTGTTTAGGATGGGTTTTCTCACCGATCACCTTCTCTTCCTGCTGCGCATCCTGGATGCGGCCAGGTACGCCGCCGCACCGAGGGCAGTGGATGTCGCTAGATTTCCACCCCTTTTTGTACGCCTTCTCCTGGATCTGGATCTGGATCTGGATCTGGATCTGGATCTGGATCTGGACTTCCTTTTCCTGGACCCACTCTTACGTCTACGACGCCCACCCTGTTGTTGCTGGGTACTACGCCTTCTCCTGGATCTGGATCTGGATCTGGATCTGGACTTCCTTTTCCTGGACCCACTCTTACGTCTACGACGCCCACCCTGTTGTTGCTGGGTACTACGCGTTCTTCTGGATCTGGATCTGGATCTGGATCTGGATCTGGATCTGGATCTCTTTTTCTTGGTCCCAGTTCTACGTCTACGACGACCACCTACTTGGGCGGCACTATCGGCAATGCTCGCACCCGGACCCCCCGAACCTCCTTGCATATTCTGCATCATTCCCATGAGACTTGCCATTATACATTGGGTGGAGAAATTAATTCGTGGTGGGGGATTTTTTCAGCAAGAGAACAAAGATAGATAGAGTCATGAGAAAACTTATACATACGAATACGAGGGATACGTACAGGTATGGATATATCTCTTTCAATATCATATTTATATACGGACGCATCACGACCTTCATTTCTCTCTTAACATCATCCTGGGTTATCATCTGTACCAAATCATTCATGAACCGTTCGCTAAGCATTTGGTATTTTCTCCCTATATTCCCAACAGATTGTTCCTATACAAATCAGACGAATGGTATGCGTCCAAAATTTAAAACCACATTGGTCCGCATTTTACGCACCGGCACCGCCCATGAACGATGTGCGTTCTGTTGGCAGAGTTAGGAATAGGACTTCCAGCAGGATCAACAGTGCAACCATTGTCCGTATATATTCCATGAGTTTTCCTCCACCCGCGGAGTAATACGATGCGATGATTTCGCATATCCAACTGATAAACATTGTGAACAGAATCAATCCAATTCCTATACTCATTTTAGTATTTCCGGTCATCTACCGTGTTTACAGTTCGTATAGGAAAAATATTCATATAATGTACGACAATGAAGGCGTGTGGTAATCCAAAAGCGTACGTGGGAATGGCTGTGGGTGTTATTTTGATGGTAATAACTGTATACTTGACAATTGCTCTGGCACGGTATATGGTGCGCGTGGAAGACGAACATGGGTTTCGTGGAGCAGAAAACCATCAATCCGCCTCCGTATCGCAATTTTCACACATCGGATAGTACATATCCGGAATTTGTGTTAGGACGAAAAATTGATTTATACAGTGCGTTCATGTATACATCACACACTCATCACAATGATTATCCCAGTATCCTGCTTTACCTGCGGAAAGACTATCGCGGACAAATACCGCCACTACCAGACAGAGGTCGCCCGCAAGAAGATATCAATGGGGAAGGAACCGACCGAGATTGAGTACCTGACAAAGGATACAGTGGATAAGACCCCGGAAGCGCTGGTGATGGATTCGTTGGGAATTCGAAAGGTATGTTGTCGCCGTCATTTCCTGACCCATGTTGATATTGAGTGAAGGTACATTGAGAATCGCATGTTACAATCAACGTACGAACGAACCCGCCTACTATTTTTCAATATAAACCATATCACCGCATGATATGATTTTGTCTACCATTCACCGCAAGGTAAACCACGCCGACCGCACCGGCGAATATTGCAACGTTGGTTGCGAGCGATATCACGTGATTTTCCGTTTGCTGGGCGTACTGCTGTTTCGCCACATCATTGTATTGTTTCGCCACATTGTAGTCATCCAACGCAGAACCGAACGCAGGCATGGTTCCATCACTCCCTGTAAATGCGGTATCCGCAGTACTCATATCATCCCGAATCTCCTCTATTGAGGCACGAACGGCACTATGTAAGTCGGAAAGTGTTGATGCGGCGGACGAAATTGTATCCTTAGTTCCGTCCTGATCAACCACCACGGGATTCTTTATCATTGGCAGGTACGTTCCGTTATCCCTCTGGTTGACATACTCACCCGATATACCATTCAAAATACCGTGAAATGTTCCACTCACATCACTCAATGATTTCGTGTGCGCCTTGACGGCTTTATCATACGCAGTCATCTTGGTCTGTGCCGCCACCGAATTACCCTTCAAATCCACTGTAAAAATATTCTTCCAATCTTTGGATTCTAGTTTGAAGGAGTTGGAACCTGATGTGCCTGTCATTATACAATGGTGATATTTTTGTCTCGTCGGTGCAACGAGCATGCCTACCACAAGACATTTTCATAGCAGATTTATATCCCCTCAATGTACGATGAGTATGAAAGCCACAAACAGCGAATTTATCCCGAACACGCATCCCACCGATCCCACAATAGATGATGCGGCACGATCAACCGCCCAACAACCTCGGTGGACTCACCAACATGAGAATATCCTGGCCGATTGGGCGGACAAGGCCGCGTGCTACCGATGGCTGTACACGGACGCGAACCATATATTCTCGCGGTACAACACGTGGTTCACTATTCCCGTGATCATAATGTCCACGTTAACGGGCACGGCCAATTTCGCCCAGGAGCGGGTTCCTTTGGAGTACAGACCAATGTTCTCCATGATTGTGGGGTGTGTGAATATCGCCGCGGGAATCATCACCACTATCCAACAATTCCTGAAGATTGCCGAGTTGAACGAATCCCATAGGGTCGCATCCATCTCCTGGGATAAATTGTACCGCAACATCCGTGTGGAGTTGGCCAAGCATCCCGAAGAGAGAATACCAGTTGTAAATTTCATAAAAATCATCAAGGACGAATTCGATCGGTTGATGGAAACCTCCCCCCAAGTTCCCCAAAAATCCATGGCACTGTTCCAGAAAAAGTTCGTGGCACCCGACACGCCGTTGGATAAACTCAATGAAGCCCAGCGACTGTTCCGGTCCGTCCAGGCACCCGATGTGTGCAGTCACATCAAACCCACCCGGGATTCCATTTACGTACCACCCAACAATCCTTTGCCAGCCATTCCCACGAAACGTCAAACCCGAATGGCGGATGTGGTGGTCGAGACTTTAGAGATGAGTCAAAGAGAGAAACGCGTGAAAGAGTTTATTGATGAGTTCCGTGTGGAGTATGACCGCGACCCTACCGCGGAAGAGATCACCGATAACTTGGACGATGCGGATGCGGAGGCCCACGCGACGAAATTGGTGAGTGGGTCATTCGGTGGAATGTTGGCAGGGATTAGGAAAAGGCAGAGGCGAGGTGCTGGGGAGGGTGGCGGTGGGGAGGGCGTGACACTTGAGATGACAGATGTGGTGGACGCGGATACGGTCGCCCCCACAATGGAACCAACTGATGATAACGTGTAATGAGCAATGTTTTAATTTATATTTTTTCACATCCCAGTGTATACACATACATGGGATTGATTCCAGATATTTCCAAAATAGTATCGGGATTTTTAGATGGTGGTGATGGTGGTGATGGTGATGGTGGTGATGGTGGTGGTGCGACCAGCACACACGCCACCATGGGTTCATCGGCGGATTCGCAGGGCAGTTTCTTCCGGAAACGAATCATTGAGGGATTGGATGGCGGTCTAGCAGGCGATGAAGACGGTGACGGGATAGTCTCCATCCAAGAACTTCAGGCATTGCACGGCGAATCCGCCACCAAATTTGGACCCATTTCACCCAAACTATGGCCAGTTCTCAAATATTACGGGAAAGTCGTTAATTATCAAGGCACCGGTCGTCCCACTGGATACTACTATGTGAACGAATTTGGAATCATTCGCAAAACGGCGGGCACGGACGGCCCAGGATGTGCTGAGGCGATGGAATATACATCCGGGTCAGCCATCACCGATGAGGAATTCGACAATTTATTGTTGAACGGAGGACAAAATTTCAACGCCAACGGAGAGGCCATCAATGCGATGTCCGCCACCACCCAGTGTGGAATTGATGGGAAATTCATTGAGTCCGAGGATGGAGGTGAGAATGGATGGATCGAACCGACCACTGGACTGTACCGTAAATTCGAAGGTGGAATCGCGGCGGCGGATGAATCTTGTGGTGCACTGAAGGGAACGACCTCCGCTGTATCGGGTGTATCTCCTGCTGATTATGTTGGTGTTGGAAGAGGCGAAACATACTCATCATCAACCCCCTGTACGTTTCCAACCCATGTAGGAGAGAGAAATATCACACAATGGAATAAAGTGGTGGCGAGCGAAATCAGTTCATCGGCGCGGTACACGGGATTGATGGCTGGATATAAAGTGGCACGCGCGGCATACACGAAATTCATGGATGAGAACGGCGACGATATCGTCGTCCCCAAAATCATTCCCCATTTATCCCAGTATTACGGAAAACATGTCGCCGTGTACGATGAAACTAGTGATACCAATGATACCAGCGAACGGTACTACATTTCTCCCTTTGGGTTTCCTCGTAAATGGGTGGGGGTGAATGGTGGAAAATGGAACGGAATTGGGTCTGCCTGGTTGACGCGTCCCGAATCGTGCAAAGGCGGGACCATGGATGTGGTGAATCATATTTCCGCCGCGCATTTGGCGGAATTGAAATCAAAGGCGGGGTCAACTGAAATGGGGGGCGAATCGGGGAACATGACACCGATGAACATGAATGAGCCGTGCAATGTAAGTGGGAAATTCATCACATCTGCTTCTGGTTCCAATGCATGGGTGGACGTACTGGGGTTCAAACACGTGTTCGAAGGCACTGCGGGCGATACTTGTGCCAATGGGGAAACGATGCAGGTTACCAATACGGAGTTTGCTGCGATTGCAGATGGCACCGGGTACGAGGAAGGCGCCCAATGTGGAGTCAGTGGGATGAGTACAACCCTCTTCACCCTATTCATCGCACACCAGTCGGAATTAATTGCCAAGGGAGCCGAGGCGCTGGATGCCACCAAGGAATTGCAGGAAGGTGGCGGGGAAGTGCGGACACAAGTGGCGACTCAGCAAACGGCACTTGAGGAGGAAGTTGGTTCACTGGCATCTCAACAAGGACAGGTTGCGAACAATCAGGCTAACCTGGTTAATGCAAAGGGACGGTTCGATACGGGAGGCGAACAGACGACGTATACATTCCGCATGTACGTTGTGTGGCTGATCGTCGCGTTGTTGGTGATGGCCGTTGCGATCCACGCGATGGTATCGGGCGAAAATACAATTTTCGTATATGGAGTGTTAGGATTATGTGCCTTCATCATGGTGTATTATACGGTGGTTCGTGGTATGCGTGGGTAATGTGGCGATGGGTAGTGAAACCCATTGAAATATTTTTGTCATGCTATGTAAATGACAAAAATGACAAAAATACCAAAGACATCCGTACCCAACCCAACCTTCCCGCAAAACAATCGATCGCCCGCCGTCCCGTTCTACCAGGATGTTTGGTTCAGGGGATGGATTGTTCCCATTCCCATTCCCATCCCCACCTACGCATCCGTGTACTGGAGCGATACGAAGTATACGTGGGGTCATGTGCTGGGGGACCTATTATATGATGCAAACATTTGGGACGTGAGTTTGAATGCGGCGGGAACGGAACGCCGGCTTATCCAGCGGGACGCGGATGGGAACGTTACGTGGGATACCACACAGCGCGTGGTGAGTGGAACCGAACGAAAAGCCATGACTGATATGGGTGCACCCGTGACGTACCGCGAACTGGTGGTGGACGAGTTTGCGGCGGACGGCTCATACATGGCACAGATCACGTTCACAGATGAGCCGCCGAATGTGTGCGCGGAGTGGATGCGGGAGTTGAATGAAATGTTTGCACCGTTGTGGTGAGGGTACACTGACCCCAATCGCAATTGTCCTTGTCACCCATCCGCGATCCGATATCATTATGGACAGTTTTAGTACGCTATGGACGAACTTATATTATTGGAATGTAAAACGGCATCTACCGGTATATCCAATGTCAACATCGCGCTCATAAAACGATTATAAATTTTCTTTTCCACGTCATTCACGCAACACATATCTATCCACCGCTCATCGTTCAGACGAATTGCATCCGAACTTGTGATCCATGATAGAAAATTAGCAAGTGTTTGCTGTCCTAAATTATTGATCTTGTCAATCATATACAAACTATCATTTTGTTTCCAACTTGTGGATATAGCGAATGGATTCATTGTGAATTTAGTAATTCCAGGATTGGAGCAGCATTCATGAATAATATTAGAGTATATCACCATGGTACAAATATCTATCATATTTTCTAATTTGGATGTCGTTTCGTCGTATATCCCATTGTAGTTTTCCTTCAACAAGATTATGAAATCATCACAGTCCAGAGAAGTTTGGATGGATAAAAATTCAGATACAAAATTGCGAATACAATCAAACCACATATGTTGGTGTTTATGAATTGGAGATTCTCCTGGTATGTTTTTTTTCGGTATCAGCGTATCACGTATATTGAATTTGTTTATCGCATATTCAAAACATTGACCTACCCCCTTTCTCGTGAAATTGAACCAAGTGCATAACCCAGTTTGTCCTAATAATGAAATTGCCCCGGATTCATTGGCCGAGTATGGTTTATGTGTAATGGGAAGTAACAAACGATGGACCGGGTTTTTTTTATCCAGTGTGTGTAACAATACATTGAACTTATCAGATGTTGCGAAATGAACTTTTCCTAGATGTTCTTCAATTTGTACCATTGTTGTAATAGCGGTAATACATTCTCTGATCGCCAATTCATCAGTTCGTTTGTTTCCGCCGATTTCACAATAATCAAATTCCATGGTATCATCCAAATATACAACACAGTCTAAATTGGAATATCCTTCGCGAATTTCAAATTGTTTCAAGTGCCGCGTACATATTACATATACGTTGTCGATGTTTCGTGAAACCACCCCATACCCGACATAGTTGGCGATGTAATCGTTAAGTAAGTTCTTTTGATATAACGGCGATGGTTCTACTGTAAAATTTACCGACTGCATTACATCGATATAATCCGATTCATTCGCAAATGTATATGTTGATGTGGGCCATTGTCGTCCTATAAACGTGGATAACACCAGTTTTTTTGCTGATTTGAAATCATACACTGTACCCGCTATAGTATGCGGAAGTAACCCCAATGCGGAATCGTGAAAAATATGGTTGAAGATTGTTTTTTCAAATGATTTGGATGGTTGAGTATCATCATATACAGGATTGGTAATCACAAGATTCGTGTTGTAGAAATTTAATAACGTCTTGAAAACAAACAAACAATTTTGCTTTTCAATATAATCCATTATATTATATATATAATATAACAAATAATGTGCAAAATATGATTGTCTGTGGTATTATGAGTGGTCGTTGGACTGAATGTTTTTGAATTTCGATTTCATTTCGATTTCATTTCGTTAGACTCATACTCACCTTTTACCACCATTCGCCATATCAAACGAATCTTTATCGCCCATCCGTGAACCCACATTGTGTGTGAAGGGAATCACGGTATGGGCCTGGGGATCTTCCAATGGCGTATCCCACCGTGATTTCTGTACTCCTCTGGTCATCCACGCGGGATGGGTGGCGCGCGATTGGTTCACGGTCAGCGTTTCATTCGCGGGGTACGCGGCGATGTTGGAACGGTATGGGGTGGCGTGCGATTGGTAATCCTTATCAATGTTATCGCGATTCAAGTTCCGGGTCATCCCTCGCAAATCATCCTCAATGGCCAACGGGTTCTGGGCCAAATTACCGCCCCAGTGCGTGAGCCGGATATGCGGATCCTCCATGAAGGCCGGTGTGTCACCGTTCCCTGGAACATTCAGTACCCATCGCCCGGGATCAGATGATTGTTGTTGATACTTTTCTTCGCGGGCTTTGTCGTATTTGATTCGGGTGAAGGACATGTGTGTGCGGCGATACATTGGGGGGATATATTAATTTATGAATCCGTGGCGAATATATCACGCCAATATATAACCCCCAACATGGCCTTCTCTGAATTCGCAATCGCCATCCGTTTCAAACTTCTTTCCATTTTCGATAAAGGTCGTGAACACGAATCAATCAAGAATGAACCGATTGATATCAACCAACACACCATCACGTCGGCACCCCCGCCGTGTATCACTCTGTCGTCAAATAAACAATCCAACATGTCATTCCCCGATCCAACCAGAGTACCAACCATGGAGGAAATTGAAGATGTGACCCAAGAATATTGTGAAATCCTGCACTCCTCTCCACCGCTGGAAAGCGATTTCGTCAATGATACCTTCACGCATAAATCCACGGGTGTCAAATTCTGTATCACGCGTCTGGAAACACCAGGAAACAAAAAGAATGTGATATACCTTGCTGGAAACAACGACTACTTTTACAATAAAGAGTATGCGGAAATGTATCGTGATGCGGGGTACAATTTATACGCCATTTGTTTCCCAAATTTCGGGTTTGTATCGGATGTGAAACACCCGAAATATTCAACATTCGCCAATGTATCCGAATTGTACAAATATATCGATTTTGCCTGTTCGCATTACGGGTACAATGGTGTGGATGTGCTGACTGGTCATTCCACCGGAGGATTGATTGGAATATCGTACACGTGGTACAAGAATCATGCGATTCCTACCACCGACCCAATGTTTGTTAGGAAGGTTATCTTATCATCGCCACTAATTGATTGGTATGGAAGGCCCGAATGGTGGGACTCCAGTGCATTTTTGGAAAGTGAATTGTTTATGGATATTCTTTCATCGGTTGGTTCTCTACTTCCAGCAAATATTGTTAACAATATAAATGTCAAAAGCAATACGGGGGTTCCAAGCGTTGTAACGAGTGGTGAATATGGTATCACACCATTTAATCCGAACTATAAATCATTACTTGAAATTCCGACATATTTCGGTTGGATTATAGAATGTTCTCGCGAGATGACCTATATACAGCGTGGGGAACGAAATTGTAAATGCCCTGTGACAATACTATGTTCGGATAAATCAGTTTTCTGGGAATATACATCGACGGCAGATAATACATTGGATGTCGCCGATTACGATAAGTACGGAACACAACTAGGGGATGATGTGGTAGTGTCTAAAATTCCCGATGCAGTTCATAGTGTGTTTTTATCTGTTGATATGTCCACATTCGCATCCACCTATTTGTGATCATTTATATCATTTTACACATGTATGTATGTGTCCTCATGGAATATAACACTGATTGGTGTATCTTTACATTTCATTTTTTCACCTGATATACACAGAGAATGAAATGTACGATGTGGAAAATATAAAGAGAGAATTGCATCCACTGACCCACCAACCTCCTAGGAAAAGAACACCTGGCGATGCCGAACCATCGTATGGTCGCGGAATTTCTTGGACGTGAAGGTTTCCACCCCATGTTTCCCTGTAAGCAAACTGCTGATGAAATACAGACAGTACATACCACACTCGGTGTTCTTCTGTTGATGGGCGGTTCCCACATTGGATTTATATTCCAGTGATTTTCCAGCCTTATCCGCTTGGGATTGGATGCGTTCGCGCAATACCGTGATTTGTTTGGGGCACGGGTCGCCGTTGCTATCAAAGAAGTAGATGAATTGTTGTTTCAAATCCACAAACATGGCGATCCAGTGGGATCCAGGTTTGTAGTGGGGATCGGTGTTGAACACTATACCTATTTGGTGTTTCTCTCTCTCGATACAATCTGCGACGGAAAAATCACACAATTCTTCCCATACACATGTTTTCGTTTTCGCATCGGGCGAATCAAAATCAATTGGTGCGGGTCCAATGAATTCGAACCCGGGGTATTTTAACTCGTATCGTTTCATGACCGACGTGATATCCGTACTAGTCAACCATTCAATGGGATTCCGTTTCCACGAATCGGGTGCTTTCGGTGCAAACACATGTTTCCATCCATCATCCGCAACCTTATGCTTCGCAAACTCCTGGCTCATCCAACACGATTCGCGATCGCACGAATTCTTATTGTTCGCATGGAGCGCCTTCCATATATCCCGCTTGGAGTTGGCTCTTATCATCACATCGGGATGTCGCACGTTCCACGAGTCGCGGAGTTCGCGCAATTGGGGGAGACTGAAACACGTGTAGGGGGAATCGCGGGGAGTGGCGGGATCGCATGTATCGGCGGTCGTGTGTGCGCGCGACCTATGCGTGTACCGCGTCTTTCTTGTCGTCCTGCCTTTTCCTCCTCCTCTTTTTTTTATCCGCTGACGGGTTCGCTGACGGGTTCGCTGACGGGTTCGCTGACGGGTTCGCTGACTTACACACAGCATCCGTCGGGTCCTTCCCGACCTTTTTCTTCCGTTTAATGATTTTCTTCCCACCCGATTTCGTGCGTATTTTTTTCCCGTCGCACCCATCACTACCATCACTACCATATGGTGATATTTTATCCCCTCCATCAATTCTCGGTGGGTCGGGTAGTTTGGATACGCTGTTGTACTGAACGAACTCCTCCATCGCGCGTTTCCCGGAAGTTCCTATTTGCTTCACCAAATCTTTATCCAGTTCGTGGATGGCAATATCCTGGGTATCAATGGTATCCAAAGAGCGCTGTTGCGGCATTGCATCGATCGTCCTATACATGGACACGGATTCGGCGACAAATGCCCGGAAAATGGACTCCAATTTATCAGTCGTTTCCGCCGTGGGAGTTTCATTGACCAAATTATTGAAAAGGGTCGTTATTCTCTCTTTGTATAGGGAGGGAACTGTGCGAGGGATAGAGTCGGGTTCGATTGTATCTTTCGTTTCATCCACTGCATATTGGGAGTTTGTGAAATATTTCAGAGTGATGGCATCCACGTCGGTCAACCCCTTTCGCATAATGTGTTACAATGAGAGGAGACGAAAATCCATCGATTTACTACGCAGCGGACACACATTTTGCCCCCACTCACTCATTCCGCTGTTCCCTTGTATGATTGGAAAACACATTCCCTCCCCCACCCAATACATTGGGGTTGTGTGGCCTAAACTTCTGCTCCTCAAATAGTCCCTGGAACTGTCTGGTGTTGACTCCTGGAAGTCGGTTCGAGAGACTCGCTTGTTGCGTCACGTACATATCGCTCCCCGTGGAGGGGATATATTGATGAACATCACTTCGTCCCAATGGAACCACTTGGTTTCGCAACACGGTCTCGCTATCCACATTGGCGGCGAACCCGTTGAAGGGACCCCGCGAGTACAGCCGCCCATTCGCATTGGATTGGTCGTACGCCTCGCGCGGTTCCTTGCTAACCAACGGGGTGGCCCGCTGAGGAATGGTTTGGAGGCGCGTGTATCGCGTGGGTGTGGCGCGCGGATCGAACGATGGTTCCAGCATATTATGGTGTTCCGCCTCATCCAACGACGGAACCACGTGGGCGTACATGCGCGTGTTCATCGCCACTTGATCTTCCAGATTGTTGAATTGGGTGTAGGTCTTGCGAGTCATTGATACATTACCGTGACACATTATATCGTGATAGTGTACGTGTCCACTTCATACAATGGTCTTATCGGTCTTCTCCTCATATTCCCACAAACAACTGTTTGACGGGGCAGTGTACGTTTCGTACGCCGTGTACGCCACCACAATCATAGGCATTTCCTTCCTCGCACCGAAATACGTGGAAATGGTGCGCACATTCATACACGTGTACGTGGCGTTGTTCCTGTTGTGGCGGTTCCGTCCCCCATTTCTCGGCGGTGCGGACGTGGGTACATTCGGCTCATTTGACCGCAAAATCGCTTTCCATGCAGGGGTGGCGATGGTGATGTCGTTGGCACTGTCATCGGCCGTATTGCGGGACACGGGATTCTCTGAAATGTTTCAAAATTGATTCGCAATGGAACCATAGATCTACATACACAAATCAAACAAAAAACCATGACTTTGACATTTACCGCCACCCCCACTTACCCATCCAAAGACCAACCGTTGATCAAACATTGGTTGGAAGGTATGACCAATGTTATCATTGATCGCACCAAGGGATACTCTGAGAACATGAGTATTGAGCCAGACGATTTGTACGATATGATTGATACGTTTGATGCGAAATATTTCAGGGGAATGCCACCAAACGTGCGACATTTGGCTAACAATGATCCCGACACCAGTGAGAACGTCCGAACCTTCTCGGTATTTGAATATTTACTTGTATCAGGACCCAAATGAGTTCACTCCCCCACTCCCAACACAGGCCATGATACAATTCTTTTTTGTATCATGGACTATTCTTCGCCGTATAACCGAACAAACTGTTCTTGTCGAGCCGTCTCCACACTTCGTCGTCGTTTTGACCGCACGAATCGGATCGCCTCATCCCCATCTGTGCGTCCCATCCCAACCAAGTATGCAGCGATTACCGTACCAGTTCGGCCATGTCCCGCACAACAATGGACCAGACATTCACCGCCGCTGCGGATACAATCCCGAATAGCCTGTTCCAACCGATCCATTTGACGGGATGTGGGCGGGAATCCATTGCGTACAGGTGAATGGATGTACATGATATGGTTCGCTCTGTACGCATCGCGAGTTCGGGTCGGTTCGCCGCCAACCGTTAAATCAATGATGGTTGTGAATTTTCGCCGAAGGACCATTTGGAGGGAAGGACGTGCAGATGCATATAAATGGGGAATTATTTTCGATGCACGGGATGCGCGGTGGTGCGTGCGTCGCATACGACGAACACCATGCGATTTCCTGTATCCCACCTTGCGCGTCTCACTTCCCATTACATTGGGGTGAGATATTCTACATTATCCGATTAGAACCTTCTCGGTATTTGAATATTTACTTGTATCAGGACCCAAATGAGTTCACTCCCCCACTCCCAACACAGGCCATGATACAATTCTTTTTTGTATCATGGACTATTCTTCGCAAAATGGTGCAAACCATGTAAGGAATTTCATATCTGGTGAATATTTAATCGTAGTATACTCGCCAATAAGTTCATAATGGGCAGGTCGTATGATTGCGAAATTGTTTTCAACTAAAAAATGCGATTTCATCCTAATCGTTGGAAATATGAAACGGGTTAATAATGTAAACAACAAATCGTCATTTGGGGAAGTTGATATCGGCGAAGAAACAATTTGCGTGATATTACCCTCATCACCAAAATACCCTACATGAAGATCGCCACTAATAAACAGAACTCTATCACGATATTTTTCTGCTTGCTCTAATATACGTTTCTTTTCAGTTGATTTCGCAATATCGTCTGTAAAGGATCCATCATTTAAATATGGCTTCCCTACCATATTCAGGAATCGTATATTCCATTTAGACCAACTAATGAGTGGCGTAGAAGATACAATGTACGTTTTCATTTTCAAATCATCCGCATCCTGCATTTGTGCGAGTATCCAATCCATCTGAGCGGATCCAAACACACCGTTCATTTTATCCGGTCTTAAAAATTTCCGCTCATACCGATTATCTGTTAAAATCAATCTAACATTTCCAATATCAAATGATTTATATAAATATACGGTTCCGGGACTATCCGCTTGATCAAAGTCGGCAATTAACAAATGTTGATATACGAGGTATGCTCGTTTCATACACTGGCATATATGGTTATATTTCTCAATGGTTACATGACTAATAACAACATTTCTTTTCAAACTATCATCTGTAAATTGTGGAATATTGTTCGTTTGACCATAATCATCTATTATATCGTGATCGTCAATTGTCATAATATTCGAATAATGTTGCATACAGAATAATTTATCTGGTTGGGAAAAATGGGAAATATAATGATTGTTAATCATCTGTTCCATTTGGCGACTAGTTGTTGAATCAATATGATTTTCCGTAAGTTCAATAATATCCAAGAACACATTGTCCATGTATATATTATCTCCTCCATGAATGATGAAGTCCGCATTTATTTGTTCTGCGTGAGATTTAAATATCTTCCAGTGCTTTGCTGGATCTTTACGTCCGGGATCGTACAAATCTCTTCCGTCGCAACTCGCATACATAATTGTTGGGTCGGAATTCTCCTTAAGAGTGGTGAAACATGATGTCGTATTAATCGTATATTTCGTATTGGCTGTTAAATTGGTAATTCCATATCTGTAAAAATTTTTATTACCGAAAGTATACACTTTAACGGTTGTCGTGTATTCATCAATCGTTGTAAATTCGGATGCCTCTGTTTCGTCTAATATCTCAACCACTCGGGCACTATCCGTGTTTACAAATCCAATAAATATCATACCTTGTTATGATATATATATATATATATATATATGTATAAAAATATATCACCGCACCACACACAGCCACCCACTACCTAAAGTATTCACTGATCGCCGTGTACGTAACCACGCCGCGCTCACAAGCGTCCACCACCATCCCCACAATATCCCCCAATCCATTCACAGGCTGGCGGGTCGCGACTCGAATCACCGATTCATTAATATGTGGGTGCGGCTTGGCGAATCCACAGTAGGATAAGAATGGGGCACTTCCCGCACCCGTCTTCGCATAGTACTCCGTGTACAGGAAATATTCAACCACTTTCCCCAACGTATAGTCCTCATTCTTCATCACCACATCGTACCCATCGCGAATGGTCGTGTTGGACGGACGGATCAATTCGTGCTGTTGGGTCTGAACCGCATTCGCAAACTCCTTCAGGCGACGAATCATCGCCTCGCACCCCATCCGAACAATCTCCTGATTCTTCCATACCCCCACCGACTCGATTGTGAAATCATAACTATTGGCCTTGTACGACCGGAACGAATCCAAGTACCCCCAATCCTGTTTCGCCGATTGGATGGTTCCCGCATCACTTCCCGCCGATTTCATTTCCTTCTCGCGCTCCGTCCACCGCTTGTTGGCGGCCACGGGGTCAAGGGTGTTGGCGTAGAGACAGGTGGAGACGGAATTGAACGCGCCATTCTCCCCCTGGGTTCCCCAATCCAACTTTGCAATGAGCGAAATCTCCTCCCCCTTCTTGTGTCCCGAAACATTTGGGCGTAACCTGACCAGGTCAATATGTCCGCCACTGATGGGGTCCGCTGGGAAAATCTTCGCCACCATTTCCTTTGTCAAATAACTGTCCGTCTTGGTATTCTTAATCATGAAATCCCCGCTGGTCGCATACACGATATGCTCTTCGGTATTGCGGACTTTCAACTCCACCACATGTTCGTCTATGGGGAACTCGTGGTCGGCGATATGGATGGGAACACAACTCAATCGCTGTTTGATCATCTCATTGTTGAAGCGGCTCGTGTTGGTGGTGATATCTATCAGACATTCCTCGTGAGGGAATGCGCGGAACACCACACTGCGAATATCCGATAGGATTATGCGGCGGAGTCCGTTTGCAATACTCATATCCACACCTGCGAGCGTGAACTTGAGTTCCTCCCCCTCATCGGTATAGTTGGATACCTTGGGGGTGGTGGTGGTGGATGCGGTGGATGCGGCGGATTTGGTCGCACTGGTACTGGACGCGGCACTGGAAGTGAAAGAAGACATTGTGATTGTATAAATAACAATGTCGTGTACTCGTTAAATCAATTTTTTGCCGTTATCGACCGCACCAAATTCCCGCGCATTACTCACATCATACACGATATCCAGCAGAATATTGGATGCCAACACTTGTTGATCGTTCACCGTTTCCATCACTTCGCGGTACTGGGTACTGTAATCATACTTGAGGAATCGATCGAGTAGCGTCATTTGGTTGTGGATATATTTCATGATTTGGGGTGGGAGGGATGGGGTGGTGGTGCGCGGTGGCGCGACTGGCGGGGGGTTTTGTGCAGGGGGTGCTGGTGGCTTAGGTGATCCTCCATCTTGCTGAGAACCATGACTCGAATCCACCACATCCACCACATCCATCCTTTTCACCAACCGCTTATGTCTCCTCTCCACAGATGATTCGGATACTTTGACAAGTGCGGGCAAATGTTTCGGGGGCATAATTGGTTGTCGCGGGGAAACATTGTCCGGTACGGAATTTGATCGTGGGCGACGAACGGGAATAATCGCGGGAATCACTGGTTTCTCGCGTTTCATTGTCGTCAAATCGGCTCCACCAATCATGGAAATATATTGGAGCGTATTCGTAACGGTTGCCAATCGGGGGTGTTTAGGGTTCGCTTCAATGTGGCGCGCCGCGCATTCTTCACTTGATGCGTATGGATCAATTGCCCCAAATACGAATATTGTGTGATCGGCGATAGTTCCATGTTTAAATTTCGTGTCTCGGAACAGTACGTTGGTCAGGGTTCGTTGACGGTACGGAATATGTGGTTGTGCTGTGGGCGGTATCACACCATTCACCGATGGTTTTTTTGACAACATGTGTATTTTTCGAATACATTCTTTCATTGCCAACATATCCCTATTAATGTGAACGGTTTCCTTGTGTTCCCGCTCATCGTCCGGTTTTTCAAAGCCCGCCGTATCAATTATGCGAACTTCGTGGGTCTTGCACATGAGACGAATACATAAATGTGCCCGGGATGAATTATGGGTTCGCAATTTCTGCTGTTTCCACAATTTGAAGGATTCGGTTATCACGCTCATGATATGGGAATACGACGTTGTCTGACGTTCGCACAACACCAGCACCTGATTACAGTACACTTGTGTTATTTCAATGGAAATGGATTTATCATGTGCGTCCCCCAAATCACCAATCACTCCTCGCAACAAACTATCCTTGTTATGGGTACCCGACGAATCCATTCCTAACAAACTGTACGTTTTCCCCGACCCCGATACCCCAAAGCCAATAACTGTCATTACTTGGATACCGCTTCGGTGGTCACGCGCTACCCCCGAACTATTGCGAATCATGGTTTTCAAGTGGGGTCGTAATGTTGCGCCGTACATATGGTCGTTCACTGTTTGGATTTGAGATGCATCACTGAACGCGCATTTTTTGGGATATTTTTCCTTGGTTGTAATGGTTGGGCCATCCACCACAACACACGATTCGTACGTTTCTGGATTTGGACGACTATCTCGTGGCCGAGTTAACAGGAACGAATACATGGCGTTTTATTATGTGGAGATAATGTTCTGATATCATCCTCCCACTCCCACCCCCACCCCCACCCCCACCCATCCAGACAACGCCTTATCATAGACGCACGAAATATTCCGCTCCTCCCCAACATGGCTGTACTTATCATCCGATATATCTTCAAAATCATCATCTGAATCGGATTCTTCCATCGCATCAAGATTCGTGTTTTCCTTGTAATTCCTGAAAATCGTATTCATCGTGACACTATTCTTGAATGTGGGGACACATAGATTTTTGCGCGTTCTTGAGCGTTCGTCGTAGTAGGAGTATGTATCTTGGGCTGACTCGCACCGAATCATGAGATTGGTGGTGGTGGCTGGACGGGATACATTATTTGATGGCACCTGTCTGGTTGGACCAGTTGTGGGCGTGGAAAGTGGTGAAAAGGAATTCACCGACGATGTGTTGGTGGGAGTTGGCACACGATATCCACCGAGTGGTGTGGGACCATTTGATGCACCACAGAATGATGCGATTTCCTGGGAATGGACTATTCCGTACGGGCGAGAATCGCCGTTGAGCCATGATTGGACGCAATACGGAGTGTACGCCATCAGGGATGAATGTTGCATGGTATGTGCGGCGGCATCAAACGAGTCAAACATACACGGGGTTGCGAAAGACATGAAATTGTGCGAGTATACCGTGGATGAAATATCGCCGCACATCACCGTGTGAATGGTGGACAGTTTATCCGAGTACGACGAGTGGGTCATATCCACCCCCTTGTACTGGAATACATTATCGCACACGAGGTATTTATGTTTTCCTGCGATGGAATTTACCATTGTGCCGTATAGGATCGTGCCGTAGGAAAGACTGGGCTCAAATATGGTGGGGTGAATTCTAATTTTAGACGGGGTTCCTTGGCGGTCAAGGTCAATCATCGCACACACGGGGGATCCCATGTACGAAGTGAACCACGCATACGCCTTGATCCCCTTAGGTACCAATACATGAGTGCTGGGTTTGGGGCTGAGATCGGATTTCTTATGGAGTTTCTTCCCATAAGAAATCCGTATAGAAGTAGGAAAGGAGTTCATGAATTGATGCATTTCTTCGCCGGATATTATTTTAACCTGGTTATTCGTCATGGGACGAGCAGATTGTTTCTTTTGGGGACGGTTCATCCAGTTCACAAAGGTTGCCATGATGGGTGTTGTGTATACCATGTACCCCTGGGGAATCTATATACTGTTTTGGTGGATACCCACACACCACACACCACCACACACCACCACACCACACGTCCCATCCTCCAAGAATAAATATAGTCCCATCGTAATGAGCCACTCTTCAAAAATCACCGAATTGAAACGACTGATCCTCCAATGGATAGAAAATGACGACCGGATCGTATCGCTTAGACAGCAAATGGACGACTTGGACGATACGCAGGACGATATCACCGCCAATTTACTGGACCATGTAGAGGAACATGGGATGTTGGGGAATCGGGTGAATATTCCAGGAGGGTCCATTGAATTCAAGAACAAATCACGATCCGCGTCGCTAACCCAAAAGGTTGTCATCGCCGCACTAAAGGAGCACGGGATTGATTCGGGAGCCGTGATGGATACCATTCGCGAACTAAAGGGTCGCGAGAAGCGTGAGCAGATACATGTGGTGAGACACTATGATGATGATGAGTCGGACGATGGGGATATGGAGATGGGGGTGGTGGAGTAGTGGCCCACCACACCACACCACACCCATTCGTTTCTAATAACGTGCATTTATCTCATGTGTGTGTAATGGCATCCACACATGAAACATTTGGTTCCACCGATTCGCACGGGATGTTGGGTGGCAGTGGTGGCAGTGGTGGCAGTGGTGGCAGTGGTGGCAGTGGTGGCAGGGGTGGCAGTGGTGGCAGTGGCAGGAAATCGTCTGGTCGCCAATTGAAGGTGCGAGGGCGATCCGCGAAACACACGTCCCACCCCCGTCTGCATAATATGGGTGCCCCAATCGTATTATGTACCAGTCAACGACTTCAATCAGGAAACACATCAATTGTTAAGCGAAATTGTACGGTGGATTCCCCCGTGATGGATGAACCCATGACCGCCCAATTGTCTCAACTGGCAATGGAGGAGCCCACGAAATCTCGTAAACGGTCTGTGGCCAAAACACGCAGGGTGAGCGGGAAGGTGCG
>Ga0307997_10000196_pt1 | contig 27347 bp, 28 predicted proteins | sample Davwhametageno36_FD_203165 | JGI IMG/M metagenome (GOLD analysis project Ga0307997, IMG submission 203165) | Marine microbial communities from Davis Island wharf, Antarctic Ocean - #36 | ecosystem: Environmental > Aquatic > Marine > Unclassified | place: Antarctic Ocean: Davis Island wharf... | reverse complement strand
TATTACAAGAGAGAACCGTTACTCGGTTAGGTGGACAGGACAGCATTGGCCTAAATATTAGGGTTGTTGCAGCCTCGAACAAAAATTTAAAAGCTGAAATTATTAACCGTACGTTTAGGGAAGATCTCTATTTTCGTCTGAGCGCGTTTAAAATCACCATCCCAGCATTACAGGACCGGCCACAAGATATCATCCCTCTTGCCACTCACTTCGCTTCTCAGTACTTAGGAGCCGGCAAGAATGCCCAGCTAAGCGACGAAGTTCAGTCTAGCTTATTGGCTTACACATGGCCGGGTAATGTCCGTGAATTACAGAATGTAATGCTCCGGGCGACGGTACTCACAGAAGATACAATGATTGGTCGGGAGCACTTAATCCTTGATGACAACGGTCTGTTTGATAAAAGTGATCATTTTGGAGCGGCGGCGAATTTGACAGTAACGAACAGCCAGGCGCTAGTCGTTAGTGCTCAGGACTCAATTCCTCATTCCTTAACAAGTAATGACCGCAATTTAAGTAGCCAAAATAAGGCTCTTCATCAGGCGATGCAAGCAAATGAATATAACGTCATCTTAGCGGCTCTTGAAGGATCTCAAAGTCGAAATCAAGCGGCTCATAAATTGGGCATCAGCCCAAGAACATTACGTCATAAATTACAACGGCTGCGCGAGCAGGGAATAAACGTCACCCGAGCCTATGTGCGTTAATAGTGGAGTATTAAAAAATGATTAATCCGACAAGCATGAGTAATGTGCAGTCAGTATTGACTCAAATTAGACAGTATCAAGCAGACATTGCAGATGGAGTAGACATTACTTCACAGCCATTAAATATTTCTGCAGGCACAGGCTCTACAGGGTTTGCTGAAAGCGTTAAAACTGCGTTGCAAGAAGTCAATATGACACAGCAGACAGCCGCCGCAATGAAATCAGGGTACGAGCAAGGAAGTGATATCCCTTTGACAGATGTCGTTATGAGTATCCAAAAGTCGAGCTTGGCTTTTGAGGCGACCTTGCAGATAAGAAATAAAGTTTTAAAAGCGTATGAAGAAATCATCAACATGCCAGTGTAAAAACTGAACAGAGAAACAGATATGCCTACTACATTAGCATCCCAAAACGACCTGGCGCTCAGCTCTCCAAATGACGCCAATAGTCAGATTTTGCAAAATCAAGACAGCTTGAGACGACGGGAAAACTCCAGCAAGGGGACAGCGTTAGGTCAACAAACTATGACTAGTGCGGGCACCACGCCAGTTGTTGGAGGCTTAAGCGATCTCTTATTACAGCCAGCAATTAAGAAAGCATTGCCAGCAATTATTGCTTTTATAACCATCTTTTTGATTCTGATAGCTTATTCCTGGACGCAGGGGTCTTCCTATCGCAGCGTATATCCAGAGCTTACCGGAGCTGACCGCCAGTCAGCTTTTGAGGAGTTATCTGGCGCTGACTTTAGCGCTAAAATTGATTCTAAAACGGGCAATTTACAAGTTCCTGCAGAGCGATACCATGAAGCACGCCTATTTCTTGCCGCACGTGGGCTACCCAGAAGTAGCACTGCCGGCGGCATCGGTGCACTGAGCGAAGGTGCGTCTATGACAACCAGCCAGTTTATGGAACAGGTTCGATATATATCAGCGGTAGAGAAGGAATTGGCCCAAAGTATTACTAATATTTCCACTATTGAGTCGGCACGAGTCCATCTAGCTTCGCCTAAGCAAAGTGTATTTATCAGGAACCGCACACCAGCAAAAGCTTCCGTAGTCGTGGCGCCATACGCAGGACGCAGAGTTTCGCCGTCCCAGGTTCAAGCAATAGTACACTTGGTTGCGTCAAGTGTGCCCTATTTGTCTGCCGATGATGTTTCGGTTGTGGACCAGCGAGGAGAGCTGCTAACTGACGATAGTCGCGGGTCAGCTATTAAAATGAATACCGAGCAGATGTCCTATAAACAAAAAATGGAGGAAAGGTATCGTAATAGAATTAATGCTCTGCTCGCACCAGTAGTCGGTTTGGGAAATGTCCGTTCGGAGGTCGAAGTACAGGTTGATTTTACGGAAATTGAGTCGACGTTCGAGGAATACGATGGAAACGAAAATGGCCCTCTCGCTCGGTCAGAATCCCTCTCTGTTGAGAGGGGAACAGGAAGCATCGCCATGGGGGTGCCCGGAGCAACTTCTAATACAGAACCTAACGCTGATTTGGTTGCCAATTCCTCACAAACACCTTCCTCCCCAGAGGACTCTAGGCCAATGAGTAGCAAAACGACGCGTAATTATGAATTAGACCGCACTGTTAGGCATGTAAAGCGACAGGGAGGAATGTTAGAGCGCTTGTCGGTAGCAGTTGTTATAAACGAACCATCATTCCCAATAGCCATCGAGAATGAAACAACAGATACTGATATGGATACAGACGTAGAGATGAAAGCGGCACCCACCGGTTATAGCGAAGAACAGCTTGCTAGTTTCACTGATCTAGTCAAGGGAGCTGTCGGATTTAATGCTGAGCGCGGTGATGTTGTAACTATAATATCTACAAAATTTGAGAAGCAACAACGCCCTCCCTTGGCTAAGGTCCTGTGGTATGAAAATACCCAAATTTTAGGGCTCATAAAGAGCGCTATCTTTGCAATAGTCTTAATTGCCATATTGTTTTTCGTGATTCGCCCAATGCTAAAGGCTTACGCGACGCCTCCAGCGTTGATGAGTCGTTCCCCAGAAAACACGACGGAAGATAAAGATGGCGAGCTGTCTATGGCTGACTTGAATTTATTCAATTCAGGTGAGGTGGGCTCAATAGAAGATTTACAAAGAAAGCTAAAGCCTAAAAAATCAAATATACCCTTGGAAATGCTAGACACGGCAAATACTTATGATGACAAAGTATCACTGGTCCGATTGCTGGTAGCCGATGACGCTAAGCGCGTTGCAAATGTACTCAAGAAAATGATTGGAACAGTCTAGCCGGTAAGGCGGCAATAGGAGAACTACTATGGCAAAAACAAAAGAATCAGAATCGGCGTTGAGCGTTTTTGAAGGTCAAGATAGTCCTCAGCTAGATTCGTCTTTTTTAAATATGAGTGGTAGCGAAAAGGCTGCCGTAATAATGCTTCTCCTTGGAGAGCAGCAGGCCGCCGATATTATGCAGTATCTTAATGCAAAAGAGGTGAACGAACTCAGCGCATCTATGGTGAACGTTGCTAGCTTGTCACAAAGTACCGTCAATCAGGTTTTAGATGAATTTATTTTCACGGTTAAAACACAAACGAATCTTGGGTTAGGCTCTTCTGACTATATTGCTAACGTGTTAAATAGAGCGTTAGGAGCAGACAAGGCGGCGACAGTATTAGCGAAGATAATGCCACCTGCGAACAATCAAGGATTGGAACTCTTACAGTGGATGGATGCTGAATCGATCGCGGGGATAATAGCTAATGAGCATCCTCAAGTATCAGCAATCGTTCTCTCTGTGCTTGAGAGTGCACCCGCAGCAGAAGTGCTCAGTTGGTTACCTGAAGATAAGCATGTAGAAATTTTACAGAGAATATCCACCTTAGATTCGGTGCAGCCATCTGCAATGAAAGCCTTAGAAAATGTAGTATCGGAACAGTTTTCAACGTCATCTGCAAAAGTCTCGTCACTTGGCGGGATTGAAGCGGCGGCATCCATAATGAATTATTCTAAATCAGATCTTGCCTCAAAACTTATGGCGGGCTTATCAGTTAGTGATATTGCATTAGCAACAAATATTCAGGAAAAAATGGTGACTTTTGATAACTTCGAAGACATGGATAATCGAAGTATACAAACATTGCTTCGGGGCATCGAGCAAGATGATTTGATGGTCGCTCTTCGAGGAGCAGATCAAGGCATTAAAGATAAGTTTTTGGAGAATATGTCTGAGCGAGCGCGACTCATATTTGTTGATGATATGGAAGCCAAAGGGCCAGTAAGAGTCAGTGAAGTAGAGGCTGCTCAGCAGGCTATATTGCGCGTAGCGCGTAAGTTATCTGATGATGGTGAAATTATGCTTTCAGGTGGAGGAGAAGATTTTGTCTGATAACTCTTCAGATGCACTTTGGCAACCCAATAGTCTGTTGCATGGTAAGAGCATGAATAGCACATTTAAGCGGGCGCCATGGGATTCGATAGGCTCAGATAGTGACCAGAGGCAGAGCTTTCATGAGTTGTCGAAAGTAGTCCTAGCAGGATCTGAAGTAAGTCAGCAGGTAGAGGTAGACGAGGCGGATGTATTTCTGGCGCCCTCTGGACAGGCGGAATTAAATAGTGCAAGTCTCTTACAAGACACCGCTGCGCCCAACAAAATAGAACTCGAGCAACAAAAGCGAGCATCGTTTGAGGAGGGGTTTGAGCGAGGGGTAGACTATGCTAAGGAGGAATTCGAAGCAGTTCAAACACAGTTTTTAGGGTTAATCGATAAGATTAACGCCGCACAGAGTGATATGACGACTTTCTATAATCCCCTAAAGAAATTGGCCATACATATTGCAGAGCAATTAGTCAGAGGAGAGTTAACGCTGTCTAGCGTGGCCATTGAACGACTTATTGGCGAGGCAGTAACAGATGTTGGGCACCAAGGTTCCGATCGAATCACTGTCAGCTTAAACGATAAAGACAGAATGCTCTTATCTTCGAATTTCACAGAAGAGTTCTCACAAATAGACTTCAGGTCTGATGATCTAATATCACAAGGCAGTGTGGCACTTAGTTTTGGTGATACAGGGGTAGAAGATTTTTTAGAGCATCGTTTACATGCCTTGGCAGAGGAGATTTTTCAACCGGAAGACCGGGAGAAGCATAAGAGGGACATCACAAAAACGTCAGAATCAGAGGAAAGTGATTCAGATCTGTCATCTCAGTCTAGCGATGAAGATACCCTGGAAAACGACAACACTGATAGCGCCGGCGTGAACCAAACTGATGTCTGAGTTTTCTTGTCAGGTTGATCACCACATCGCTCAGTTGCGGGTACCAAAGCCAGTTTTAAGTGGAAAACTCGTCAGGGTAGTAGGACTTACTCTTGAAGCCAAAGGAATTTCAGCACCTTTGGGCGCACATTGTCAGGTAGAAAATCTAGATGCAGAGTCCCCTATAGACGCCGAGGTAGTGGGTTTTCAAGACGATATTATCTATTTGATGGCATACACGGATCCTGGAGGTATTGGCCCAGGCTCTAAAGTTTGGTTGCGCTCGAACCACTCTAAAGCACGACTGGGAGAGAAAATGCTTGGTCGTGTGATTGATGGGTTGAGTAATCCTGTGGATGGGAAAGGAATTATTAAGTTTACAGACCAGTTGAGCCTGGAGGGGGTGCCCATAAATCCCATGGAGCGCGGAGTTATTGATCGAGTGCTTGATACTGGCATAAAAGCGATTGATACCTGTTTAACGCTCGGCCGCGGCCAGCGGATTGGCTTAGTAGCCGGATCAGGAGTTGGCAAAAGTATGCTGCTGGGGATGTTGACTCGAAATACTGAGGCAGATGTTGTAGTTATCGGGCTGATTGGTGAGCGAGGGAGAGAGGTCCAAGAATTTATTAATCAAATTCTAGGTGAAACTGGAATGGCAAAGGCGGTAGTAATCGCCGCGCCCGCCAACGTTTCGCCTGTGATGCGATTAAAAGCGACTAATTTAACGCATCTGGTTGCAGAGTACTTTAGAGATCGTGGGAAAAATGTATTGATGCTTTGTGATAGTTTGACTCGTGTTGCCCATGCGCAACGCGAAATAGGCCTTGCGATAGGCGAACCACCAACCATTAAAGGTTATCCACCATCGGTGTTTGCACTGTTACCTAAACTTATTGAACGCGCGGGAGTTGGCCGCAGCGGTATTGGGTCTATAACCGCTATTTATACCGTACTGGCCGAGGGTGATGATCGTTCAGACCCAGTGGTTGATATAGCCAGGGCGTCTTTAGATGGCCAAGTTATGCTCTCAAGAGAACTTGCAGATGCCGCGCACTACCCGGCAATTGATTTAGTTGGTTCGATTTCACGAGTGATGAATAGCTTAGTAACTCCAGAACAACAATCCTCTTCAAATCGCTTGAGGCGGCTATGGACACTTTACCAACAAAATCAAGATCTTATTCAGGTAGGTGCTTATGAGTCTGGATCTAATAATGACTTGGATGAAGCCATTAGGCTTAGAGGTGGTATGGAAAAACTACTGCAACAGTCCAGTACTGAGACCATCAGCATAAAACAGAGCTGGCCGATGTTAGATGAATTATTGGCGATAAGCTCATGAACGGTTACTCTAAATCAATATGGGATACGTTACTATTAACTGCGCAAAGGAAGTCTGGTGCGGCGCTTAACGCAATGCAAAAAGCTGAACATCGCAAGCAGCAGGCAATTAGCCGTAGGAAAAAAATCGAGCAACTTCTCGCAGAGTATGCAGATCGACTATGCTCGCTTCAGAGTGAAAATCACAGCACGGCCGAGGCAATTAACTATAGGCAATTCATTGCACAGCTTCAGGATATTAACCAGCGAACTAGCCATGAAATAAATCATGCAATAACGGCCTGTGAAAAGACAAAAAAATATCTTTTAGTGGCGGAGCAGGAGCGACTAAAGCAACAAAAACTAGTAGAAAGAGAAACTAATAGGCGAGACAAAATACAACATGTAGCGGAAACTAAGGCGACTGACGCACAGAGTATGATTCAATTTAATATCAAATCTAAGACGCAGCAACAACGCTAGCAAAATACTTGGCATACCAATTGCTTTGACCTATGTAATTACTAATAATTATATGGAATCACTGGCTTATGTTCGAACTCAACAGCTTGCTCCTCGGCTCTGGAAAATCACCGGGGACCAATGATAATGACGCCAATAAGGGCTTACAGGACTCTGATAAAAAACAAGATAACCCCTTTGGCGCTATTTTAGATGCAAACTTAACTGATGCAGGTGCGGCAAAAAGCGGCAAAACATTAGAGCAAACCGGCAAGGAGACGCCTCATACAAAAAATGCCGTTGAGCTTCAAAAACGTACGCTGAACGGGGGAATTGAACTTGCTCTTGGGGGAGTAGAGCCTTCCCAAAAAGTCATCGTTGACTACGCGAAATCTCAGGGACTAGATGTAGGTTTAATCGAGATATTAATGGCTGATGGTGAAAGGGTGAATGCGATGGCCAAAGGTCCCTTACTCAACCCATCAGATATGTTAGCCGAACCAACTGAAATCATAGCCTCATCCTCTGACACTACACGCAATACAGCCTCAGCTCAAATGGAGTCCGAGATATTTAGAGCTTCAATCGCTAATTTCAACTTTGCCCAGTCGGATAGCAGCCAAGCTAATATTGGGTCTAGTATTGCCGCCACTGATTTGCCGAGAATACAGCCTGGGGTTCACGCACCATTCTTGATGCAAGGTTCTCGTGCTGAGGTTATGAGCCCGAGCGAAGAAGTGTTACCGAAAATGCAGTCGGGGGTTCACGCATCACTTTTGATACAAGATTCTCATGCTGAGGTTATGAGCCCGAGGGAAGAGTTATTACCGACTATGAAGCCAGAGCCACATATTTCGACATTGAGCCAATTAGTTCGATCCCAGAGTATGGACTCTATTGATGATTTGCAGAGTAAATTACTGAAACCTAATACCTTTAATAAAGAAACTATCCCAAATACCCCTTTAGCCGTCACTGCTCCGGAAAGGATACAAGCCCAAAAAAATTCCAGCATTGTGACTAATCATGGCTCAAGAGATACGTCAGGTATGACAATTTCAGCGCCGGCTCTAGAGCCTCGAATTTTAGCGACTAAACCTGCTCAAGCGCTCTCAAGTTCGGTCGGTATCTTATCTAAAACGGCAACTTTAACTGTTAACAGCGTGCCAAGTAACCCAGCCATAATCGCCGCATCTGAGCGATTACTCGGCCAAGAAGAGCCTAGTATTGCGAGCAACGATTTACAGGTAATTAAGTCCACAGTACCAAGCTCAGCTACAAATGAAGGGTCTAGACCTCTGGCTATCAAACTCGCTGAAGCAGGTTCAAATTTAGCGCGCACAGAGCTAAAAGTGGAGATCTCAGAGGGCCTTAATGGAGCAGACAATCTATCGGCGAAGATAGGCTCGAAAGCTTCCGTGACGATACCAGCCGAAAAAATCTCCAGCCGGAACGCTACTAGTGCACCGTTAATCACGGCAGAATTACTAACAAAAAAAGCTATTGATGGGTTTCGTAGTGAGGCTGGCAAATCGCTTGAGAATAGAGTAATGCCGACTAGTCATCCGATACCAGAGTCCGTTATTAAAACTGATAGAGTCTCAATCAGATCCCAAATGGTCGGTGTGCCTACCTCAACCGAAGCGATATTAGCTCAAATGGGACGCTCTAGTCCTAGCGGTGATCTGCCTGTGGCCAAGCCGATCTCAATAATTATTCCAACAATACAAGAAAGTCACGCGCAGTTTACAAAGCCCACTCAAGTGGAGACAACCTCTTCTAGCACTCTGGTAAATATACCGAGCTTGAAGAGTTCTAGTGTTACTAATGACCAACCTATCACTGGACGTAATATTCTTGAAGTTCCGACAATTCAGACTCACGGTAGTACTACTAAGAGTGTTATATCAGCCGCAAAGCCACAGGGCGCTGAAGCGATTTCTAACTCAGCTATGCCAGAGCCGCGGTTGCAAGAATCTGAGCAAGTGACGCTGCAACGTAGTAATAAAATTGACGATCTTGAGCCAGTGACTCTGATTATCCCTACCAAAATATCGAAACAAATGAAAAGGCTAGATACCAGTAGTGGAGCAATAACCAAATTAGCCCCGATAAGCCTGCCCGCATCAGCGTTAGCCATTGTTACCTTAGATTCACAACCAAGACCCGTTTTGGTCAAGGATACTGAAGGGCTATTAAGAGACTTGAGCAGTGATCTTACAGCGCAGACAGCTAGCAGCCGAGCAAACAATTCAGAGAAACTAACTGGCGACCAAACAGAAGATCTAGGGAAGCAGGAGACCTTGAGAAGGCAAGACCAGTACTTAGATCTATCGCGAAGGCTAACTGATGCGTTAGGTCAAAGACTAACAGCACAAATTAATCGTGGTTCCTGGCATGTTGAGATGGAGTTACATCCGCGGACGCTGGGACGTATAGAAATTCAGTTAGAGATGAAAAATGGCGAATTAGAAGCGCAATTTAATGCGTCTCGATCCGCTACTCGGGACCTTATTCAAGAGGGATTACCAAGATTGAGAGCTGAGTTAGAGCAACATGGCACGGAATCTGCTTATGTAGGAGTAGGGCAGCAAAATCAGGGGAACCCTGACGGAAAACCGACAGGTTCTGATCAAGCAGGGAATGAAGTAGAATCCTCAAATCAGCCGGCAGAGGCCCACGAGTTGACAAAATTAAAGCCTGCATACAAGCAGGGTTTAGATATACAGGTTTAACACTTTGTTAGGTTTATGTGATGTATAAAAATTAAAGGTTGGCGTAAAAAATGGCGACAGAAGCAAATATCGATGGAGAAGAAAACCAGACGGGAAAATCGAAGCTGAAATTAGCCGTGATCATTGCGGGCGGCTTATTAGTAGTTGGTTTCATTGTGGCGGGCGTACTCTACGGCCTTGGGTTTTTCGATAACAACAATGATGCTGACGCCGCGATTGCGGCAATAGAGGAGGGTACGAAAGGCGCAGGTAGTATTGCTAATGTTGGGCCAAAAGCATCTTACTCTGAAATTACACCAAATCTAATTTCTAACATCGCTAACTCAAGAAAGATGATCCAGTTAAAAGTAGCGGTAATGACTGGCTATGACGAGGAAGAGCGCATCTTAGCGCTGGTTGAGGCACATGATTATCCTATCAGGAGTGCAATGTTACAGGTTCTGTCAGAACAAACAGAGGAGATGACTGCGGAGAAAGACTTTCGTCAAAAATTGGCTTCTCGACTGACAAAAGTTATTAATGAAGTGCTTATTGAAATCGAGGGTATTGATGGCGTGAAAGCCGTCTATTTCACTGAGTTTTTAATACAATAAATAATACTTTTCTAATTCGAAGCTTCCTAGCGTGGCTTCAAGAGGCATACTATGGCAGAGCAAGATAACCTTCTTTCGACCGAAGAATTAGATGCCTTAGTGTCTGAATCAAAGGATGAGCTAGATGTTGGCGGTTTGGGATTTAAACGAGAGGGGAAAGAACTGAAATATGACATTGCGAGTGAAGCAGCATTTTTAAATTTCAATTTAGATGCAGTGCATAGAATTCATCAAGCCCTTGGTAAAAAGCTGCAACAGGACCTTAAAAGTGCATTTAGATCAGAAATAGCGGTAGAGGTAAAAACCGCTGAATTGGTGAGTTTTGACACCTATGCCGGTCTGGCGGATACCACAACTGCAACAAATGTAATCTCTATGGAACCTCTTAGAGGACAGGCGTTGGTGGTTATAGAGATACCAGTTATCTTGTCAGCTTTGAGCAGTTTTTTTGGGGGTACAGGGTTAAATAAAGAAGCCAATAGTATCAATAGACAATTCACCGCTACTGAAATGACGATTAAAAATATTATCCTAAATAGTACTCTTGGTTCAATACATGAAGCATGGGCGCCGATTTTATCTCTGACACCTGTATTTATAGGTTTAGAGACAGAGTTGGCTAATACAAAAATAACCTCACCGCTAAATTCTGTTTGTGTAAATAGATTCTCAATAACAATTGCGGGTAACTACTCTGGCAGTATTGATATTGTCTATCCCTATAGTATGTTGCGATTGATGAGCAGTAAGCTTACTCAGTGGTCTCAAGGTTCCATTAAGAAGGAGTCTTCACAGAGTATATGGCGGTCTAGCCTAAATGCAGCCGTCTCTGGTGCAACCGTGGAAATTACGGTAGAGCTAGGTCAGATTAATCTTACGTTAAAAGAATTTGAATTGCTCCGAGAAGAAGAGGTCGTAGTTTTCAACAAACCGCCACTTGCTCGGGCAAGTGTAGCTGGGATTCCTATTTTTGAAGGCACTATAGGAAGTCAAGCATCACAAATGGCATTACAAGTTGTTAGGTCATTTAAAGCATCTAAATAACGTATGGCCTAATCACAAGATAACTACCTCAACAGCAAAATATAGAGATGAAAATATGGAAAACTCAGAGATTGATGCAACCGACCAAGGTGCAGTAGAGCAAGACTCGATGAAAATTGATGGCGTAATACTCAAGGATAAACTTGATCCGGAAGTATTGCAGAATATTCCTGTCACTATCTCCGTAGAGGTTGGACGAACTGAATTTAAGATTAGAGACCTAGTTGAGCTCGCGCAGGGAAGTGTTATTCAACTCGATCGTGCCGCAGGAGAACCGCTTGATCTTTTGGTGAACAACACACTGGTTGCTAAAGGAGAAATTGTTGTTATCGGTGATCGATATGGAATCAAGCTAACTAGCGTTGTGCCGACTGCAGACCGGCTAAGAAATCTTTAATAAAGAGACCTAAATAATGCCACTTATTACCTTGACCGATTGGTTGTCTATGCTAGGTTCCTTTGCAGTTGTTATTGGACTACTACTAGTGACGCTGGTATTACTGAAAAAAATGGGCCCCAAAGTCAGTTCTGCTGGCTCTGGCAGTATCGATATTGTCTCGGTTCAAAATTTGGGTGGTCGTCAAAAGCTTCTTTTGGTTGCCATTGAAGGTGAACAGGTACTAATTGGCTTATCACCACAAAACATTACCCGTCTTGGTGGTTGGCCGATAGCCCAAGACCCAGATAATGACGAAGGCGCAAGCAAACGCACAGAGGATTCCCCATCACCGGGAGGAAAAGCGATGTTTAAACAAATTTTTGCTGATGAGCTTACCAAGGGTAAAAGTTAAAAGATGAACACAAAAATAATCTACAGTAATCAAATACACCCAGTGTCTTTCAATTGGACGGGCTGCGCGTCACTCCAAACACTTAGTGCTTTTTGTCGTTGGACTTTAGTCGCTCTGACCTTTACCGCGATTCCCGCTTTTGCCCAGAGTGGGCTTCCGATCGTTAATATGATTGATGATGGGGAGGGAGGGACCAAATATAGTCTAACTTTGCAATTATTGGCATTGATGACAGTGTTAACTCTATTGCCGTCTCTTTTGATGATGACCACCTCTTTTGTGCGCATCATTATTGTTATGTCATTACTGCGCCAGGCATTGGGTACTGGGCAAACTCCACCGAACCAAGTGCTGGTAGGCATTTCACTTTTTCTAACACTATTTATTATGACGCCGACACTAAACACCGCCTATGAAGAAGCGGTTTCACCTTATCTTGAAGAGCAAATTAGCTTTGAGGCTGCTTTAGTAAAAGCTGAGGCGCCTTTTAGAGAGTTTATGCTCAACCAAACTCGTGAGACCGATATAGCGATGTTTGTGGAAATAGCACAACATGAAAATTTAAAAAGTCCTGCTGACGTACCATTTACCACCTTGGTCCCCGCTTTTATTACCTCTGAATTAAAAAGCGCCTTCGCTATAGGCTTCCTGATCTACATTCCTTTTGTAGTGATTGATCTGGTTGTGGCTAGCGTGCTTATGTCAATGGGTATGATGATGTTGTCACCTATGATGATATCGATGCCCTTCAAGCTGATGTTATTTGTTTTGGTTGATGGTTGGTCACTTATTATGGGCTCATTAACCGCGAGTTTTGCTGTCTCATAGGGAAAAGATAATGGATGTTGCACAGGTAATTGACTTAGGGAAAGAAGCCCTATGGGTCGCTGTTTTAGTATCAGCTCCACTTTTAGGTGTAGCGCTTGCGATTGGCCTAATAGTCGGTATTTTTCAGGCGGCCACCTCAATTCAGGAGATGACTCTGAGCTTCATTCCAAAGCTTGCTGTCATGGTTATTGCGCTAGGGGTATTTGGTAGTTGGCAATTGGCGGTTATGGTCGACTTCTTTAGGCGTATCTTTGAGCGCATTCCCGCACTGTTTGTGTAATGGAATTATTAGTAGCTGAAATAGTGGATTTTTTTTACAAATTTCTTTGGCCGATGATCCGTATATCCGCATTTTTACTATCCGCACCTTTTTTCTCAATTCGTGCGGTAACCGTACGAATAAGAGTTCTTTTGGCCGCGACTTTGACATTAATGATTTATCCTCTGCACGAGTGGCCTCTTCTCGATCCAACCTCTGCGATCGGGCTGCAAGAAATTTTTACTCAGGTTTTTATTGGTGTGTTAATGGGTTTGTTACTACAAATTATTAATGGTGCGTTAGTTGTTGGAGGCCAGGCCATGTCTGCATCAATGGGACTTAGCATGGCCAATATGGTTGACCCAAGTATGGGGAACGTACCCGTCATCTCTCAGTTCCTACTAATCTGCTCGACGCTAATATTTGTAGGCTTAGGTGGGCATGTCTTAGTTATTGGTCTTGTAGCTGAGAGCTTTGTAATCCTGCCGATCTTAGAGAGTGTTCAGGTTCAAGCGTTGATTACCTTTGTGATCGAGTGGAGCGCTATGATTTTCTTGGGCGCAATATTACTCGGCTTACCCATTATGGTTTCTCTATTGTTCATTAATATGGGACTTGGGGTGATCACTCGCGCAGCGCCGGCATTAAATATCTTTGCTGTAGGATTTCCGGCAATGATTATAGCGGGCATGGTATTGCTAGCCATGTCTATGAGCAGTATTGGGTTTCGCATTACCTGGCTATGGCAGCAGGCCTTTGACAAGTTAGGCCAAGCCTTGGGAGTTGCTTAATGGCAGATGATAGTTCTAGTGAAGAACGGACCGAAGAGCCCACCGCGAAACGGCTTGAAAAAGCACGTGAAGATGGTCAAGTCGCTCGATCCCAAGAGCTTTCAGTTGCCGCAATGATGATTGGGATTGCTCTCTTCATGCTAGTGTTTGGTGGAGTGTTACTTGATAAGCTGCGCGATATTTTTGCTACCGGCTTTTTATTCGATCGCAAAGACGTATTTTCTGACAATCTTTTGCCATCTAATTTTGGGCAACATGCTGTCGATAGCATTTTAGTGCTCAGCCCAATGTTCATCTTAGCTATTATTATTTCTATTGGTGCGTCTGGCGCGCTGGGCGGATACAATTTTTCGATGAAGGCGCTAGCCCCCAAGGCAAGCAAGATAAACCCCCTGCAGGGGTTAAAGCGTATTTTTGGTCTAAAAGCTTTAGTTGATTTAACCAAAGCCTTAACCAAGTTTGTATTGGTTGCTTCGGTTCTTTACTTGGTGGTCATTAGTAAGTTCGACGCTTTGGTTTCACTGGGCTTTATGGGTGTGCAAGCAGCTATGTCAGAGGCTGGAAAAATCATTTCTAGTGGTGCTGTTTGGGTAACATTAACCTTGCTAATTGCAGCGGGTATTGATGTTCCATATCAAATGTACGAACACAACAAAAAATTAAAAATGACCAAGCAAGAAGTTAAAGACGAATTTAAGGATATCGAAGGAAGACCGGAGATAAAGGCACAAATTCGGCGTAAGCAGCGTGAGATGTCCATGGCATCGATGGTAAGTGCCGTTGCAGAGGCGGACGTTGTGATCGTGAATCCAGAGCATTTTGCTGTCGCGTTAAGCTATGACCCATCGAGCAATGGCGCGCCAACAGTTGTTGCAAAAGGTGTTGACTACCTCGCTCAAACTATCCGTGAAAAAGCAGGCGAAAATGGTGTGCCAATTTTCTCGTCGCCAAGTTTAGCAAGAGCACTCTACTTCACCACTGACGTAGACCATAGTGTACCAGAGGCTTTATATTACGCAGTTGCGCAAGTTATTGCCTATGTGTTCAGCCTTAATAGTTTAGATAAAAATGCGTCCGTCGCTAAACAGCCTCAGCCAGAAGTACCTATAGAAATGCGTTACAAAACCGATGGAACGCTTGAAGATTAACTATTCTTGCCTGTTGGAGGGCACAGAACATGACACAAAAACAGACAGAGACGCGATTAGGTTTCAAACCTTGGTTAGACATGGGCGATATTTTTTATACCAAAAGGGATAAATTGAATTTTCTTTCCGCATTGAATGCGGTGGTCAATGAAAAGTTGGGGCTGGTAATGGTGAGTAAGACACCCACTCTTCTGAATTATTACTCGAGAATGCTGACCGCACGTCTTCGCAAGGTAACGGGTATTAATGTTGAGGTATTTTTGCCCACGACTACCGACGGTTTACTGAAAAAGTTTAACGACATTCTTGCTGACATGAGCCTAGAGCAAGCAAAGACACCGCCAGTTGATAATACCTCCTTTAATGTTATGGTCGTCCATGATGCTAATATTGTTGCTGAGGAACAGTGGGTACTTTTGACTCGACTGATGGCAGATTTCCCTGGAGTTAATTTGCGTCTAGTACTGTTCTTAGATGAACATCTTGTAGGAGAGCATGATTCATTAATTAGTCTTCTTGGGAAGGAATTACATAGATGGTCGGCATCCCCTCCAACATTTGAAGAGGCCCAGGAGCTAATGCGCTTGGGAAAAGAAACCGGCTATTTTTCTGAGGTAAAGGCTTTATTAGCTAACATTAACATTAATAAAGCGCCTATTAACAAAACAGCAGAGCATGACGTTAATTCGATAGATGAAGTCACACAAAGATTACCAGTGCAATCAGACGGTTTAATAGCTGAAAACGTTACTCAGGTGCTACCGGAGGATTCTGATGTTAAAAGTAAGGGTTCATCTAGGCGGATAGCGACATGGGCGGTAATTTTATTGGGTAGTGCGCTTCTTGCAGCCTGGGCCATAGCTCAGATGTTTGGTCTCAAGATCATGGGTAGCGTTTTCTAGTGTGTTACAGAGTCCCTGTGAACGACGGGTTACCGAGTCTATATGGTGGTTCTTCGACTTCCAACAAAATTTATAATTAAAGTTAGTTCTGTCGCTGTCGATCTCACCTAAAGTGACACGGTTAATATGGTATTGGATAATCTTATGAGTAATGAAGACGACATTGAGAAAAGTGAACTTAACGCAGAAATCGATAACTCTGCTACAGATCAATCTCCTGGCCAAGACGCTGGTGTTTTAGAAAAGAGTACCTCTGATGAAGACGCCGTTACTGTAAGTATTACCAGCGAAAAGTCTCTTATTAGCGCGGACGCAAGAACGTTAACAGAGCAGGATCGGGTTTGGTTTCGAGGTCTCATTAATACATCCAACCGAGGTCTTCAGCGATTTCTTTTGGGAACGATTGCCACATTAGTTGTTAGCGTCGGAATATTTGTGCTGATGTTGGGTGAGGTCTCAAATCGGCTGAGTGACGTGGACACTATGCTTGGTGCGTTAACAACGCGAGCGGTCAAGTTGAATTCAGTTCTAGAGTCCTTTGATGCTTATGACGCAACCTTGGGAGCGTTGGTTGAGTCTCAGGAATTACTCGTTGCGGAACAAAAAGATTTGTCAGTTGCAATAACAACACTAATTCAAGATGGGCCAGAATCGACCCAGCAAGCAGTTTCCTTGGTAACCAGCCAACTACTAACTGACTTTGAAGCGTTTAGAGTGCAGGTTGATAGTCAAGCTAGCGGGGTAAAGGGGTTGTCGCAAGACGTTACTAAATTGGGCGCTCAGTTCAAGGCATTTGGAGACAAAGTCAGCAGTTTAACAGCCCTCAGCACCAGTGTTGAAGCACTTATTACCCTAGAGAAAGCACAGTATCTGTCGGTTTTAGAGCGACAGGCTAAAATCCAGGCATCTCAAACGGGACAGCAACTTCCCAGAGTACCCAGAGACACAGACATGATATTTTTCTCCGATAAGGCGTCGAACTAATAAGACAATTGGTGAGGCATTTGCGAATTCTTGAGGCTAGCGCAGATTAGTTCGCAATCGTTTCACTGTTTGGGACAAGATCTGGCTGATGCGCGATTCACTGACATCAAGGATTGCACCTATTTCTTTAAGATTCATTTCCTCTACATAGTAGAGCGAAATGATGTTTCGCTCTCTTTCTGGGAGCTCTGCAATGGCTTCAGAAACCGACTCCATTAACTGTAGTTTTGAGAGGTTTGCTTCGGGATTATCCGCAGGCCCTGTCGGGATTTCTACATCCTCTGGAAGCTGAGATTCTATTGAGACCGTCTGAAAACGATGTGCATGATTACGCTCTTTTTGGAATGTTTCTATATCCTTACCCATAAACTCTGCAAGCTCAGCCTGAGAAGGCTGACGGCCTAAAGAGCTAGATAAAACCCCTGTAGCTTCGTTGTGTTCACGAACAGTGACCATTGCCGATCGAGGCAAATAAGAAATCTTTCTTACTTGATCAATAATGGCCCCGCGAATACGCGTTTTAGCGAACACTTCAAACTCTACACCTTTGGTAGCATCGAAATTTTTGGTGGCCTCTATTAAGCCAATCGTACCTACTTGAATAAGCTCGTCTAACTCCATGTAGTTCGGTATTCGAGCTCTTAAATGAAGCGCGACACGTTTCACTAACCCTACATGCTTAAGGATGGCCTTATGCTGTGAGCTTTCATTTTGAATATCACCATACATACTGATATCTGACATAAGCTTATCCTTAACCAGTACTTAAATGGCTAGTGGCAAAGCGTTCGACAAAGAACTGCAGGCCGCCGCTAATATCAGTCTTTGCTGGCATTGCTGTTACTATTTTAGCAAGGGACGCATAATCTATAGTTGATTTGCTCGACGGCGCAAAAGCCAGTAATGGCTTCGATGCTTTTATGGCTCTTAGCACCATTTCATCTTCACGAATGGAATGTAAATAACGTACGTTCTCACCGAGAAAATTATTGATAACAGTGTTAATACTTTGATAGAGACGCTCTCCTTCTTCCTGAGATTCCACACAGTTTGGAATCAAAGAAATATTATCTAGCTGATAATCTTGGATCATGACTTTGATGATCGCATAGGCGTCGGCTATTGAGGAGGGCTCATCTTTAAATACAATAAACCGATGCTGACATGCGCATAAAAAAGTCATCACGACATCTGAAAGGCCGGCCGCCAGGTCAACGATTAAGTAATCAATTTCTTGTTCTATTTCTGAAAAAGATTGGATTATGCCTGCAGCTTGAGTTTCATTTAGCGACGCCATATGCTGAATGCCGCTACCACCAGGAATTAGTTGCACGCCAAGGGGACCAGCCACAATGATCTCGTTAAGAGTTTTTTCTCCAGACAACACATGACTAAAGTTATATTTTGTCCGACAACCCAAAGCTAATTGTGCATTCGCAAGACCTAGATCGGCATCAAAAAGTACAACTTTTTTACCGAATGAAGCCAGTGTCACTGCTAAATTAGCAGACACCGTAGTCTTACCTACGCCGCCTTTACCGCTTGCGATGCCTATTATTTGAGTGACGTTTCCTGACATTATGAACCACCCTTATCGTATTTACTGATCAAGAAATTGCTGGCAACAGCCACATTTCTTAATGCTCTATGCATTTTCGTATATCTATGAAGGCTAGTCAATTAAAACCCCCTAACCAGTTGCTTAAAACCATGTGCTGCTAGCGCATAGCCACTGGCTGGCTGAGCGGGCTCTAGCGGACAATTACTAGCTGACGCAATGGACAGTGGAACATCAATATTCATCAGACTATTGGCAACTGACCAAGGATATACACCGTCTTCTAAACGTGAAACCATCACTGAAGTCCAAGGCTGACTATTGATATTCATATATTGATTAGTGAGTGCTTGTGATGCATCTGCAGGTAGCAAAAGGTGAACCTTTGCAAGGGGCAGGGCTACCTGAAGTAATGACAGCTGGCTTTCTAGATCAGTTCCGGCGGTGTCTATAATAATAAGCTCACGGTCACTAAGCTGTTCAACAAGATGCTTTAACATTTCGGCGGTCCTGGCACTGAATATACTCACTCCAGCCTGTAGTCCTAAAAGTTGGCTTTGATCCCAGGCACCTACACGCTCGTCATTAAAACTGACGATCGCCACACTCGTACTCCCATTGTCGAGCACTTTCTGCCTTGCTATGCGGGTAGCCATAGTCGACTTTCCGCTGCCGACTGGTCCACTAATGATATGAACGCCAGATAGATTGGAGAGCATGTCAGAGACTTTTATGGATCTACCAATTGTTTCACTGAGAGTGTCTATTAGTGTTTCTTGATCCCTGTGCCCGGCAATCATATCTGATAACAAGACACGCATAGGCAAGGGCATACCGGTAACGTTTAAGCGCTCTATTATATCCTTGGACTGCTCGCTTATATTGCTAAGGGCATCATTTCTAAGTAGCCGCTGAGAAATACGTACTTCCTCACGGATACTTGCTAACTCGCTTTTGACTAACTCCAAAAGTTCTCTTGATCGTAAATAGTCAAGTTGATGATTACTCTCCAAATGTTGGGGATGAGAATCTCTAGATGATATATTTGTTGCTGTGACCAATGAAGTTGGCGTCGAAAGCTTTGAAGACTTAAATATTTTATCCTCCATAACATCACCAAAGGACTGGTTTTTTATAGACTTAATGATTTTTACATCCTGTTTTGCTGGATAGTGAAGGTCACCAAGCTCATCATTGGAGGTAGCAGCTAAATCGATAGCAACGATAATCTCGGTACGTCCCCGAGATTTATTATTTGAAACGACCAAAGCGTCATCGCCATAGAGGCTCTGTATTTCCTTCATCGCTGAGCGGGTGTCTTTTGCTAGTACTCTTTGTAATTCCATTATTTTTTACCTTATCTTACTGCGTATTTTCAACATCAATAGTGGCAACCACTTTGATCGATTGGTCATCAGGGATTTCACTGTAGGACAGCACAGTAAGATCACTGAGTCTGTTTCTAATTAATTTGGCTAGCCATGGACGAATAGCCGGAGAAACAACTAACACCGCAGGTTGGCCCTGATTTTCAATTTCTTGGGCATTCTGAGCGAGTGATTTGAAGAGCCCCTCAGCTAACTGAGGCTCTATGACCAACCCTTGATTACCACCATTTTGTTGCAGGATATTGTGCAACATTTGCTCAAGGGTAGGATTTAGAGTCATTACTGGAAGACTATCATCGACATCAATTAATCCTTGAACGATCATGCGACCTAGCTTTGGTCTAACAGCAGCAGTTAATTCATCTGGATTTTTTGTCACACTGCTTTCGGACGACAGAACCTCAATAATGGTGCGCATATCGCGAACAGAGACTGACTCTTCAAGAATGTTTTGCAATACCTTCGTCACTGTCGCCAAGGGTAGTTTTCCTGGCACTAAGTCTTCGACTAATTTGGGTGATCGAGCGGCCACTTTGTTTAATAGCTGCTGAGTTTCATCATGACTTAACAGCTCTGAAGAATTATCACGTAATAGAGTATTGAGATGCGTAGCAATAGCCGTTGCCGGGTCGACTACGGTATAGCCAAGCGTGCGGGCATAGTCTCTTTGAGAGGGCTCGATCCAAATAGCGTCTAGTCCAAAAGCGGGTTCTTTGGTCTTAATCCCGTCTAAAGTGCCCTGAGCCTGACCGGGATTAATGGCTAACTCACGACCAATTTTAACCTCCCCTTTGCCTCTGACAACACCGTTCATGACGATGTGATAGATGTCAGGATTTAAGTCTAGATCGTCTCTGATACGGATTGGCTGAATAAGAAAACCGAGTTCAGCAGACAGTTTCTTCCTGACGCCTTTTACCCTAGGCAGCAGCTGCCCCCCGGTTTCGGGATTCACTAAGGGAATAAGGCCATAGCCAATATCTAGGCCTACCAAATCAACTTGTTCTACATCATCCCAATCTAACTCTTCGTTCAAGGCCTCGCTTTCTACAGAATGCTGTGTGATATCTTGATCAACGTTATCGGCTTGCTCATTTCCAAGTCTCAAGAGGTATACGCCAAGCCCTGAAGAGCCAATGCCGAGTAGTAAGAAAATCATCGTTGGCATTCCTGGTACCAACCCAAGCAGCACTAAAATTGCTCCAGCGACTATTAGAGCTAGCGGGTTTGTTAATTGGCCTTTTGCTTGAGTTGTCATGGTTTCGGATGTAGTAACGCGGGTGACCAAAATTGCTGTAGCAAGAGACAGTAACAGGGACGGTATTTGTGCAACTAGGCCATCGCCAATCGTTAGCAGAACATAAATCTTTCCTGCTTCAGAAAAGCTCAGATCATGTTGCGTTAGGCCAACCGCAAGACCACCAAGAATATTAATAATTAAAATTAGTAACCCTGCTACGGCGTCACCACGAACAAATTTAGAGGCACCATCCATTGATCCAAAGAAGTCTGACTCTTGAGAAATTTCCTCGCGACGGAGTTTGGCGGTTTGTTGGTCAATGACTCCGGCATTTAAATCAGCATCAATCGCCATCTGTTTGCCGGGCATGGCATCAAGAGTAAAGCGAGCAATGACCTCCGATACTCTGCCGGCACCTTTGGTGACAACAATAAAATTAATAATCATTAAGATGGCAAAGATGATGAAGCCGACTAAATAGTTGCCATCAATAACAAAGGACCCAAAAGCTTCAATAACCTTGCCGGCAGCATCAGGACCCTCATGGCCATTGACCAGCACCAATCTGGTTGAAGCCACATTGAGACCAAGGCGTAACATGGTTGCTAATAATAAAATTGATGGAAAGGCAGAGAAATCTAATGGTTTAGAGCTGTTGATTGCGATCATGATAATCACTACACCCAGCAAAATGTTAAATGTGAACAAAAAATCGAGTAGAAAAGCGGGTAATGGAAGTACCAGCATTGAAATAATTAATAGAACCAGAAAAGGAATACCTAACCCAGATAGTTCGATTTTCGACAGATCCTGTCGTATGTTCGACAGCGTGAGATTAGACATTAATTAAAACCTTATATAAAACAGATGTTTAAAATAAATCTTGGGTTTAAACAACAACAATTTACTGATTGTTCACTAGAGTCAGCAAAACCCGTGCCAACTTCACACTAAATAATAAAGGACTGAACAGACACTTAGCCTCTCCAGGCAATATTCTTAGAAGAGGTTCAAGTTTGTTTGGTTACTGTCGATTCTAAATGGGAACTCTGGGAACATTGACTAACTCTTCAGAGCCAAGCGATATCCCCAATAGCTAAGTAATAGCCACCTATAGAGAGCGATGTGTAATGACTTTGCAAGTTCCCAATTTTTTTTCACCGCTAACCGTTGCCTGCTTGTTGGTATTACTGTCATCCAGTTGCACGAGTGTGTCAGATAACTATGCTGAAGCTATTATTAACGAAGTAGTAGATCGAAACGAAAGCATCGTGGCTACTGGGTATGCGGTGATTAGTATTCAGAAATCATCAAACCCTGCACAGCAAAGAATCCTTTCAATTCGTGCATCTAAGTTAGATGCTTACAGGACGTTATTAGAGCAGGTTTATGGTCAGTACCTGGATGCCAACACTACGATTGCCGAGCTTATTGTAAAAAATGACACCTTCAAAGCGCGCGTACAAGGCGTTATTTATGATGCGCGATTAGTGAGCATAAGCCCCGTGGGTAATGATACCTATGAGACGACGTTGTCGCTGGATAAATCAGTTGTTGATGATTTACGAAAGCTGTACTTAAAAAGTATGTCTCGGCAGACAATGTCATCTAGAGCTACAGCTCGTCCGGCCGCGACCTAGTTAGTACTATGAAACGTGATCCTTCTAATACAGCCGACACTCAGATTATGGCGAGATTGTTTGGCACAAACAGAGAAAAACTGCTCGTTTTATTTTTGGCTCTATTTCTAACGATGCCTTTGCTCGCCAATACTCAAGAGTCAGGTGCAGAGTATAAATTAGAGTCGATTAAGCAAGCCCTGGTTGATCTTGCCATGCAAAAAGATATTAGGCTGGGTAGTTCTGCTTATTTGGACAATCAAGGAGTACTTCATGAGACAGCGTTGATGTCAACGCAGACTGAGGTGCGCGGAGTGCGCGTTATTGAATATCTTGAGGACGCAGGAGTACCTGGGGCTACCTTGCAATTTACAACGATGCGCTCACGGTCTTGTCTCGGATCTCAAAGTGGATTACGTCGGCAGGCGACGATTCGAACGCTCAATAATACCGAAGCAAGGATCGATGACGTATTGGTGGGGGACCATTCGGTTGGAGAGTTAAGCGTATTACTTAAACAGCAGCTCTACGATGCTACCGCGATTTCAGCGCAATGGTCTATAACGGATGAGGTCGATTTTTCATCAGATTACATGAGGTATCTAACCTCAAGTGCCGTCAATCATGTCCCCTATTCATTTCACATTGATCTACGGAGGGTATCCTCAGATCGCGCATTGCTAGCAGATGAAAAAGCTCTATTATTGAGAGGGATATCGCAGCTTCCGGGAGCCGTGCAATGGGCACCTAAAGCGCAGCGACCTTGGCCCGAGGTAAAACTTGAGTACCAGCTGACACTCGTTGAAAAATCGACTAATCGTCAATTATGGCAGGGGCACAGAGACCTTATATATCCAAAAGCCAACCGTGGTTACAGAAAAAATCCCTATCCTGAGCAACTGATTGCCCAAGCTAAAAAAACCACAGAGATTTTCATGCGCCAGATCAACACAGCTATGGAGTGCCACTCTGATCATTATCCTTTAGCAACCTTATCTGGAGATGCTCAGCGAAGAACAATTAATGCTGGAGCGATCGCTGGATTGCGCATAGGGGACCAGTTTTTGATTAGCCCGTCTGCAGATATATTACAGCAGTCGATGAGTCTCGCAGGAATGGCAACACTGGGGTTGGCTAGGGTCGAATCCGTCTCTGCACATAGCGCAACACTCGTTAATATTGCTGGCCCTCAGTGGGTAATGCAGCCCAATAATGATGCAGGTTTTGCTATTTATTTTTGAACAGCCACTAAGATTACGTTACGGTCGTTTAAGCGTCCAAGGAGATGAAAATGAGCTTCATAGCAACTAAAATTAGACCGTGTTCTAGTGCTCTGCGGTTCAGCCTATTTTTTGTCATACTGAGCGTAGCTATTATTTCTAGCAAGACTACTGCAGACATCACTAATGCTGAAAAAGCACTGGCAACGCTGATTGGAATACCTCAGGCTAAAGCGGTACTACCTAAGGAAAAAATCACCAGTCGCGTCGATTTAGCTCAGATTGATAAAGATATAGCCGAGAGTATTCAGGCGCGACAAGCAGAGTCTCATACAACGAAGTTTGGAGAGACGTTGGACGGGATTATAGCCAAGTACTTGTCTGACACGCCGATTAAGAGATCTATTCAACGCCAAGCGGTAGTGCTGGCTAATAAGCACGCGTTTAGACGCAATAACCCCCACTGGATGTACTCTGGTCGAATAATAAAGTTACCTAAAATTGAGGACTACAGGCGAGCTATTTTCAAAAATTCTGCCCAAGGCGTTAATCAGGAACTAGCCGACAGTGACTTAAAAGAAGACTGGATTTACTATCCCTAATTGGCGTTCCCTCAATAACAGTCGTGTAAGAAGACTCTTACACAATGTAAGGAATAAACGTGCTAGGCCCCGAACAGATTAACATCGCATCACGGCCGCTGGCTCCTCTCTCTGAGGGCTTTACCAATCTATATGTTTCCGAAAAAGTCGCTAAACATATTGGTCTTAAAGACAATCAAATTATACGTGGTGTAGTGGTAGGCAGAGAGGGCTTATTAAAGGTTATTATTAATAACCAAGTGTTAGATTTGTTGGTAACCAGAGGCCTTAAAGTTGGGGATAGTATTGACTTTAGAGTCGAGAGAGGCCCTGATGGGAAATTCTTGAGGCCGCTAGTGCTACTCCCTCTTGAGGCAGGGGCGACAGCTATTCCAGCGGCTGCAATCGAAAGCGGCGCGGCATCAAGATTACTCAGTTTGCTATACCGACCTAAACAATCCTCATTACAGGCGCAGCTTCTAAAGCCCGAAAATCTGATAGGCCTACTTAACCAGCATATCATTAGTCCAAGTAATCAAACCCCGCTCGACGTTTTAGGTAGTGCCAGTAACCTTTCGCCTCAACTGATTCGCAGTGCTCTGCTAAACTCGGGACTTTTTGCGGAGTACTTCTTAGCGAACAAGTTACCCGTCCGACAAGATATTAAGCAAATTATACGAAGTTTAGCTACAGAGAAAACCTTCAGCGAATCTGTTAAATTGACATTAGAAAATACTGCTGATGAAATTGAAAGCTACCAGCTAACCAGTATACAGGCTCAGAATAACCGTGAAGTTTACTATCAGTTCTTTCTACCCTTTAGTGACGAAAATCCAGTAAATATCGAGTTTGAACGCGGTCCTTTAGTCACCAAAGGTGCGGCTCCAGATTGGGTTATTAATTTACACCTAGAATCAGAGGTGATCGGTCAAATATGGTTAAAAACTACCATAAGGCCTGAGGCAAAAATAGAAATAATTGTATGGGCAGAGCGGATGGAAACGGCACAAATTATAAAGGGCGGTATAGTCCAGTTGACAGAAAATCTTGCGCATTTTGATTTACAACTGGCTAAACTAAATGTCCTTAACATGTCTCGCCCAAATATCGATGCAGCCCTTTCCAGCCCTGGTCAGGTACTGGATGTTAGAACATGAGAAAGCAGTCATTCAGAAAAGCGATAGCCTTGGAGTATGGATCGCAGGCGGCACCAGTAATAACCGTCAATGAGTCTGGCGCCAATGCCGAAGCGATTATTGCAGAGGCAAAACGGCAGGGCGTATATATTGCAGAGGATGCTCAGCTAGTAGAGTTACTTGGACAGTTAGAGCTGAATGAAGAGATTCCGGACAATCTTTACACAGCAGTAGCCGTTATTCTCTCGTGGGTGTATTGGTTAAAAGGAATTCAACCTACGGACCAAAATAACTAATGCACCAGCCTCGTTTATGCATCACCCATATTTTGGCGAGATCTGCTGGAGCGAATTTTCCCCAAACGGTCATAGACATCCACAGAAGCGATGGCGCTTGGGGATTGAATTGTTTTTAATGCACTACGAATTGATTCTAACTTCCGGGTTATAAAAATTTCGTTACGATGGTGCAAAATTTTACATTCATCTAATAGGTTAAGAATCTTATCTAGAGTCGCTAAATTTTCTTGTAGTGCAGTTTCTGCGATCGGTCTCTCTGCCTGTGGCGAGTTCAGGTCCTGCTTGGCTAAAAAGGATAGAATTTCTATTTTGCTAGGTTGTAAGCTTTCAAAGCGATTAAGATCTTTCACTTTTAGAGCTTCAAACTCGCTCTCAAGAACTTCTTTTAATGCCAATGCTTTAGTTAGAGATATTGCTAACAGGTTATCATTCATTGTTGAGACTCTATTTTTTAAACGCAAAAAAACCTACTAACAGCAAGCTAGGAGGTGAGATCTAAAAGTGTGCCGCGCTTTACATCAAGAGAAAGGCTTTACTCTCCGCCAATCATTCCTTCCAAGGCAATAAACTTTTCAGCAACCTTCTGAACATCTACCGGATAGCGCCCTTCACTAATTGCAGCCTTTAATTCCGCGACTTTAGCCCCATCAAACTTGGCCTCTGAAAGTGCATTTTCAGAGGCGGCGCTGAGGATAAACTGGTCCTTATTTAAGCCTGTATTATCAGGTGCTGACGCAGCCTGATTGACACCGGGAGGGAAGCCCTCTGTTTTCAGTGGTAATGGAATGACGGTTTTTCCAACTTGACCGATAGGATCGTTCATTGTTATTTCCTTTTAACATTTTTCCTGCTTGCCCATAGCAATCGGCAGAAGTTTAAAGACCTTTAATAAATAATTAAATAAAGTTTATTTAATTCCACTAGCTTCACCTGGACCTGAAACGATGGCCCTCACTTTTTTGTTTGAGTCAGGGTTGAGCAAGGTTATTTGCTGATTGAGTTTGCCATTCTCCATAGCGATCATCGGCATACTAATTCTCAACGCACCTTTACCCACAATAAGAGTAACGCTATCACCCTTTTCAATCATTGCGGCTAGCTTCAAATCAGAAGCGCGGATGAATTGCCCCGGACGCACAGTCCTAAGAGCTTCCATCTGAGTAATACCCAATGGCGAGAGGATTACATCACTGGGTACATCACCATAGTAGTCGCCTAGCGCGGCATTAGCTGAGGAAACTTTTTGCCCACGAAGAATAGTTTTTTTGGCTACCATTATGGTCTGTTTGATGTGTATATCATTTTTACTCAAGATCATACCTTCGCGCAAATCATTCGCGGCGGTTGCCTTTTTTAATAGACGACCAGGAAATAGGTTTGCTGCTGTAGTTAGATGTTTAGATCGTTCTATTTCTACCACATTACTAAGACCAATCATTTCGCCGCTAAGCACATCCCTTAAAAGTTTATATACCGTGACATTATCGACCAAATATTGGCTCAAAACGGGTTGACCG
>Ga0307997_10000193_pt1 | contig 27661 bp, 23 predicted proteins | sample Davwhametageno36_FD_203165 | JGI IMG/M metagenome (GOLD analysis project Ga0307997, IMG submission 203165) | Marine microbial communities from Davis Island wharf, Antarctic Ocean - #36 | ecosystem: Environmental > Aquatic > Marine > Unclassified | place: Antarctic Ocean: Davis Island wharf... | reverse complement strand
TTTTAGTTCAGACCAAGTGTGTGATTTCAACTTAGCTCAAGTTCAGGCGATTAAGACATTTTCTAAGGCCCCTGTAAGCCATAATTTCATGGGTCGCATTACAGATTTTGATCATGCTGCTATGGCGCAAAATTTAGATTTTGTCACTTGGGACAGTTATCCCTTGGGTTTTTTAGAAGACCGTGTAAACGCAACTAGTGAGCACCAACGCCAATATGATCGCCAAGGCGATCCAGATTTTCAAGCCTTTCATCACGATCTATACCGAGGTTTAGGTAATGGCCGTTGGTGGGTCATGGAACAGCAGCCTGGGCCCGTGAACTGGGCGCCTTATAATCCGGCACCCTTAGCCGGTATGGTGCGTTTATGGAGCTGGGAAGCCTTGGCTCACGGAGCTGAAGCGGTGTGTTATTTTCGCTGGAGGCAAGCGCCTTTTGCTCAGGAACAAATGCATTCTGGGTTGTTGCGTCCGGACTCTAGCCTAGCGCCCTGTTATGCCGAAATCCGTCAGCTTGCACAAGAGATAGAACATTTTCCAATCAGTAAGTGCAAAGCAGATATCGCGTTAGTGTTTGACTACACAGCTCAGTGGGCTTGGGAAATACAACCCCATGCTGCCAATACAAGTTATTTTGACCTGGTATTTGATTGCTATAAAGCACTGCGCAAGCAGGGATTGTCTGTGGATGTGCTGCCGCCTTCTGCGTTAGAAACTCAGAAGGTTTGTGACCAATATAAGGTGTTATGGGCACCGGGCTTGATGCACATGAATAAGCGTTTAAAAGACATATTAATACACGCCAAAGGTCATGTTGTTTGGGGCCCACGCAGCGCTGCTAAAACCCAAAATATGGCCATTCCTGTGCCCTTACCACCAAACATTGATTCACTCAAAGTGACCGTGCAATCTTGTGAAAGCTTGCGCCCAGATAGGCCGATAGCTTTACATCAAGGTGGCTGTGTTATTAATTATCGGGAATTGTTGGACACTAATGCTAACGTTATTGAGCAAACTATGGATGGTGAACCTGTGTTAGTTCAACAAGACAAACAACTGTATTTAGCCGCATGGTTAGACCAAACCGGTTGGCAACGAGTGGTAAAAAGTGTTTGTGGCATGGCCCATGTACCTACCTTAGAAATGCCTGATGGGGTTCGTTGTCGTAACACTGGAACCCATCTATTTTGGTTTAACTATGATAATAAACCCCACCAAGTTAGTGAACAGCTATTGGAGCCAGGGGGTGTGTTAATCCAATGAATGTCCAGCCTTGTGCAATAGCACCTGATGGCAGTGACATAGTCTCGGTAACCATTGGTGATCATTTGCTTCAGGCAACGGTGATCAGCTTTGGCGCATGCTTACAAGATCTGCGGTTAAGAAACGTTGACTACCCGCTGGTACTGGGTTACGCCGACGCAGCTGATTACGTTGGCAATGCGTCTTACTTTGGCGCAGTAGTAGGGCGCAATGCCAACCGTATTGCCCATGGACGTTGTGCCATCAGTGGCCAAAAACGTCACCTAACCAAAGCCGACAATGATCAACACCAATTACATGGTGGCCCCAAAGGAAGTAGTTTTCGTAACTGGCAGCTGGTGTCTGTAACGACTAACCAAGTAGTATTACAAGACCGCCTTCCTCATGGCCACATGGGTTACCCTGGCAATTTAGACGTGCAAGTCACCTACACCATTGAACCGCATGTATTGGATGTACAAATAGAAGCTCGCACAGATCAAACAACCTTGTGTAACTTTGCGCTGCACAATTACTTTAATTTAGACAATTCCTTAACCCTAACTGACCATTTTTTACGTGTGTTTGCAGCAACCTATTTGCCTACAGATCTAAGTGGTATTCCTCTTGGCTACGAGGCTAATGTGTGCAACACGGGGTATGATTATAGGCAAATAAAACCCGTTAAACATCAGGCTATCCAAGCCCCATTAGATCACAATTTTTGTATTTCAAGGGCGCCCGGTAAGATGAGGGCTTTAGCAGACCTTCAATCCTGCTCTTCTGGTTTACATATGCAGGTGTTAAGCACTGAAGCAGGCCTGCAAGTTTATGACGCTGCGCATGTCTGCGTGGCTGCTGAAAAATCATTACATGGGCGTTCTTACTCTGCGTTATCAGGGCTGGCGTTGGAACCACAAGGCTGGCCGAATGCTGTTAACCAAAGCGAATTCCCCAACCCTATTTTGCACCCTAGTAAGGTCTATTTTCAGCATACGCGCTATAAATTTGATACTAAATTAGATGAGCCTTCGGCCATTTAACCAAAGGAGTATCTGAGTCTTATTGTGGATGTAAATGGGTGATCAAAAATACATACAATTTGACATGGAAAGCAGTTTACAATGCCCTAAAATCTTTGTATCATCCGACCCCAATGACTTATCGACCAGGTCAAAAATTTTCTAGGACTATAGCTCAGTTGGTTAGAGCGCATCGTTGACATCGATGAGGTCGGCGATTCGAATTCGCCTAGTCCTACCATATTAAGCAATGATAACAGCCACTAAGGGTAACCCCTGGTGGCTTTTTTATTTTAATAAGGGCGTGTTTGTACATTTGAAGCACACCAAGGCTGGTTTCCCCCCTTCAGCTACCTTCGTTACATTATTTACTTTTGCTATATTGTTTAACTATTTTTAGCAAGCCAATCTGCATAAATACGCTGTATGCTTGGGCGAGACATTGTGGCGTGTGCAACTCGCTTCACGTTAGGGAATTCGCTGATATCAGGGTGCCCTAGGGTTGGGCTTAACCAAGTAGTTAACATGAAAAGGTATATATCGACTGCACTAAAGTATTTACCCAACACCCAGTCATTGTTGCCAATCTGATCATCAATGACTTGCCAAGTTTCCCGTAGGCGCCTTATGCCACGCTTTTGAGCACTTGCTTCGGCTTCAGGCATGTCTACAAACCGATCTGGGTAATAGGTTGTTTGAAACGCAGTTTGTACAGAGCTAGAAAAATACACCAAAGTTTGTAAGTACAATCCACGAGTTACGTCATCAAGCTTTGGCGCAAGATTTGCTTCGGAATGTCGGTCGCACAGAAATATGGTAATTGCCGCACACTCGTACACGCCCGTGCCATCATACATAAGCACGGGTACCCAGCCATTTGGGTTTATCTCTAATTGCTTGGCGGGTCTTGGTTTGCTCCGGTCTGTCGTAGACTCAATTAATTCATAGTGGACGCCAAGTTCTTCTAACATGACACGAATGCCCTGAGCCGCACTTTCACTTGCATAAAATAATTTATAATCCATTGCGTTTTACCTTTTTACCAACACCGTTTTATCGTGTTCCTTGAACACATAGGATGTTGGTTGTTTTTAAAAGTTTGGTTATTACCCCTATTGCTGCCAATACAGACATAGCCTGCTACCGTGTTCAACAGTGCTATTCAAGCATACATTAGTTCATTAATGCTGGTATCCATAATAGTTTGTTTTCCTTAATCGTGGGAAAAGGCAACGCGATGGTGGGAAAGCGTGTATCGCTTATACGAGCAATATTCACTGCAACAGCAAAGAAATCTACCCTACTACAGTATACCTATACACTGGTTATGACCGATTTAGGCGTATTAATTTAATGTGGCTTTAGTTGTTCTTAAAAGAGAAACAGTCTTTTTATAAAAGCACTGTTTATCACTTAAATGGCTATAGTTATGGTGTACCTCTTTTAAAGGCCTGCGTTACACCACAAAGACCGAATCAAACCTTTGTTTAAATAAACAGTAGAGAAAACATATCATGACCAACCAACTACTAAGAATTGATGCCAGTATGCGTAAAAGTGGCTCTTACAGCCGTAAACTGGGTGATCGACTTATTGAGCAACTTCAAACGCAACAACCACATGGGCTAACAGAGCGGGACTTAGCGGACGGTGTGCCACATATTAATGAAGCATGGATAAATGCCAACTTCACTGATATTAGTGAGCGCAGTGCCCAACAGCGGTCGGTTTTAACCTATTCTGATGTGTTGGTCAGTGAATTGGAAAGTGCTGATGTAGTTGTGATTGGTTTACCCATTTATAACTTTGGTGTGCCGGCAGCATTTAAAGCGTGGATTGATCAAATAGTCAGAGCTAAGCGAACCTTCCGCTACGGTAAAAACGGCCCTGAGGGTTTGTTGGAAAATACAAAGGCCTATATTATTTTGAGTTCTGGTGGTACTCAATTGGGCAGCGATATTGATTTTGTTTCTGGTTATATCCGCCATGTATTAGGGTTTATTGGTATTGACGATGTAACGTTTATTGATAGTAGTGGCATTGGCCGGGATGAAGAGAAGGTTTTGACCAATGCCCATATCGCCATTGATGGTATTAGAAACGCTGCTTAGCGAGTAACGATACGGATTGTTGAAGTGATGTAATTATTAGGCACACAAAAGCCTACCTAACCACATGGCGCCTAAACCCCACCTAAGCCCCAGCTAAGCCCCAGCTAAGCATTAGGCGCCCACATTACAATACATGTAGTAGCACATCTTATAAAAGCACTGTTTATCACTTAAATGGCTATAGTTATGGTGTACCTTTTATTAACCAATAAGTTGGCCTGTCTGCGGTCTCGACAGGTGCGGAAGCGACGAGGGGCGCGTTAGCGCCCTTAAGACGCAGACGCAGACTACTATGCAGAGGAAATCATACCTCATTTTCTCTTAAAACAAGGTTCCAAAATTTGAAACTCACAACCTACGATCCGTAATGTCAATCGGGGGAAGCCCCCCTTTTTAGGTAAGGGTACCTATGTAATGATGGTATGAACGTTCTTGTTATGCTGTATCTGGTTTACTGACTAAATGCGTACATCATTGAGATGATGGCTGTGCGCAATAATTAGAGGTGTTAGGGCAAAGATACTCTTTATAGCTAGTCGCTAATAAGCCTGACATATACCAATCATTTATACGATCCTTAATTGGTAAGGCATTTCATCCCCCACAGTAAAACGTAGTAAGCTCTTTTGCTAGGTGAGAAAATATTTTTATCGTAGTATCCTGCGATGGAACTTCTACGTCATCTAGGCGCTCAACGAATGGGCAACTTAATACAGCAAATGCGATTCCAGCAGGGTTAAAAATAGGAAAAGCTATATTAGTTACACCAACGGCAGTTGCTGAAGGCATATGCTCAAAGCCCACTCTTTTGATGCGCTTTATATGAGCATCAAATTCACTGCGAATCAATTTAGGTTCGCCAGTCACTTGTCTATGGTGGTTAATGAGGTCTTCTCGCTCTGCTTCAGGGCGGTAGGTAGAAAGAACTCGTCCAGTGCCTGTATTCCAAAGGCCCACGACAGAGCCGGTTTTTAACGCGACACTCCAGTTTCCAGGGGACTCTACGGAAGCGACTATTACGATATCACCATTACTTTCCATTCCAATGTGACAGGATTGCCACGTGGTTCTTGATGCCCTGCGCATCATCGGTAAGGCAATCCCTATGAGACGGTTAATGGGCGGGTGTTTTTGGCTAACCGAAAACATTTTGAGGCTCAATGTGTAACGGTCAGCACTTGTGGAGTATGTTACATAGTCGCGTCGTACCAACGTCGAAAGCATTCGGTATATCTCGCCTTGTGAACGACTAAGTGCTATAGCCACTTCTTTCTGGGACAGGCCTTCACCATATGATGAGAGCAGTTCCATAATATCTAACCCTTTATCAAGTGCGGGAGCGCGATATTTATCGTTATCTTCAAGCATGACTTCCCAAATATTAAAACTCTACCACTCCAAAAAACTGACAGCAAGTCAAAAGTTGACTTCCTTTTGCGAGTGTGATTTACTCATGAATAATATATACATATATAGATAACAGTTTTAGGCAGTTTAGTAAACAATCTAATAATAAGGGGAAGAAGGTGAAAAACACACAGTTCATAAAGACCATTTTGGTCAGCACGTTAATGCTTGGCGCTACTGAAACGGCGTTTGCAGCCAATTGGGGTAGCTATAATAACTTAACAGTCGAAGCCAAATTAATTGGTGGGCAACAGTACGAAGGGCTCTATGCGCGTATTGCTAAATGGGAAGAAGCAACCGGTGCTAAAGTGAAAATTATTTCAAAAAAGAGTCACTTTGAAATAGACAAAGAGATTAAGTCCGATATGGCGGCGGGCACTACAAAATGGTGCGTGGGTTCTAACCATTCATCTTTTGCACCTCAATACGAAGGGCTGTATGCAAATTTAAATGACTTGGTTCCTGTTTCTACCCTCGCAGAATATGTGCCTGGAGTTATGGCATCTTCTGAGGTCGGTGGTGAGTTATTGATGTTGCCTCGTGCACAATTTGATGTATCAGTACTTTACTATCTTAAGTCAAACTACACGGATTCAGCAAAATCCGCCGAATTTAAAAAGCAGTATGGTTATGACCTAGCGGTTCCAGAAACTTGGGTCCAGATGAAAGATCAAGCAATCTTTTTTGCTGATCCACCTAATTTTTACGGTACTCAATATGCGGGTAAAGATGAAGCTATTGTCGGGCGCTTTTATGAAATGCTTGTCGCTGAGGGTGGCCAATACCTTGGTAAGAACAACGAGCCTACATTTAACTCAGAAGCTGGACAGCGAGCGTTACAATGGTTTGTTGATCTCTATAAAGCTAAAGCGGTACCCGCTGGTACTACGAGCTATGTTTGGGACGACCTAGGACAGGGTTTTGCGTCAGGGACAGTTGCATTAAACCTAGATTGGCCTGGCTGGGCCGGATTCTTTAATGATCCTGCAGCATCAAAAGCAGCTGGCAATGTAGGTGTCGCGGTTCAACCAATGGGATCCGTTAAAAGAACAGGTTGGTCTGGGCACCATGGATTTTCCGTCACCAACGACTGTGTGAATAAAGATGCTGCTGTATCCTTAATCTCGTTCTTAACCAGTGAAGAAAGTCAGTTAGCAGAAAGTGCAGGAGGTTCTTTGCCTACTCGCACAGCTGTTTGGGAGGCCAACCTTGCTGCTGCTAAAAATGGTGATGATGCATTCCGCTTGGAGTCTCTAGCTGCCTTTGCTGAAGGCGCAAAACATTCATTTGCAGTTCCGTCCATACCAGAGTGGATAGAAACGACTAATATTGTTTTTCCTGAACTTCAGGCAGCTATATTAGGTGATAAAACTGTTAAGGAAGCGCTGGATTCTGCTGCAGAGGAAGTTGATGAGCTAATGCAAGAGTCAGGTTACTACTAAGTCGACGTTGATTGTCGGCCCAGCAATAGTTGCCTTCAAAAAAATAAGTCTATTTTTTTGAAGAGCTAAGTTAATTGTTGGATTAATTATCTACAGGGCTGGGCAAGTTGAATGCACCAGCCCTTCTATTTTTCAAATAGGTGTAATGTGGCAAATAGATTACCTAGTTGGTTATTGTTACTGCTGCCAGCGATTCTTGTGATTGCAGCAGTTGTATTGATACCCCTGATCTTTTCTCTATATTCAAGCTTCACGGCTTATAAATTAACCAGACCTGATACGCTTTGGCAGTGGATAGGGACTCTGAACTACGAAAAAATATTAACAGACACCAAATTCTGGACGGCCTTTGCTCGGACGATTTTCTTCATCACAATCGTGCTTAATTTAGAGTTACTTCTTGGTTTAGGTATCGCACTTTTGGTTAATAAAGTCACGTGGGGGCAAAGAGGGTTGAGAACGCTCTTAATGTTTCCAATGATGTTTTCACCTATTTTGGTGGGCTTTCAGTTCAAATTTATGTTTAACGACAATATTGGACTTGTGAATAATGTTTTACAATCAACGGGGATATCGGATGCAGCTCTACCGTGGCTTGTTGATGCTAAATTGGCGATGTTCTCAATTATGGTTGCCGAAATATGGATGAGTACATCAGTGTTCGCGATACTGATTCTAGCGGGACTATTTGCAATCCCTCGCGATCCATTGGAAGCTGCAGCCGTGGATGGTTGCACACCTTTCCAGAGCTTCAAACACATCACTCTACCATTTTTGATGCCATTCATTTGGATCGCAATGACCATAAGATCGCTTGACGTAGCGCGCGCTTATGACATTGTACAAATAATGACAGGCGGTGGCCCAGCCAATCGTACCGAGCTGCTCTGGACCTTGATGAGCCGCACAGGTTATGTAGATGCACGAATGGGACTTGCCAACGCTATGGGATATGTATCGATATTTTTGTCCATCATATTCACGATCTATTTTTTCCGTAAACTCAGTGCGTCACGCGCTCAACTTGGCATGGCAGGTAATTAATGTGGATCACAATAATTCTCATCGTAATCGTTCCTACGTTTTAAAAGGAGCGTATCTCTTTGCATTGTTTGTAGTGATGTCGATAATCTGTATTCCCGGGCTTTGGATCGTCCTAAACTCATTTAGGCCGGCGGTAGAAATTATGGCCAAGCCGCCTATTTGGACTCCTAGTTTTACACTCGATCACTACCGAGCGCTGTTTGGCGGTGCTGGTGAAGGAGGCGTGCCTGTTTTGAGCTACTTCCGTAACTCAATAATAGTGTCTGTTGTATCAACGGTGATTGCTGTTCTTATCGGCATGTCTGGCGGTTATGCATTTGCTCGTTATCGCTTCAAGGGTAAAACAGGGTACTTTGTTGGCTTGATGCTATTTCGGGCCGTACCAGGCGTTGCGTTATCATTACCTTTGTTTATTGTGCTGTCTCGTGTAGGCATGATTGATACTCATATCGGTTTAATTTTTGTTTATGTTGCTATGAATGTCCCATTCACGATTTGGCTCACTGATGGTTTTTTCCGACAAATCCCCAAGGAATTGCATGAGGCTGCCGAAATTGATGGCTGCACCCGTTGGCAGGCTTTTTGGCAGGTAGAGTTCCCTGTGGCTCGGTCTGGTGTCGCCTCTGCTGCAATCTTCGCTTTTTTAACTTCATGGAATGAGTTTGCGTTGGCTTCACAATTGACGCGCTCCGTCGATTCAAAAACTATGCCTGTTGGCCTGTTGGACTTTACCGCGGAATTTACAATTAATTGGGGAGGCATGTGCGCGTTGGCTGTATTGATGATAATTCCCGCGCTTGTCCTAACCTTTCTGGTACAAAAACATCTTATTGCTGGCCTTACATTTGGCGGCGTAAAAGGATAAACCAATGACAGAAGTCGTTATTAAAAATGTGATTAAACGTTATGGCGAAAATCAAGCCGTACAGGGTATTAACCTTGAAATTAAAGATGGAGAATTTGCGGTGCTTGTGGGCCCGTCTGGTTGTGGAAAGTCAACGACATTGCGAATGATTGCAGGGCTTGAGTCAGTTACTGAAGGAGACATAAGCATTGGTGGTCGACGGGTTAATGATTTACCTCCACGTGAACGAAATATCTCAATGGTGTTTCAGAACTATGCACTCTACCCACATATGACTGTGCGTGAAAATTTGGGTTTCTCGCTGAAAATTGCCAAACTTGAAGAGCAAAAAATAGCCGAAGCGGTGAACCATGCTGCGGAAATTTTGGGGCTAGATGAATTAATGGATCGTAGGCCTGCAGAGCTTTCTGGAGGACAAAGGCAGCGTGTCGCAATGGGGAGAGCCATTGTACGTGAACCTGATGTGTTCCTGTTTGATGAACCATTGTCAAACTTGGATGCAAAATTACGTACACAAATGCGCGTTGAAATAAAAAAACTGCACCAGCATGTAGGCAATACAATTATTTACGTGACCCACGACCAAGTCGAAGCGATGACGCTTGCTGATCGGATTGTATTGATGAAAGACGGCTATATTGTTCAGGTTGGAACGCCTTTAGATCTGTTTAATCAGCCGGTCAATACATTTGTCGCAACGTTTATTGGTTCTCCGCCAATGAATTTGGTTAATGCAGTTGTTCAAGGCGAAAACGCCATTGTGTTAGAGGATGGTAGTCATTTGCCAATACCGTCGTCTGCAAAAAATCGGGTGGAAGATGGTCAGAAAGTTCTACTTGGGTTTCGTGCTGATCACCTCATGCCTAAAGGCCATGCTATTTCCGAGGAAGGCCCTACCGGTGAATTTGAACTTCCCATCAATTTGAGCGAGCCGCTTGGAGCCGAGAGCATCCTTTATACGGAAATTGCAGGTCAAGAAGTGCAGGCTAAAATGCTTAACCCCCGTCCTGTAGTCTCCGGAGAGGTATTGAAATTCGAGCTCCAACTGGATAAATGCCACTTATTTGACAGTGAAACAACTGAAGCGATTAGGAGCTAATATGGCACATATTACGCGTGTCGATATTTCAATGATTGAACTAAAGCCTAAAGTTGAAAGAAAAGACGCTATTCAATCCTTTATTGCTCAAGAAACGCCGATAGTAACAATCTATGACAGCGATGGGGTAATTGGTAAGGGGTACTCGTATACCATTGGAACGGGTGGACACTCAATTATTACGTTATTGGAACGTTCACTAGCGCCTATGCTTATTGGACGAGACCCAGATTGTATAGAACAAATTTGGCGTGATTTACTTTTTTCCACTCATGCAACTTCGGTGGGAGCTATTACATCGCTTGCTATAGCAGCTATTGATATAGCACTTTGGGATTTGCGTTGTAAAAAAATGGACTTGCCTTTGTGGAAATTAGCCGGCGGATTCAAAGACCGTATTCCTCTTTATACGACAGAAGGTGGCTGGTTGCATCTAGAAACCAGCGCCTTGGTCGATGACGCACAGGCTATGCAGGAAAAAGGATTTAAGGGTTCTAAAATCAAGATAGGTAAAGAACATATTAGCCAGGACGACGCACGCTTAGGAGCTGTGCGTGCGGCCGTAGGCGATGGTTACGAAATCATGACGGATGGCAATCAGGGATTTACCCTTTCCGAAGCTATACGTCGTACTCGGATGCTTGAAAATCATGGTGTTAGTTGGTTTGAGGAGCCTATGCCAGCTGACGATCTCACTGCTCATGTCGAACTATCACGCCATAGCTCCGTTCCTATTGCTGTTGGAGAGAGTCTTTATTCACTAAGTCAATTCAAAGATTATTTACAAATGGGTGCAGCCTCGATTGTTCAAGTTGATGTCGCACGCATCGGCGGCATTACGCCTTGGTTGAAGGTTGCGCATATGGCTGAGGCGTTCAATGTAATGGTTAGCCCTCACTTTTTGATGGAGCTGCACTTGTCGTTGGTTTGTGCGGTCCCCAATGCCAAATGGCTTGAATATATTCCGCAACTCGACGATGTGACGCAAAGTAAAATCAAAATACACAACGGAGTTGCCTTTGCGCCTCAACATTCAGGGATTGGCATTGACTGGGATGAAGAGCGCCTCAAAAAGGAAATGTTGGTTTTAATAACGATTACGGGGGATTAGTCCGTGCAACGTCTTGGAATGGTTATCGGCATAAGGCCTGAAAAAATAGATGAATATAAACGTTTGCACGCGGAGGTTTGGCCTGAGGTTTTGGAACGATTAAAACAAACACATATCAAGAATTATTCTATTTTTCTGCGCGAGCCAGAAAATCTACTCTTTGGGTATATGGAATATCACGGGAATGATTTTAACGCTGACATTAGTAAACTGTCTGACGATCCAAAAACACAAGAATGGTGGCGCTTAACCGACCCCTGTCAAGAACCGCACACCAGCCGAAACGAAGGTGAACAATGGTCGACAATGCAACAAGTATTTTTTATGGAGTGACAAAAAATGAATGTAAAACTAGGAAAACTAGCAGGTAAAACAGTACTTATTACTGCAGCAGGGCAAGGGATTGGCCGGGCTACGGTGGAAGTTTTTGCGCGGGAAGGTGCGAACGTACATGCTTGCGACATCAACGATACCGCAATCAATGAGCTCAACATGATCGAAGGGGTCAGTGCTTTTCATCTTGATGTCACTAATGCCGAAGCAGTTGAGACGGTAGTCGCCAAACTAGGAACACTAGATGTGTTGTTTAACTGTGCGGGTTACGTTGCTAGCGGCTCCATTCTCGAATGCGATGAAAAGGACTGGGACTTTAGTTTTGATCTTAATGTGAAGGCCATGTATCGCCTGATCAAACTTACCTTACCATCGATGCTTGAAAATGGTGGCGGGTCGATTATAAATATGTCTTCGGTAGCGTCCTCCTTAAAAGGTGTTCCGAATAGGTTCGTTTATTGTGCATCAAAGGCTGCAGTTATAGGTATGACTAAAGCTGTCGCGGCCGATTTTGTCACCAAAGGCATTCGTTGTAATGCGATTTGTCCAGGAACCGTTGATAGTCCATCCCTTCACGATCGCTTACGTGATACAGGTGACTACGATAAAGCACTCACTGACTTTATTGCGCGGCAACCAATGGGACGCGTAGGTCGAGCCTATGAAATAGCAATGCTTGCATTGTATCTGGCTAGTGATGATAGCTCGTTTACCACAGGTCAAACTCATGCCATTGATGGCGGTTGGTCAATCTAATATTCAAGGAATCTACACATGAAACTTTTACGTTTTGGTTCATTAGGAGCTGAAAAACCAGGGATTTTGGATGCCAACGGGGATATACGCGAGTTGTCATCAGTGGTGGGTGATATAGCAGGCGATTTTTTGAGTGATGAATCGCTTGAAAAAATTCGTAGCGTTGACATTGAAAGTTTGCAGGTCGTTAACGGCAGTCCGCGCATTGGCGCCTGCGTTGGCAGTGTTGGCAAGTTCATATGCATCGGTTTGAATTATGCAGACCACGCAGCAGAAAGTGGTTTGGCATTGCCGGAAGAGCCGGTAGTTTTTTTCAAGGCGACTTCTGCAATTTCAGGGCCTAATGATGATGTTGAAATTCCACGTACGTCGGTGAAAACTGATTGGGAAGTGGAGCTTGGCGTTGTGATTGGAAAGTATACAAAATATGTTTCACCTCAAGATGCACTAGATCATGTTGCGGGCTACTGTGTAGTGAATGATATTTCTGAGCGAGATTTCCAAATGCATCGCTCGGGTCAATGGGTGAAGGGGAAATCATGCGACACCTTTGGTCCAATCGGACCTTGGCTCGTGACGCGCGATGATATTCCCGACCCCCAAAATCTGGATATGTATCTTGAGGTTAATGGACACCGCTATCAAAATGGCTCAAGCAAAACGATGCACTTTGATGTCGCAACTTGTATTTCGCACCTATCTCAATTCATGAGCTTGCATCCTGGAGATATAATATCGACAGGCACACCACCGGGCGTTGGCCTTGGCTTGAAACCAGAAAAGTATCTTAAAGCGGGTGATAAAATGGAGTTGTCGATTCAAGGTTTGGGCGTGCAAAAACAAGAAGTGGTGGCTGGATAATGGTTACTATTACGAATATTACAACGCATGATTTACGTTTCCCAACGTCGGATTCGCTCGATGGTTCAGACGCCATGAACCCTGCCCCGGATTATTCAGCTGCTTATGTTGTTCTGGAAACAGATGGTGAACATGAAGGTCATGGATTAACCTTTACCATTGGGCGTGGCAATGAAATTTGTATCTCAGCGATTAAAGCACTGTCACATTTGTTGGTTGGTCTAGATTTAGATTGGATTCGTTTAGATATGGGGCGGTTTTGGCGTCACGTTACGGGGGATAGTCAATTGAGATGGATTGGCCCTGACAAAGGGGCTATCCACTTGGCTACGGGAGCTGTTGTAAATGCAGTTTGGGACCTGTTGGCCAAAGAAGCTGGTAAACCTGTTTGGCTACTTGTGGGAGAAATGTCGCCCGAAGAAATTGTCAAGCTTGTTGATTTTCGTTATATGACGGACGTACTTACTCCAGCTGAAGCACTGGGTATTTTGCAAAAAGCTGAAACAGGCAAAGCAGAACGCATCTCCAAGTTAAAAAAGGAAGGTTATCCTTGCTACACCACCTCTGCTGGCTGGCTAGGTTATTCCGATGAAAAATTGCGCAGTCTTTGCCGAGAAGCCAGAGAATCAGGATTTACGCACGTCAAGTTTAAAGTTGGACGTGACCTAGATGAAGACATTCGCCGCTTAACTATTGCTCGTGAGGAGCTTGGTGAAGCAATGAATATTATGATTGATGCCAACCAAGTTTGGGAAGTTGATGAGGCGATTAGGTGGGTTAAAGCCCTTGCGTTTGCACGGCCTCTGTTCATTGAAGAGCCGACAAGCCCAGATGACATTTTTGGCCACAAGAAAATTCGCCAAGCTATTGCCCCAATCAGAGTTGCGACTGGTGAAATGTGTCAAAATCGCGTTATGTTCAAGCAGTTTATTGCTAATGACGCACTTGATTTTGTGCAAATTGATAGTTGTCGTTTGGGAGGCTTGAATGAGGTGATTGCTGTTCAATTGATGGCCGCTAAGTTCGGGCTCCCTGTTTGGCCCCATGCAGGTGGTGTAGGTCTTTGTGAATATGTTCAGCATCTTGCGATGATTGATTATGTCGCGATTACGGGAGAAAAAGATGATAAGCGAGTTGAGTTTGTTGATCATCTTCACGAGCACTTCATTGACCCTTGCGTTGTAAAAAACGGATCGTATATGGCGCCGGATAATGTAGGATTTTCTATAGAAATGAAGCCACAGACATTGAAAGAGTTTAATTTTTTGGGGCAGGATTAATCGTGGGGCAGTCATTGATAATTGATGCGCATCAGCACTTTTGGTTATTAGCACGGGGCGATTATGCATGGATATCGCCTGATTTAGGACTGCCTCTTTATCGAGACTATTTGCCTGAAGATATAGCGCCTATATTAAGGCTTGCTGGTGTCGATCAAACAGTCGTAGTGCAGGCTACTCCTACGGAAGCAGAAACTGAATTCTTATTGGAGATTGCCACCAAGTATGACTTTGTGGCAGGTGTAGTAGGATGGGTGGATATGGAGGATGTTGATTTTGAAACAAAGCTTTTAAACTTCAACGAGCATGAAAAATTTTGTGGTATTCGTGTGATGCTGCAAGATATAGGTGACGATGCCTATATCCTGCGCCCCAAGGTATTAGAAAATCTCCAGATTCTACAAAAGCATGATATTTCCTTAGACATATTAACAAAGCCTGCTCAGCTGGCCCATGTAACTGATGCATTACGTAACGTATCCAATATTCGCGCTGTAGTGAATCATATCTCAAAACCTGCAATCGGCGGTGATGGGTATGAGGCATGGGCGTTTGAGTTGGCGGAAATCGCGGAACTGCCATCTGTGTATTGCAAATTATCGGGGATTATCACAGAGGTCGTACATGATCAATGGGGGCCACAAGACTTGGAGCCTTATATTAAGCACGCGATTGATGTATTTGGCGTAGAGCGGTTGATGTTCGGCAGCGATTGGCCTGTTTGCCTCTTGGCGGGACAATATACTGAAGCCTTAAATGCGCTTATTTACGTACTTAAAAAAGAGATGAGCCCAACTGATATCAGTTTGATTTTGGGTGAAAATGCAATTAATTTTTACCAGCTGGGTGAAACTAAATGAAGCAAATGTTGAAAAAAAAACTGGGTACTACTGGGCTAGAGGTTACTCAGATTTCATTTGGTTGTGCAAGTATTGGAAACCTTGGAAAGGCTATTTCTGATGAAGAGGCTCTAGCAGTTCTAAGCCATGCATGGTCTGTGGGAATTAATTATTTTGACACGGCGCCGCATTATGGACGTGGCCTTTCAGAACAGAGATTAGGGAGTTTTCTGCGCCACAAACCTCGGAATGACTACGTGATTTCAACTAAGGTTGGGCGCGTATTATCGCCGGGTGAGCCCAGAGCAGAGGTCGATGGATATATGAATCCATTGCCTAATAATGCTCGTTATGACTATTCCGGTAAAGGTATCCGCGAAAGTTTTGAGGCGAGCTGTGAGCGGCTCCATACAGACTATATAGATATCCTCTATGTGCATGACCTTGGCGTTTATACCCATGGAGAAAAGGAAAATGAGGCGCACACTGCCAATTTTTTAGCGACGGGAGTGGATGAGCTGAAGCGGCTAAAGGCAGATGGTAAAATCGCAGCGTTTGGACTTGGGGTTAATGAAACGAAAATATGTATTGATGTTATGAAGCATGTTTTACTAGATGTGATATTGATGGCTGGACGGTTAAGTTTGCTCGATCGGTCTGCTGATTCTGAATTAACAGGAATGTGCAGAGAAGTCGGCACAAGTTTGGTTTTGGGGGGTATTTTCAATTCTGGAATTTTAGCAACAGGGGCAAAATCTGGCGCGACTTACGATTATAGCCCCGCGCCTGAGCACATCTTAGATGCAGTACGTAAAGTTGAAGTGAAAGCAAATCAAGCTGGTCTATCCCTTGCTGAAGCCGCATTGCAATTCGCTTTGCATCACCCATCCTCAACATCGGTGCTGCTAGGTACCGGTAAAGTCGAAAGCCTTCAGCGCAATCTTGATGCAGCCAATAAAACAATGTCATCAGCTGCAATGGCTTTTATCAGCGTATTAAAAGCTAAAGACTGACTCTGACTGATGGAACCCTATGATAACGGCGGTTTTAGCCAATTATCAGCTAATAGGAATGTGACCAGAGACAGTTGCGTTTGATGGCTACTGAAACCCACTTTTTTGATCTAAAGTAGTCTATCCTTAGTTTGCAAGTTCTGTTGTGGGTGCCTAAGCAACAAGAGCACCTCTTAACCACTACCCTAAAGCACTGCGCCTTTTCAGAAAACGGCACGGAGCGAGGCGCACTCAAACACCGTTTTAATGTCGTCAAAATCGACCCGGAAAAAGGCCGAGCTACAGGATACATTGCCAAGTACATAGCCAAAAACATCGATGGCTTCGGCCTAGACTTTGACTACGAAGCTGGAGGTCTCTAACCTCTAGCCCACAAACACCCTGCATGCGGATCCGCACAGGGCATTTACCAAAAACGCTTAAAGTAAACTGGGTGATCGACTTGTTGAGAAACTTCAAACGCAACAACCACATGCGCTAACAGAGCGGGACTTAGCGGACGGTGTGCCACATATTAATGAAGCATGGATAAATGCCAACTTCACTGATGTTAGTGAGCGCAGTACCCAACAGCGGTCGGTTTTAACCTATTCTGATGTGTTGGTCAGTGAATTGGAAAGTGCTGACGTGGTTGTGATTGGTTTACCCATTTATAACTTTGGTGTGCCGGCAGCATTTAAAGCGTGGATTGATCAAATAGTCAGAGCTAAGCGAACCTTCCGCTACGGTAAAAACGGCCCTGAGGGTTTGTTGGAAAATACAAAGGCCTATATTATTTTGAGTTCTGGTGGCACTCAATTGGGCAGCGATATTGATTTTGTTTCTGGTTATATCCGCCATGTATTGGGGTTTATTGGTATTGACGATGTAACGTTTATTGATAGTAGTGGCATTGGCAAGGATGAAGAGAAGGTTTTGACCAATGCCCATATCGCCATTGATGGTATTAGAAACGCTGCTTAGCGAGTAACGATACGGATTATTGAAGTGATGTAATTATTAGGCACACAAAGGCCTACCTAACCACATGGCGCCTAAACCCCACCTAAGCCCCAACTAAGCATTAGGCGCCCACATTACAATGCATGTAGTAGCACATCCCCCAAAGACCCCTCCAAAGGGCTTCCTATGGCTTTTCTAAAAAAGTAGAGTTAGTTTTTTGAGTATGGCCTTGGCAGCTATAGTTATCGCTTAAAAACGCCATGCTTTCGCCCCCGCCTTCTTTATAAGACGCAACCGTTGCAGCATCAGCACTGACGCCCGGCCCCAGAATGGGCCTGCATAGGCAAATACCAGCTCAATCACGCTTTAGACACCATAAAAGAGCAACACAAAGCTATAAGAGATGATGGTGGAAAAGTCACGTCCACCTCAACAGTGCCGCGCGCACTATTGGGATTTAGAAAAACTCCCAAAGTAACTGTAAAAACGCACTTTCTAGGCTTTGAGTTAGTGGCTCATGAATCACTTTAGGGTATGGCGTTTCACAAGTTAATTGACGCCTTATACCTTTAACTGGCTATCCATACAGCATAGCTCTGTTTTAAAAATAAGGAGCGCAAACCGCTCTTCTTTTTGTAACGGGGCTCCTAGTGTTCAAATAATGCACATCAAAACGCCTTCACTTTCAGTAGGTTGTGAGTTAGTGTTTTTTAGGAAAAACTAATAGAGCAGCGCGTTAATAATTATTATGAGTGCCGGCAGGCCTCATAAATGTACTGTTAGCTACAAAAGGATTATGTATGCCCATAGAGTTAAATGAAACATTAGTTGTAGGGATATCTGCAACAGCATTGTTTGACCTTTCAGAATCAGATGAAATTTTCAAACAAAAATCGAAATCAGATCCTGACTCAGCTATTGATGAATATCGAAAACATATGCTTGGGAAAGAGGATGAGCCATTAGAAGATGGTACAGGTATGTCACTTGTAAGATCGCTTCTAAATTTAAATGAACACTTAGATAAAGATGACAATACTCCTATTGTTGAAGTTGTTGTTATTTCAAGAAATAGCCCCGAAACAGGTTTTAGAGTATTAAAAGAAATTCGTAGGCGTAATTTACCTATTACTAGGTCTGCATTCATAGCGGGTGAAAAAAGCTCTATTTATCTAGATGCTTTTTATGTTGATTTATTTTTAACTACAAATGAAGAAGATGCACAAGATGTTATCGATAGTAATGTGTGCGCATCAGCACTAGTTAAAGCCCCACCTATAAATGCAAAGCCTCTAGATGAACAACAAGTTAGGTTTGCATTTGATGCTGACGCTGTTTTATTCAATGAAACTAGTGAATTAGTAAATCAAACTGAAGGGTTGGAGAAATTCTGGTCAAATGAAGATGAAAATCAAGATATTCCACTCCCTGAAGGACCATACGCGAATTTATTGAAAAAATTATCAAAGGTTCAAGAAAGACTACCTGGTCGCATTGAATATTCTCCTGTTAAGCTAGCTGTAATGACAGCGCGGAATAGCCCTGCCGAGATGCGAGTAATAAAGACTTTAAGAGCGTGGGATGTTTATATTGATCAAGCATTCTTTCTTGGTGGTCTTCAAAAAAGTCGTTTTTTAAAAGCATTTAAACCACATATATTCTTTGATGATCAAGATTCACACCTTGACCCTGCTGCTATTGATATTCCATGTGCCAAAGTGCTGTATCCAAGTAATTCTCCATTAAATAAGTTAATTCAAGATCGAGTTAGTAAAAAGAAAGCAAGTGAATTCGAAGTGAAAAAAGTGTAGCTGCGATTGTAGCTAACAAGTTGCTTAAACGGACAAAAAAATAGTTGGCTTTTGCTCGTTCCTCGCTATTTTAGCCAACAATTTTATTGCCGCTTAGCAAAGCGTTATTGGGCTAAACTAAGTCTGCCGCTACGAATTGGAATAGATGACTAGGAGAATAAATTGACTGCAACCACATTAGAGTTATTTTTCATCGATGGGAAGCCCGACGGGATGCTAACAGCTGAAGTGTTTGGCTGGACTGGCCACATTCTTGTTGCGCCAAGAACTAGGTTGTCTGAAGCTCTCAAGCGGAAAGAAAGCTCACACACAGGTGTATACATTCTGCTTGGCGAGCAAGATGAAGAGCCTTTAGCTTACATTGGTGAAGGCGAAAGTATTGCTGCTCGAATAAAGAGCCATGATGCAAAAAAGGATTGGTGGACAAGAGTTGTATTAATTACATCTGCTGCCAACAATCTACACAAGGCTCACGTTCAGTATCTTGAATCAAGGCTTGTGCAAGAAGGCATTTCAGCTGCAAATACAAAACTTGAAAATGGTACAAACCCATCTTTACCGAGCCTCTCCGAAGCGGCCCAAGCCAATATGGAAACTTTTGTTTCGCAATTACTTATGGTGCTCCCCGCAATAAGAGTTGATTTGTTCACTAGCAATACAAAACCAGATAAGCAAAATGAAGCTGTTAAGTCTCAAGATTCTCAAGATAGCCAAGTATTCGAGCTTATGCTCAAAAAGGAAGGAATAGTTGCAACTGCAATTCTAGAAAAAGGTGAATTTATTGTTCAAAAAGACTCACTAGCAAGAGCAGAATACATCGGAGATCGAAGTGAAAAATCTTACTACTGGAAATATCATGATAAGTTGGTTGAACAAGGTATTCTAGTAGATCAAGGCAAGCATAAAGTGTTCACTCAGAGTTATGCTTTCCCAAGCACAAGTGCTGCAGGTGCAGTCTGTAATGGTCGGTCTACGTCTGGTCCAATTGCCTGGAAAGTAAAAGGCACAAAGCAAACGTACAAAGACTGGGAGGCTGAAACATTAGCCCAAAATTAATGCAAAGCCCCATAACAAGCCAATCAACTAGGCGCCTTCAGCGCCGGACGCTGCAAAGCTGCCCGTTACAAAGGCGTTATGCATCTAAGAAGGAGTCAAATCGATGTTAGAACTTCGACCGAACTGTGAATGCTGTGACAAGGACTTACCTCCGGAATCAACTGAGGCAGTAATCTGCACTTTTGAATGCACATTCTGCGTCGAGTGCGCTGAGGGTATCCTTAATCATACCTGTCCAAATTGCTCAGGTAATTTTGTGCCACGGCCAATACGTCCTGCAACTGCACTTAAAAACAATCCCTCATCTACCATTCGCGTACTAAAAGAAGGTGGGTGTGTGGCCAATGCATAACAAGCGCATTAAAAATCGCCCTATGGGCTAGACGTCGCTAACGCTCCGCCTTTTGTGTGGGCGTTAGGTTTCTTTGTGAGCATTCAGTGTTATAGGTTTATGACGTATATTTGGTGTGTGTACATTTACCCTCACAACATCAAAAGTAAATTATTCTCATTTGTCACTAATAACGTTAGCCCAAAGCAGAGTTCTTCTTAGCCATCCATCTGTCTACTATACGTCTACTTTATAAAAAAAGACGGAACTAAAGTGGTGGACCATAGAGAATTTTAAGTAAATATAAGATTTATAAGAAGAAAATATTGCTCAAGTCGCTGGAATCGAACCGGCACGACCGTTAAGTCGCAAGATTTTAAGTTAAATAACACGGGCCAGTATAAACCCACTAGTGAAGCACAGCGGTGTGCTGCTTACTAGGCCACTATACTTTGCAACAAGTAGGGTAGGTGCCTTAAAAGGTTGGCGGGTTGCCTATCTAGTTTGGTCTGGCTTACTCTGATAAGGTGGTTTAATTATGAGGTTAAATTTTTCGCTGTAGTGGAGTGGCCTATGAGAATTATGATGCGCCTATGGGCGTTAGTAATAGTGTTGGGCGGGTCGTTATTGTCGCTGACAAGCGCTGCGGCTTACTCTAACCCCGATGTATTGCTTAATTTCCAACGCAATGCGCCAGCTGATACACCCTTCTATGTCGACGGGCTGGTTGACAAAGAAATGGCTGCTGTAACCCAAAGCTTAGCTATTTATAGCCTTGAGTTAGAGCTTTTAAAAGACCAATTGGAAGCGCTGAGCGCTAACCAGTACAGTGAAGAAATTAATTTCCTTGTCGCTTTGTTAAAGCATAGCTTAGAAGCTCACAATAAAGGGCATGATGCTTTACGTCGCTACTACGGCCTGAATAATAATTTGGCCAGTGCAGTTTATTTAGACGGATTAATTCCTGTGTTACAACTGGCCATTAATGATGACACTGCGTTAATTAACGCCTTCACTAAGGCGGGTAAGGAAACTGGCGTAGAGCATAAAACACAGGTATGGGGACGCCACACGGTTAACTACTGGGTGTTACAAACCAAGCAAGATCTCGGTTTTGATTTGTGGTTGGCTTTAGCCGTAAACGATAATGTAGCAAGTGTGGCCCTAATGCCGGCGCAGCTTTCTCAAGCGCGACGTTTGGATGTGTTAGGCCTATTGCCCGAAGCATACTCTCTTGCAGATAGCCAAGGCATGGCGGCAGTGCGAGAGGCTGAAGGTTTTTTGAACTACACGGCTGGATTTATTAATGTGCACGAAGTAGCAAGACTTGTGACTGATCCGCGCAGTAGTAAAGCGGGAGAAGATTGGCTTGCACTTTCTGGCCAAAAGGTGATGCCAAGGGTTTCTGTTGATTGCCGACGTGATTGGTTGGCGTTGGCTCAGTCTGTGCCTAAGTTAGTGTTCGGCTATGACCGCATGCGCCAACAAAAAAATGGTACGCAGCTTAACGGCCATATGCTGTTGCAAATGCAAAATAAAGCGCTAACACGTGCCCTTAAAAAGCTTAATGGTAGCCTTCCTAGTTACTCTTTATCGTCTAAAGATGTGCTGTTATCAACTGCTTTTGGCCTGGATATGAGCGCCTTGATGCCAGTTATTAGCCAAGTTAGAAGGCAGGCACTGTCTGCCCAATTTGACTGTGAGGAACTCATAGCAATGCAAGCTGAGTTAATGTCTACTGAACTTTCAGTATTGATGGTGGCTGCCGCAGCAGGGCAAGGTGTAAGTGGTGTTGCTGGCGCCATTTACGACATAGATCTTTCTGCCCTAGCCAATGGTCATTTTGTTATCGATGCAATTGTCTCAGTGACCACAGAATACCCTGAGCTATTATCAAGTTTGGTCTCATTTGTGCCTCAGTTAGAGGGTGTTGAAGTACCTTCAGATGGGTCAAGTGTTGCTCTAAATTTAGCAAACTTACCCTTGGGTTTAAACCCAAAAATAGCCCAAAAAGGCCAGCATGTGGTTATATTTAATGGTTCAACGGCAGCTAAAACTGCTCGGCTTATGACATTTGAAAAGCCTAATAAACAGGGTTTTCTTGCCACTTCTGTAAATTATAAAAAAATGGCTGGGGTCGCTAATAAAGCCTTAGGCTTAGTTGCTAATATAGGTGTTTCTGAAGCCAGTGATTGTGTTGACCTACATACCAGTATTGCAACCTTGTATGGCACGGAAGCTGAAGTAACAATGCAAATGGCCGCAGAAGAAAAAGGTATTCGGTTCGATTTTAATACCTCTGTTATTACGCCAGATGGGTTATCAAACCAGCGTATTAGAGCAGGTCGTTATCAACTAAAAGTGCTTAGTGATGGCTGTGAGTGGCTGGCTGTGGGCACTGAAACTTTAAAGTCAGATGGCGCAGGGCACTATAAAATTAATGACGATGCAGGTCAGTGCGCTCTTTACCAAGCACAGTATACTTGGCAACAAAAGGGTAGCCGTCTTCTGTTTAGCGAGACTGAATCTTTAGGCCGAGATAACTGCAGCAATACCATGCAAACCTATGAATTAATGACTAACTCATGCATAGCGTTAAATATATCTAACAATGGGTTTGACTGCTTGTTTTCGTCTGCTAGTGACAATAAGCGAATTTATCGATACGAACTATCCCCGTAACCATTGTGCGATTGGCGCCAACACGCTGGCGGCCGTTAGCCTAAAATACCCATCTTGGCTGTTCTTTGGGTGCTTGTGCAAGTTATGGGCGATAATTCACGCCTAGACTTATGCTTTGATGCTGCATATTATTAGGTACCCAAGGAGAGGCATAATGTACCTATCAGAAATTAATACCTACCCCATTAAGTCTACCCACCCCATATCCATTAAGGCTAGTTATTTGTTCCCTACAGGTATTGGCTTTGATCGAAACTGGATGGTGATTGACGCTAACAACGCCATGATGACATCTCGCAAATACCCCAAGTTGTTACATGTATTTAGTTGTATAGAGGGCTCTAATTTACGTGTCATATTGCCACAACAGGACTTCTTGATCCCTTTAGTTCCTCTGCCTAATACCCCTGTTTTGGTTAAACACTGGGGTGAGGAATTAATGCCTGCGTGGCCACAAAACGCTGCGTTAGACGCAGCCCTGAGTGACTACCTTGGGTTACCCTGCAGGTTAGTTTATAGTGCTAGTTTGCAGGCAAGTGAGGTTATTCAGACTGCTTCATTTGCAGACGCACAACCATTGTTGCTTACTACCACAGCTTCATTAGCGGCCTTAAATGGGCGGCTAAATGAGGCCATTGGCATGGATCGATTCCGTGCTAATTTAGTCGTCAGTAACCTTATTGCTGATATAGAAGATGACTGGAAACGAATTCGTATTGGTGCATGTGAGCTAGAAGTAACCTATCCTTGTGAACGCTGTGTATTGACCACCATTAACCCAGTCTCTCTCACCAAGCATGAACACCAAGAGCCCTTGAGAACTCTGGCGACCTACCGGCGTTTAGAGGAGGGTGGGGTGGGGTTTGGTATTAATCTTATTGTGGTTCGGGCTGGGCCAATTGCTATTGGCGATACCGTTGAGGTATTACCCTAGGGGTTAAACAAATTTTCGAAACAGCCGAGTGTCGTCAAATAGAGACTCTAGCTCTTCTATGCGCTGTTTAGCTTGTGGCCATATGAGTTCTTGTACTTGTGCAATCATTGTCTCTATTAGTAATAAACTACCTACTGACGAATCCCATGCCGATGGTGCTACGATTCGCGCACTAAACACGATATCGGTTAGCCGGGCTATTGGGGATACCCATTGGTCTGTTAACAATATGATTTCTGCGCCTTTTTTGGCAGCCATTTCCGCTAGCTTTAAGGTGTTGTTTTCGTAGCGCCTTACATCAAGAATGACAATAACGTCGCCTTTTTTTAAATTTAATAGGTAGTGTGGCCACACATTTGATGTGGTTTCAATGTGGGTGATATTAGGCCTAATTACCTGCATATGAAGGAAAAAATAATCGGCTAAAGCGTGGGTAATTCGTCCACCAATAACGTAGACGCAGCGATTAGGGTCGGCCAGCAGTCGGCAGCTTTTATCAAATGTTTGAATGTCAATATTAGCTAAAGATTGTTGGATGTTATCCATCACCACATTAGTAAAACGATTCAGTATATGTTCTTCTGGTGCATCAGTGGTCCATTTGTCATGTTTCGCAATGGGGTTGGAAAGCGTGCTCTCCACTTCGCCGTGCAATTGTTGCTGATAATCGGCAAACCCACTGAAGCCAAGCTTTTGAACTAGCCTTCCTACTGTTGGGGTGGAGACACCTGCTTTTTTAGCAATACTTGTTATTGAGCCTAATCCCGAAGCAGGGTAGTTGCGTAAAATGGTATCAGCAAGTTGGCGTTCGGCGCGAGTCAGTTGGTTAAACTGGGTTTCGAGTCGTTCTGAAACTGATATTTTTGACATATAAACGCCCCTAAATAAAGTTAAATTATCACTAAATATATCATCGTAAAATAAATTATGAAAATATATTGACAGAAGCTTGGATCAAGAACAATATTATACATAAAGTTTATATTGGAGACTATTTTGAGTCGTCAAATACCCATTAATGATTATTTATATAGCACCTTAATTCAAGTGTTTAGGATGGTTCTGTGATTCAGTTTGGCAGCGGGATAAGCGTGGCTTATTTCTTATGAGTGTGTCAGAAGTGGCGATGGTAAACGTGTTTAATGATACCAGTGAAGCGCAAATTTTATTGATTTGCGAACATGCGAGCAACTTTATTCCAGCTAAATTTAATGCTTTGGGTTTAACTCAGCAGCAGTTAGAAAGCCATATAGCATGGGACCCTGGCGCCATAGAAACAGCACAGGAGATGGCTATCTTACTAGACGCTCCTTTAATTGCAGCACCAGTATCTCGCCTGCTTTATGACTGCAATCGTCCACCAGAATCGCCTACTGCCATTCCCCTTGCATCAGAAAACCAGCCCATACCCGGTAATGCTAGCCTCTGCGAGGCGGATAAGCTAAGCAGAGTGACAGGCTATTATCGTCCCTTTGAAGCAGCTGTGGCAAAAAAAGTAGCATCCATGGAAATGCCTATTATTATTACTATTCACTCGTTTACGCCAGTGTTTTTGGGGCAACGGCGCCAGGTTGAAATTGGTGTGCTACATGATAAAGATTCCCGCTTTGCCGATGCGTTCTTGCACCAGGTGTCAACGGATACTCGTTTTAATATTCAGCGTAATCAGCCTTATGCAGCCACCGATGGGGTCACCCACACATTAAAGCATCATGCCTTGCCCCGTGGCTTAGCTAATGTCATGCTAGAAATCCGCAATGATCTAATTGCATCACCGGCACAGCGCGTGCAAATGGCATCCTACCTTGCTAAACACCTAGTGTTGGCTTCACAGAGAATATAAATGTTAAACACGCAACAAACTATTTCACCCGTAGATGGAAGTATTTACCTTGAACGTGACTATGCCAACCCTGAGCAGATTACCCTTGCCTTAGACTTAGCTCATACAGCTCAAAAGGCATGGCGCAAGGTGTCACTTGATGAACGCAAAGCCCTGTGCAGTTCGGCTGTGCAAGCGTTAGTGTCAAATAAACACCAGATCTCTCAAGAGCTTTGCTGGCAAATGGGGCGCCCGATTAAGTATGCCGCCGGGGAGGTAAACAGTTTTGCTGAACGGGCAGACTATATGATTGCTATCGCCGAGACCGCTCTTGCGCCCATACAGCAAGCTGAAAAAGAGGGATTTATACGCTATATCCGTAAAGACCCTGTAGGCGTTATTTTAGTGATCGCCCCTTGGAACTTTCCTTTACACACGCCGATTAATGTAATTGTGCCGGCTTTACTGGCAGGCAACAGTGTCATCTTGAAACACTCTAGCCAAACGCCACTTTGTGCTGAGCGAATCTGCCAAGCCTTTACTCAGGCAGGCTTGCCTGAGGGAGTACTGCAATACTTACATATGGACCATGATTCCACAGAAACTTTAGTGGCCTCAGGTAAGGTTAATCATGTCGCCTTCACTGGCTCTGTGGCTGCTGGCCGAAAAATTGAACGGGCTGCTGCAGGTCAATTTATTGGTGTGGGATTAGAGTTGGGAGGGAAAGATCCCGCTTACATTCGCGCTGATGCAGATTTGGACTATGCGATTGAATCTACTGTAGATGGAGCATTTTTTAATTCTGGGCAGTCCTGCTGCGGGTTAGAACGCATTTACGTGCATGAATCGGTGTATGACGCTTACGTAGACGGTTTTGTTGCTTTAACCAAAGGGCTTAATTTGGGGCGTCCTGACGACCCAGCCACTACTCTTGGGCCTATGGTGCGTTCTTCTGCTGCTGATTTTGTACGTCAGCAAATTGCTGACGCGCTCCAACAAGGAGCGGTAGCACAGATCAAACCCAGTGAATTTGCTATGGATCAATCTGGAAGCCCTTACATGGCGCCTCAAGTTCTAACGCAGGTAGACCATAGTATGCGGGTGATGACTGAAGAGAGCTTTGGTCCCGTGGTAGGCATTATGAAAGTGGCTAATGATGAAGAAGCCATTGGGTTAATGAATGATAGTGATTTAGGGTTAACTGCGGCCATTTTTACCCAAGATCTGGATACAGGTATTGCGCTGGGTGATCAAATTGAAACCGGTACTTTTTTTATTAACCGATGTGACTATCTTGATCCTGCATTGGCGTGGGCGGGTGTTAAAAACACTGGTAAAGGCTGCACCTTATCGAGTTTAGGTTTTGACGCTTTAACTCAGCCTAAATCGTACCATATTAAAATTAAATTATAGGCTGATGTATGACCACATTTGATTACATTATTGTAGGTGCCGGCTCAGCAGGCTGCGTGGTGGCTAACAGACTTAGCGCCAACCCCAACATTAGCGTGTGCCTGGTTGAAGCGGGTGGCAATGGGAAAAGCCCTTGGGTGAGTATTCCAGCGGGCATTTTTGGTTTGTACGGCAATAAAAAATATGATTACAGCTTTGTCACTGTACCGCAGAAAAACCTCTGTAATCGAGTGATGGACGTTAACCG
>Ga0307997_10000190_pt1 | contig 27751 bp, 24 predicted proteins | sample Davwhametageno36_FD_203165 | JGI IMG/M metagenome (GOLD analysis project Ga0307997, IMG submission 203165) | Marine microbial communities from Davis Island wharf, Antarctic Ocean - #36 | ecosystem: Environmental > Aquatic > Marine > Unclassified | place: Antarctic Ocean: Davis Island wharf... | reverse complement strand
TTTTGACCTCGAACTAGAAGATTTGGTGACATCTCGTAGACGTTGACCAAGAAGATCGGGCGGCAATCGTCGTGCGGGCACTGTCAGACAAAACGAGCTTGAGACGGGCAGGGTGGTTTCGTAGCCTCGCCGCATGAGAAAACACTCTCCATTCAGGTACTTTTAACCTTGCTCGGGGTTCCTGACGGGAACCAAGCACCAAGGGCCATGGGCATTGGACCTCGTATTGTCGACCTATTACTGGCGTTGCCTGGGCTCAGTTAGCTTGGGTTAGTTTTGCTCGTTCTGCGGTCCGTGGACCAACGGCAAGGGGTTACTGTTCCTAATTCCTACAGCTAAGCCGCAGGACCTAGGACCGGAGACCCGTATTTTAGGGCCCCGCGCCTCAGTTCTTGGGCCTTTAGTATTAGCGTTGTAAATTCATTGGGCGGTGGTTTTGTTCGGCTATAGAGTTCTACTCACGCATCAATTTTAAGCTAAACCGTGCCACTGCCCTCGCTGAATGGCGTCAGCTATTGAGCGCATAGATTTAGGCTGTGCTAACAATCTGATGCGAGTTTTGATTTGTCTGACAGCTCCCACAGCGGGCCTTTTAATTTTGTGCTGCGTGCGCTCGCAGCGTGGAAATTGCTGCAACTGCTAAAATTCTGTTGTCGCAACGCGGCGTGAAAACCAGTCATTCAAACAATTTGCAGCAAAGGAATGATGGCTAAGGATCAAAGTGGACCTATATGGAATTTGCTTCGCGTTAAGCTGCTGCTCGACTTGCTATGCGAGCAATCGCTCTATCCCGGCGACAACACCAGATTCAATTCCATCGTGTATCTGGCGATGCATCATCGCCTTCAAGAAGGCTGCATTTTTGGAAAATGGACCATCTATGTAAACTGGTCCACGCGCCCCAATGGCATCCATTGTTCCTGATGTCGCCTGCGAAAGAAGGCTGGATAGCAGGTCAATCCTATCCCGTTTTGGTATCAGGGTCGGATCAACAAGTTCTCCATTTTCATCCGCAAGCCATGCGCCTTGTGCGTCAAAAATATCTTCGAATTTTTTTGGGCTTGGGATTAAACCGCTTGTTTCCGGAACGCTATTAAAACGCGCAAGAATCTCTCCACCCATAAATCGAATGTTGGGGACTTTTTTTCCAAACGGATCTAATGAGATCATCTGCCCACAGGCCATATGCACCGGTGGCTGATCAACGTTCAGAGCAAAGGCACAAATCCAAGTCCCGGTCGATAACACTGTAACTGGCCCCGTGTGATCGAGGATAGAGGGCACCAGGGCCAACGAACTGTCGTGGCCGCCACCCAAAATCATAGGTGGGTCTGGTTGGTTGAGGTGTTGACACAATCCGTCCCTTAGGGGGCCGATCTGTGCGCCCGATTGGACAAATGGGGGCATAAGCTGCGATATGTTAAGACCAACCGATGACTGATCCAGATAATCGCCCGTTTGGACGTTCCACAAATCCGTGTGGCAACCTGCGTATGCAATTTCACTGGACGCGAAACCTGACAACCAATGCGTCCAATATTGTGGCAAAAACAGCAATTGATCTACATCCGCCATAGTGGAGCGATGCGTTTGCATAAGCCAATGTAATTGCGCCCCCAAGTGCAACCCGCGCGGCATCCGAGACGACCCTGTAATCGCATCATCTGGTCGGATCGCGTCATAGGCTGCTGCCAATTGATCGAGGCCAGAAAAATCATAATCCATAATGGGTAACACAAGATCACCATCCGACATGCATGCAATTCCCGCACCGTGTGTCGACACCATGATCGCATCAATTGGCCCCGCTTTCGAAAAATCGGTTAATGCGCCTAAAACGAATGCCTTTAAGCCGGCAACGTCCAAATGTGGATATGGCCCATCTGTTAACACAGTATTAGGCGTTGATCGGGTGTCGATTGTCAGATCATTGACGCTATCACGCAAAATCATCTTTGCATTGGTCTTCCCAAGATCAAAAATCACCAAGCCTTGCACTGAATGCGCCATCTATTCCCCCTGCACGTTCAAAGCTTGGCGGTATTTTTCGGCGTCCCAATTGAGCAGCTCAAATTGCTCATTTTCGCTGAAAAATGCTATTTCACTATCTTTTGGTAAAACTGCCAACACGTCACGCGCGCTGCGCAGTAACGCCTCGCTGCCCAAGAAAGCGTCATCGCGTAACACCACGCCGACCCCGCGTATGATCACTGCACCGCTTAACGGTAACGGCGATTTAGAAAGCCGCGCCAGTTCGTCCTGCATCGTGTCATCCGGCTCCAAAACGGGTAGGGCTGGTCCAAGGAACACCAACAAATCAGGTGCGAAACTCCCTTTGGTCAGAATACTGGACCACGTTTCATCAAGGGCAATCTGGTGGCTCATGGAGTCTTTCGCCCACGAAAAACCCGAACCTTCAAGATCCATTTGTGGGGTTTTCGCCGCAGGTATGTCCGCTGCTGTCTTTGCGTCCAAACGGCGCAAAACTTCATGTGTGATGCTATCAATTTCTTCCAGCGTATCGGCGGCGACGATCAAACCGTGATTGGCCAGAACAAATATCTTTACACCTGTCTGCGCCGCTTTGCTCACGCAGCGACTTAGCGGAACGCCTGGTTTGACATAAGGAACAAAAGCCCAATCTAGCCCATTCAAATGTTTGTTTAGGCGTTTTTCTGCATCCCTCTGAATAGCAATTGCGATGACATCGATGCAATGGCTATGCACAACAAAACGATATGGAATAGCGGCATGCATGGGGACCTCAACAGAAGGCCGCGCCGCTGCGCTTTCGTCGCAAACACATGCTCGCATATCAGCATCCGTTGCCTCGGGTTTGGCCAAGACGGCAAGGGTGCGGTCCACATCCATCGCCAGAAAACCGTTTCTATCTACGATATCACTTAGCCAGCGGCCCGACGCTTTGATCCACATTACCCCATCTGATTTCACCGATGTGTTTCCACCAGCGGCCTGAATCATGTGCGGTGTCGCGCCAATAACACGCGAATAAGCGATCAGTCGGTCCAGATCTTTTAATAGGTTCGGCATGGTTTCTTTCTAAATTGCACAGGATCAGGGAAGATGAAAAACGGTTTCCAACGGCACTTGGGTTGGCTGGTTATCGGGCTCCGTTTCCATAAGGTCAGACATAAAAGCCCACCATTTCTGCATGACAGGTTGGCAAGACCGCAGTCATTTCTTCGATCCAGCGGTTCTGCGCGGTAGATGTTGTGGTCGCCGAAAGAAGCGCCACTTCACCACCGTCTGGTAAATGGTCCGCAGCCATCTGAAGGATCATGTTACCAATCAATGCAGGTGATGATGGATCAAGGTGCATCATGCGGCCTTCAGCCGAGACGCCAGAATCCCAAGAGACGACTGCGATGCCACGGCTCATTGCGCGCTGCAGAACCGGTACGAGCGCATCGGTGTCATTCGCGGAAATGGCAATTGCATCGACATTCTGGGCGATCAAAGAATTGATGACTTCAATCTGGCCTTCTGCCGTGGTGTCGGTCGGACCCGTGTAAATGATCTCAACTCCGCCCAATTCAGCCGCTGCTTCTTTTGCGCCTTCGTTGGCGGCTTCGAAAAAGCCGATGCCCAAAGCCTTCACAACCAATGCGATGCGCATGTCCTCTGCAGCTGCTTACGTAGAGACCAGCGCAATGGCTGCCGTTGTCAAAAGTGCTCTTAGTTTCATTTTATTTCCTCCCATGGGATTTCTAGGTGTCGTGTCGTTCTTATAACCTTGTTAAGGAGCCGTCTTTTCTGCGGCGCTGCTTGGCCGGGCCACGATCAGCCGAATGTCAGCCCCCTCGATCATCGCAGCATGCTGGTCACTTATTCCTTCGTCGGTAATCAAAATATCAACGCGCTTCAGCGGGCAAAGCAGAAGGCTCGACCGCGCCTGAAACTTCGATGAATCAACAAGCAAAACCAGCTCGTCGGCTTGTCCGATCAACTTTTCCTCCGCTTGAACGATCAGCGGATCTGCCTCCATCACACCCAATGGGCCGACGCCGTGGGCGCCCATAAACATGCGGCGCGCACAAAAATTGGCAGTCACATCATTAGCAAACGGAGACAAAATGATGTTTTGCTCGCGATACGCGATCCCGCCGGACATCATAACCGTATTTTCCGAGTTTTTAAGAAGATGATCAGCAATCGGGAACGAATTGGTAAACACCTCGCATTGGCGTGTCGCTAGCGGATGCACCATCTGCAGTGTCGTTGTGCCGCCGTTGATAATGATCGCGTCACCGTCATCACACAGATCAACAGCAGCGCGTGCGATTGACTGCTTTTGCACAATGCGTAGCGTCTTATTCACCGAGAAAGGGCGACCAGCAAGGCCCGGATAGGCCTTAGGGCCAACAGATTCGGCACCGCCACGCACGCGGCGTAGTTTTTTCTGTAGATGCAAAGCCGCAATATCACGCCGGATTGTTGCCTCGGATGCGCCAGTCAAACTACACAGTTCAGCAACAGTTGCGACCGTGCGATCCTGCACTGCAGACAGAATAACAGCCTGGCGTTCTCTTTCATGCATCCGTCATCCTCCTCCGCTACATTTCCGCGCATTGAGAAAAGACTGCAGTCAACTTCAATCAGTGTCAATCAAAATTAGAGTTATTTTTTTTATTTTGTAAAAATTCAATCATTTATGCTCGTTTATGATTGACAGCCATACACAAGCCGCTCAACTATTAGCCAACTTAAGATTTTACCACATTTGGAGATTTTCATGGCTAAGTTACCGAAATTGCTACTCTCGTCCCTGTGGGACGGCCAGTTGGCGTCCAAAATGTTAGAGCCTGAAAAACTGCAATACCGCTCAAATCTGCTTGGTTCGGACATGCGTGTCACCAACTTTGGCGGTGGTAATACGTCTACAAAAGTAATGCAGATGGATCCATTAACAGGCACCGAAGCCGAGGTGTTGTGGGTTAAAGGGTCAGGTGGGGATGTGGGCTCGATCAAGCTTGACGGGTTTTCAACGTTGTATATGGATAAGCTACGCCAGCTTAAGGATCTGTACCGTGGACCCGACCACGAGGATGAAATGGTTGCTTACCTGCCGCACTGCACTTTCAACTTGAACCCGCGTGCGGCATCGATTGACACTCCGCTTCATGCCTATGTGCCGCATAGCCATGTTGACCACATGCACCCAGATGCCATCATCGCCATTGCCGCTGCAACAGACAGCAAGGCACTTACGGCGGAAATTTTTGGGGATGAAATTGGCTGGCTTTCGTGGAAAAAACCTGGCTACGAATTGGGCTTGTGGCTGGAAAAATTCTGCCTTGAAAACCCGAATGCCAAAGGCGTGGTTCTTGAAAGTCACGGCTTATTCACTTGGGCTGACGAGGCGCAGGAATGCTACGAGTTGACGCTGAATGTCATCAACCGTGCCATTACTTATTTTGACGAAAAGACCGCTGGGTTGCCCGCATTTGGCGGGGCCGTTCATACGTCACTGTCGGAAACAGATCGGCGCGCCGTTGCTGCTCGATTGATGCCCGCAATTCGTGGTTTCGTTTCTGCCGAACAACACATGGTTGGCAACTTTGTTGATAGCGAAACGGTGCTCGACTTTGTGAACGCCAAAGACATGCCTGCGCTTGCTGCCCTTGGCACATCATGCCCTGACCATTTTTTGCGTACGAAAATTCGCCCGCTTGTCGTCGATTTTGATCCAGCCACGAACAATATCGACACCGTGCTTGAAGGGTTAAGCGCGCAGATTGCGGCATACCGTGTAGACTATACTGCTTACTATGAACGCTGCAAACGTGATGACAGCCCTGCCATTCGCGACCCGAATGCCGTCGTCTATCTGGTGCCCGGTGTCGGGATGATTACCTTCGCGAAAGATCGCGCGACCGCGCGCATCTCAGGCGAGTTTTACGTCAACGCGATTAACGTCATGCGCGGGGCAGATGCAGTTTCTGAATATTGCGGCCTGCCTGAGCAAGAAGCGTTCGATATCGAATACTGGCTACTCGAAGAGGCAAAGCTGCAGCGCATGCCAAAACCGAAATCCTTAGCAGGACGTGTGGCGATCGTCACAGGCGGAGCTGGCGGAATTGGCGCAGCAACGGCAGAGCGGTATCTTGCCGAAGGAGCCTGTGTCGCCTTGGCTGATATCAGTGCTGATAACCTTTCGACCGTATCGGAGCGACTAGCGAAACAGTATGGTACCGATGCTGTACGCAGTGTCCTGATGGACGTGACCGACGAGGCAGCTGTCGCCACCGCGTTCGCAAACGTCGCCGTTGAATTTGGCGGTGTCGATATCTTGGTGTCAAACGCAGGCATTGCGTCGTCCGCACCGGTTGAAGAAACCACACTCGCCCTTTGGAACAAGAACATGGAAATCCTATCGACCGGATATTTCCTCGTGTCGCGTGAAGCCTTCAAAATGCTGCGCGTGCAGAACATTGGTGGCTCTGTAATCTTTGTTGCTTCGAAAAACGGTCTTGCAGCCTCTCCAAATGCGTCAGCGTATTGCACTGCCAAAGCATCGGAAATTCACCTTGCACGCTGTTTGGCACTTGAAGGTGCGGAAGCTGGTATTCGCGTCAACGTCGTCAACCCCGATGCGGTTCTGCGTGGCTCAAAGATTTGGGAAGGTGATTGGCTGGATCAACGGGCGTCGACCTACGACACCGATAAAGGCGGCCTTGAAGAAATGTATCGCAACCGCTCTATGTTGAAACGGTCGGTCTACCCAGAAGACATCGCGGAAGCCGCTTATTTCTTCGCGTCTGAAAATTCTGCCAAATCGACCGGCAATATCCTAAATGTGGATGCCGGAAACGTGCAAGCGTTCACGCGATAACTGGATCTGTCTAACGTCAGCGCTTATGGGTCCAAATAGCGATATTTACGAAGAGAGTGTTTGTTGCTCATTGTAACCACTGAGGAGTGGAACATGAGACAGACAACTGGAACACGCAAAAGCCCTGGCGAGAAGCTGGTCAAGGACATCAAGCGGGCAACCCGCAAGCAGTATTCATCCGAAGAGAAGATTAGGATCGTTCTGGACGGCCTTCGTGGCGAAGACAGTATTGCTGAGGCGCTCAGAGACTGGATCAGAGATGTCGGAGCAAAGACGGCTTACATTGAGCCGGGATCGCCCTGGGAGAACGGATATTGCAAAAGCTTCAACGGACGAATGCGAGATGAATTGCTCAATGGTGAGATATTCTACTCACTACGCGACGCTCAAATAATCATCGAACGCTGGAGGAACCACTACAATATCAAATGACCCCATAGTGCATTGGGCTATCGCCCACCTGCGCCAGAGGCCATCGTTCCGATGGACCAAAGGCCAATCATGCACTAACATTCAAATTGGACCACTCAAGTGGGGCTGCTCAGTCCAGTCTCTAGTGGTTTTGTCTGACAGAGCCTACTCGTCTTATCTCAAGTCGTTTTGTATGATAGTGTCTCCGCCTCTATTCACGTACCAATTTCAAGCTAAACCGTGCTGCTGCTCTGGTTGAGTGGAGTCAATTGTTGAGCGCATAGATTTAGTTTGTGCCAGCAATCCGACGCTTATTCTCTTTTGTTTGACGACCGGTGGCACCTCCACTCACGCACCAATTCCAAGCTGAACCGTGCCGCTGCTCTTGATGAGTGGCACCAATTATTGGTGCATAGCTTCAAGCTCCACCTGCAAACCGATGCGGGGTTTTATTTTTCTAACAAAATTTTTGCTATTATTCTGGATCAAATTGTCCGTTTACTTTGCATTGAAGTAGATAAATGGCAACAATTTGGATTACTGACGAGCCATTCCGGCCAAGACCCAAATCTTCTGGGTGGCCAAATAAGCCCGAATGGTTAAGGCATCATTCGCCCCAACAAAAAGGGAAATAAACTATGTTTGGAACGATTGACGGTACCGGATATGAGATCCTCGATCCAATTTTTGCAGATTGTATAATAAGTCATGCAAAGATTGAGCGCCTTTGGTCTGGCGGGCGTTGGGTTGAAGGACCTGCATATTTTCCCGCAGGGAGATATCTCATCTGGTCAGACATTCCCAACAATCGCGTCATGCGCTGGGATGAAACAGATGGAAACGTTTCTGTATTCCGCGATCCTTCGAACAACGCTAATGGACATACCGTCGATCAGCAGGGGAGAATGATTTCTTGCGAACATTTTTCACGCCGTGTTAGCCGAACAGAATTTGATGGCACTTTGAAAGTCATCGCAGATAGCTATGGGGACGCCCGTCTCAATTCACCAAACGATGTTGTTGTTAAATCTGATGGTTCAATTTGGTTCACAGACCCAAGCTATGGTATCATAATGGATTATGAGGGTTCCCGTGCAGAAAGTCAGATTGGGGCCTGCAATGTGTACCGTTGGGATCCAGAGACCCAAGAAATTGAGGCAATGGCCACAGACTATATCAAGCCAAATGGACTGGCCTTTTCTCTCGACGAGACAGCATTATACATCACGGATACTGGTGGCACCCATGAACCAGATGGCCCCCAGCATATGCGCCGCCATGTGATAGATTCAGATGGTAAAACGCTTGGCATAGGAGAAATTTTTGCAACTTCTACTGCGGGATATTTTGACGGCTTTCGAATTGACACTGGCAATCGTATTTGGACAAGCGCTATGGATGGAGTTCATTGCTATGATAGCGCAGGCTCTTTAATTGGCAAAATTTTAATCCCAGAGATCGTATCAAATGTTTGTTTTGGGGGGGTAAAGAAAAACAGGCTTTTCATTACTGCAACATCCTCTGTTTATGCAGTTTATTTAAATGTAAACGGATGCAGTTTCTAAATATTTTTATTCTTATTTGTTGGACTGCTTTCTGGAGCAGCTAATGCATAAATAGCGGCTCCATAGTACTGTTAGATTAAACTTGGTTGAAACGGGCAGGGTGTGTTTGTAATGTATGTGAATTACAAAACACCCTGCATTTTGCTACTTTAAACTTGGCTCGGGGTTTACTGGACCAACTGCTTAAGTCCGTGGACCGGGAACCAAGAACCGGGGCTCTATCGGACAACTGAGAGCGCACCTTCGTCCTGCCATAAGCGTTGTATGAGCTCAGTTGGCGCTGGGTGATTTTGCTCAGTCCGCCGTCCGTGGACCAACTGTACAGGGGTTACTGTGCCCAATCCATGCAATTGAGCCGCAGGACCATTGACCGGGTCCCCCTATCCCAGGCCCCCCGTCTCGGACCACGGGCCTTTAGTGTTAATGTTGTAAATTCATTGGGGTAGAGTTTTGTTTGGTAACGCCATCTTTATTGGCGCATCAATTTCAAGCTGAACTGAGCCGCCGCTCTCGCTCAGTGGCGTCAATTATTGAGCGCATAGGTTTTGATTGTCTCATCAATCTGATGCTTGCAATCATTAGTCTGGCGGCACCTTCTAGCGGTCCAACACACAAGCTTACGGGAAAACAAAAGTCCTGTCTAAATCGGAGCTCTATTATAAGTGAGGCTGCTGATGCTGAAAATACGTTTCTCTGGGGACACCGCTTAGTGGTATAGTAGGTCAAGAATATGAAAAATTTGTAACAATCCACATATTCTATTGGACAGTGTGGGCTAAATTTTCTGCTATTTTCAATAGAGAGGGACAGCATGGAAAAGAGAAGAGTGGGCAGGACCAAGCTGAAAATCGATGTTATTGGTCTAGGAGGTGCGCCCCTTGGTGGTAATTTTGCTGATCTTAATTATGCTCAAGGAGTTGACATTGTTTCAAGTGCCCTTGATTCTGGTATGTCCTATTTTGACACGGCACCATGGTATGGATTTGGGCGTTCAGAACGTGTAATTGGGGATCAATTACGTGGAAAAAATTACATAATATCAAGTAAAGTGGGGCGGCTGCTGGTGCCTGGCGCGGTTACTAATCCGATGAGTTTTGGTATGATTGATCCACTGCCGTTTCATCCTATTTATGATTACACTTATGACGGCGTGATGCGCGCTTTTGAGGATGGGTTGCAAAGGCTTGGTCTGGACCGGATCGATATTTTGTTGGCTCATGACATCGGAGTTTTTCAACATGGTGATTATAATACAAAGCATTTCAAAGATTTAAGTGACGGCGGCTACAAGGCTATGGCTGAACTTCGTGCTGAGGGCCGTGTGAAAGCAATCGGGCTTGGCGTAAACGAAAATGAAGTTTGTTTAGACGCTTTGGGGATAGGTCAGTGGGATGTATTTCTACTAGCTGGACGGTACACACTTCTGGAGCAGACGCCGCTTGATGCGCTTTTCCCTGCTTGTGAGCTCGCTGGGACCACTATTATATGTGGTGGCCCGTTTAATTCTGGTATTTTGGTTGGCCGTGAGATGTGGAACTATGATGCAGCGCCAAAATTAGTCATAAAAAAAGTCAGGGCCTTGGCTGAAGTGGCAAATGAATTTGGCATACCTCTTCCCGCAGCAGCACTTCAATTTCCGCTCGCTCATAAAATTGTTACTTCAATCATCCCTGGCCCTCGTTCAAAAAATGAACTTCAAGAAATTCTCACTTGGCGATCCGTTGACGTTCCAATCGATTTTTGGACTGCACTAAAATCCAAGGCTCTTCTGCATGAAGATGCTCCTATCCCAGGAAATTCCTGATGAGTCCGTGTTTGGATTTTTCTATTGGGGTTTGCTAACAGGCTGGCATGTCGTTTGCGGTGCCATGAGCAAATTGTATAAATTTATTCTTTATTCTAAATTGCGCTGCAAAGGTTTAGTTGCCTTACTCATTAATCTATCGACCATGTCGCGGTTGGGCATTGAGGGGGCTGTTCCAGCTTTCGTGACGGAGATCCCTGCTGTGGCGCAACCATAGCGTACAGCATCTAATGGTGTTCGCTTTTCAGCCAAAGCGGCAGCAAACCCGCCGTTAAATGCGTCTCCTGCGCCGGTCGTTTCAATAACGTTACCTGCGATCACAGCTGGGACAAGTCCGTGGCCATGTACAAAAGCCCCCTGCTCGCCCATCGTTATAATAGGCGTCCCAACGCCTAAATCGCTCAAAGCGTCGCAAGCTCGCTTCGCTTGCGACTGTGTCCGAACGGAAATACCAGTTAAAAATTCACACTCCGTTTCGTTTGGTGTCACATAATCGCATAGAGCTAACATGCCGTCAGGCAAGATTGCGGCGGGTGCAGGGTTGAGGATTGTGGTCACGCCAGCTGCTCGAGCTATTTCCAATCCACACATGGTGGCATCCATTGGTTGTTCAAGCTGCGTTACAAAAATATCTGCGTCCACTATCAACGCAGCATGGGCCTGAATATAGGCAATATCAATCAATGTTGCAGCTCCGGGGGCAACGATAATTGCGTTATCACCTGTACTGTCTTCGATAAAGATGTGAGCTGCACCGGTATAGGAGCTACTGAGTTGCTGCACATGGGGAATAACCCCTGCTTTTTTCCAAGTATCAAACGCTAGTTTTGAAAAGTCGTCTTGGCCCAGTTTCGAAATAATATGGGTTTCAGCTCCCATGCGCGCAGAGGCTACTGCCTGATTTGAGCCTTTTCCACCGGGCCCAAGCGCAAAGGAGGTGCCCATGATGGTCTCTCCCATATTTGGCATCCGTGTCGCGCGATAGGCAGTATCAGCAACGAAGACCCCGAGTACAATAACTTTGCCCATTATTAGTCCTCATCCGGCGGCACGACGCCTTTGCGAAATGCAAAGCAGCCATAGAAACGCCGCTCATCAGTTTGGATCACCGCATAGGCTTTCTTTGCGCGGTCATAAAAAGCGAAGCGTTCGATTCCAATCAATTTAGGGCCGTTGACTGCAGTCACTCGGGCTTGGACCTCTTTCATCACTGGCAGAATCTTGTTTGGCTCTCCAACTACTTGCATTCTTGCCGCAGCATCATCAACAAATGTGTCAATGGGGTAAAGCGAGAGCACTGCTCGAATGACATCAGCCGCGCTTCGGTCTATCCGGAGGACCTCTCCCAATACAGTTTCCCTCGAGACACTATCGGATGGAAAATTTGTATCAGCAATAATTAAATCATCTCCATGCCCCATCGCGCGCAAAGCGTACAACACATCAGCATTCAAAATTGGATCGATTCCCTTAAGCATCCAAGTCTCCTGAAATTATCTATTAAAGTCGAGCACCGCTCTTATCGTCGAACACATGAAGATGGTCTTGGTCAGGTATGAGGTGAATTGTTTGACCACTTTCAAAAGTATGACGTTCTCGAAAAACCGCCGTGACATCTTGGCCTTCATAACGCAAAAAAACCATCGTTTCTGCCCCGGTAGGTTCAACAACCTTGACCTGCATTGGTAGGCCACCTTCTTTGGCCAAAATTAGATGCTCTGGTCTAACTCCAAGTTTAACTTTACAACTCCCACTTGGCCCTGAAAAAAATTGATCTCCAATTTTCACCATGCCATCAGACAAATTTCCACTTAGTAGGTTCATCGATGGTGCCCCGATGAAGGTAGCAACAAATTCGTTCGCTGGATTGTCATAAAGTTCAAGCGGCGTACCAATTTGTTCGATTATTCCGTCCTGCATTACCACAATTCTGTCTGCCAATGTCATAGCTTCGATTTGGTCGTGCGTTACAAAGACGGTCGTCGTTTTCAAGCGTTGATGCAATTCTTTGATTTCAGTGCGCATCTGAATGCGCAGCTTGGCGTCAAGGTTGGACAGCGGCTCATCAAATAAGAAAACCTGAGGGTCACGAACGATGGCACGACCCATGGCAACACGCTGACGCTGTCCTCCAGACAGATGACGCGGCTTGCGGTTTAGGTATTCTGTCAGGCTGAGAATATCAGCGGCTTCTTTCACTCGGCGATCGATTTCAGCTCTACTAATTTTTGCGACCTTAAGCGCAAAACCCATATTTTCTGCCACAGTCTTGTGAGGATATAGAGCATAGGTCTGAAACACCATTGCAATATCGCGTTCAGATGGAGGTAAATTGTTCACCACACGCTCACCTATTGCGATGGTACCGCTATCAATAGGCTCCAATCCTGCGATCATCCTAAGCAATGTGGATTTACCGCAGCCAGATGGACCAACGAGAGCAACAAACTCACCATCCGTAATATCTATGTCAAGCCCGTGTAATACTTCCAGAGCCCCATAAGTTTTACGAAGTTCTTTAATCCTGACATTTGCCATTGTGCGTTGCCCTCCCAGGCTGCGATGCTATCCAAAGCATTAAGCCGTGTCCACGCTAACTAACGACTTTTGTTGACTTTAATTTTTGTATCATCATAGTACTGTTAGGGACAGGAAATTCCTGGGGCTAACGTATAAAAATATTGATATTTTTTCATGTGTTAATGTCTCAAATTAACGATTTTGTTAACGATCCTTGGGAGGACTAAAAAATGAAAGTCGAACTATATAATTACATAAAAGCTGCTCAGAAGATGAACCGCCGTCAGGTATTAAAAGGCTCTGCTGCACTCGGAGCGGTTGCAATGATGCCCCAATCGGCAATCGCCGGTGGGCATGGGAATGTTAGAGCTGAAATTCTAAAAATTCCAGGTGTTGGTGCTGGGTCACCTACCGATAGTGACTGGCAAAAAGTGGGTGAAATGTGCCTTGGCGCGACCAAGGGCAACGTCGATGAGGGAGAATTCGAAGGCGTTGAGTTGACCTTTATGGGGCTAAACAACCAGAATTTACATAACTTCCTGTTTCGAGGGTTCTTGAAGCCATGGGAAGCCTACACGGGTGCGAAGATCAATTGGATCGACCTCGCCCAAGGCGACTATAACGCCCGCCTTCAGCAGTCAATTGCTACCGGTACCGTTGATTTTGATATTATCGAGATGGGTGCCCCATTTGAGGGTGATGTACTTGGCAAAGGTCTTGCTTCAGAAATGCCGGAGTGGGTCAAAGAGCAAATCGACATGGACGACTATGTAGATTATCTCAAGGCGCCCGTTGGTACCTGGGGGGGTAAAACGTATCGCGTGTCTATCGATGGTGATTGCCACACGTTTGCCTATCGTAAAGATTACTTTGGCACGGGCTCTATCACTGGCCGTGACGTACCTACCACATGGCAGGAAATCAATGAGGTATCCAAGGAATTGATTGGCAAGGAAGATCCACTCACTGGACTTCCCGCACACGGGTACCTTGATCCACTTAAGGGCTGGGGTGGCTTCGGTTTCTACTTCCTTGAAAACCGTGCATCAGCATATGCTAAGCACCCTAACAGCCCCGCGTGGTTGTTTGAGCCAGACACAATGAAGCCAATGGTAAATAATCCAGCTTGGGTACAAGCAATCCAAGACGTCATGGATTTGATCGAAGCGGGCGCATATCCCACTGATCAAATCAACGCAGACCCAGGCACAACCGCATTCCAACAGTTCCTCGCTGGAACTGGTTCAATGCTAACGTGGTGGGGCGACGTAGGATCTAGTGCACGAACATCTGACACATCTGTTGTCGGTGATGTTGTCGGCTTTGGCGTCAATCCAGCTTCCAATCGGGTCTATAATGCTAAAGCTGGAGCATGGGAGGAAACCAGAAACGAGGCTCCAAACATGGCCTACATTGGCTGGGGTGTTTACGTTATGGCAACCGTAGAAGGCGACGAGAAAAAGAAAAAGGCAGCTTGGTCTGCTGCTGCCCATCTTGGCGGCAAAGATCTTTCTCTTTGGGCATCTGCATATCCATCGGGCTTCCAGCCTTACCGCAATTCACACTTCCAGTATGATGAGTGGGAAGAAGCTGGCTATGACCGTGAATATGTTGAGGATTATCTCGGTTCTAACGCAGATAGCTATAATCACCCGAACGCGGCGATTGAACCGCGTATTCCTGGCATCTTCCAATATTACTCTGTGGCAGAAGATGAGTTGGCAAAGGGCTATGCGGGTCAATATGGCTCTGCGCAAGAAACCGCAGATGCTATTGCGGCAGCTTGGGACAAAATCACAGACCAGATCGGCCGTGATAGCCAGATTTCAGTGTATAAAGCATCGCTTGGCATGTGACCAAAATACTTTATACTTTGAGCAGGCGGCGCTTCGGGGCCGCCTGTTTTTTTAATGAGCAAACATCTCCAATTTTTATAGAGACCCATTATGAATACAGATGGTGACCTTCTACACACGGTGACTGCCGATAATATTTCGGATGCCCGCAAACGTCTCGGCAAAACAATGGTGTGGGGCTCTGCGCTGCTTTGTGCTTCAATGGCGGTCTTGCAAGCGGCATATCAATCAGAACATATAGGTATTGGCTTCGAAACTTGGCGTCCAATTTTATATGCGTATATGCTCTGGGCTACGGCGCTTTGTTTAGCACAGGTCATCGTCAATGGAGAGAAGGGAAAACGCACCCTTTTTGTGCTCCCAGCCGCACTCTTTGTTGTAAGCCTTGTTATCTTTCCTCTACTTTTTGCGCTTTATATTTCTTTCACGGATTGGAACCTCGCATCTCCAAATGGGCCGCAGCCCAATGGTTTGGACAATCTTTATCAGATGTGGAACGATAGCTTCTACTGGAATGCACAGAAGAATATGGTCTACTATGTATTAGCAGTGAGCGTAGAATACGTACTAGCATTTGCCTTAGCACTCCTGCTGAACGCCCAAATCCGAGCCCGTAAATTCTTCCGTGTCGTTTTTCTCCTACCGTTAATGCTAAGTCCTGTAGCGGTGTCATGGATGATTGGGAAATCCATGTTTGAGGTCCGATTTGGGCCAGTTTCACGTCTTATCCGAGAGTTTGGGGGGGAGCCAACATTCTTTGGAAACCCTGAGATTGCGAGATTTATGATAATGGCCATGGACGCGTGGACTTTTATTCCGTTTATGATGATTATGCTTTTGGCTGGTCTTCAAGCCCTGCCGCGTGAAGTTCTTGAAGCCTCAAAAGTTGATGGTGCATCTGGCTGGCAGAGTTTTAAGGAGATTGTATTTCCATTGATGCTGCCTGTGTCTGTTACAGCTGTGGTGATCCGCATTATTTTTAAGTTGAAATTGGCCGACGTGATCATAAATGTTACATCTGGTGGGCCAGGTGGTGCAACCGACAGTGTCACAAGCTTTATCTTTCGCGAATATAGAGACCGCTCAAATGTAGGCTACGGCACATTACTGTCTATGGTTTATCTTGTTATCATTGTGATATTTGTGACCCTACTTTTGAAACTGGTTAGCCGATGGATGGAGAGGCCTGCATGACTGCAATTTTTAAAGAACATGAATCTGACCGGCGGGTAACCAGTAAATGGTGGGTGAGCCGTATAGCAATATACACAGCTCTTTTCATCTGGATGATAGTCTGCCTATTTCCAATCATGTGGACGATAACAACTTCATTTAAGTTAGCTCCAGACGTTATGAAGGGTAACCTAATCCCCTGGTGGGATTTTACGCCAAGATGGAAAGGTTGGGAATCTATTGGAATTTCGCCGCGATTGATTGGTGAGGTCTCAACCGTACGTGAAGAATTTCTAAAACGGTTTTGGAACAGTACTATCATTTCAATCTCTGCAGCGCTTATTGCAGTGCTGTTAGGGTCGCTAGCTGCTTACGGTCTATCACGGTTCAGCTACCGCTTTGGATTCATGAAAAACTCAGACATTTCGTTTTTTTTCCTCAGTCAAATGATCCTACCCCCCGTAGTGCTTGCTCTCCCATTTCTTATTTTATATAAATCTTTAGGACTATTAGACAGCAGAATTGGACTGATTTTACTGTATACATTGATGGTTTTACCTATTGTAATTTGGATTATGCGTGACCAATTCCATGGTATTCCGATCGAATTAGAAGAAGCTGCTCTGGTCGATGGTCTTGGAATTTGGGGAGCCTTCATGCAGATCGTTTTGCCAATAGCGCTTCCAGGTATGGTAGCCGCATTTATTCTATCACTAGTACTTTGCTGGAATGAATATTTTTTTGCAGCGCTACTAACATCAAGTAATGCCTCGACACTACCGGTCATGGTTGCTTCACAAACTGGATCACAGGGGATCAACTGGTGGTCGATGGCGGCACTTTCATCGGCTGCAATTCTTCCACTTGTAGTTGTTGCTATCTTTCTGGAGAAATACATTATCAAGGGGATGGCCGCAGGTGCAGTTAAGTAAGTTCTATGGCAATATCCTTTGTCTGCTCATAAAGCCTATGAAATAAATCATGTGCCTTATCATATGTTGCGCTTGGCTGAGCAATTATCGTTTTAGCCACCGGGTTCCATTTTGCGATGCTATCTCTCTTGATCAAACCAATAGCAGTTGCCGCCAAAAATGCATTGCCATAGCTTGCCCCTGAGGTTTTTTCACAGACTATTTGATCAATACCAGTTATGTCAGAGGTCACTTGAAGCCACAGGGTATTCTTTGTTCCCCCACCAACTGCAAGCAAACGTGTAGGTGCCTGACTGAGGTCAGTAAAGGTATCGGTCACGTGGCGTGTGCCATGGGCAATACCTTCAATTAGCGCACGGTACATGTCTCCACGCGTGTGCATAAGATTAAACCCGAACATAGCGCCTTTGGCGTTTACGTCATGGATCGGTGTACGCTCACCTGAGAAATACGGCAACATCAACAGTCCGTTAGCGCCAGGGGGAGATTTGGCAGCTTCCGTAGCTAGGGCCGGAAAAGCATCTTTGACGGATAGATCTCGCGCCAATTGATCGCGAAACCAATGGGTAAGTGTACCAGACGTGGCAAGCCCTGCCATTGATGCATGCTCTCCTTTAAACAACCAAGGTGCATACCAGATGCGTGGATCAGCAACTCTAGATTGCGCGCGAAGGATGATAAAAACGGTCGAACCATACATTATCATCATATCGCCTGGCTTATCCACCCCAACAGAAAGTGCCTCTGCAGCTGCATCTATAGTGCCCACTGTAACGGGCGTGCCGCAGGCAAGACCGGTCATTTCCGCTGCCTCTTTAGTGACCTGGCCTGCAATTTCATTTGACCACATTAATCGAGGCAGTTTTTCTAATGGCACGATGTCATCAGCAAGATCATCGACCCACGACTGTGTAGTGACATCATAGAGTGGAGAGAAATTAGCTGCTGTATAGTGATCTATTACCACCTCCCCTGTGAGGCGCATGACAATGAAACTGGTCGAACCAAGAATATAAGATGTTTTTGAAAAAATTTCAGGACGATGCCGCTTTAACCAGAGTATTTTGGGTCCAACAGACTGAGACGTCAGGGCATTTCCACAACGGGCGATTATAGTCTCTTCGCCGATACGCTCGCTTAGTTCATGGACTTCAGATTCGGCCCGGCCATCAACCCCGTACAATACACCGTTCATTAATGGATCACCGTTTGCATCCACCGGTAGCATACATGGACCGATCGCGCTGCAGGCGATGGCTTTGATTTGAGAGGCGTCTACCCCACTTTCACTTAAAAGAGTTTTGCAAATAAAAACAAAATCTCCCCACCAGTCCGCTTCTGGATTGTGCTCTGCCCAGCCTGGTTTGGGCACCATCATTTTATGCGCGCGCGCCGCTTGTGCGTGGATCTCACCAGTCTTGTCCACTAAAACACCTTTGGTCTCGTAGGTGCCTATATCAATCCCTAGAGTTAACTCGATCAAGTGTAATCATCCCGGTTTAAAGAAAAATTCGGGCCGATCTGAGCAAGTGCTGCCTCTAACAATCGAGCAAGCGAAACTAAATCATTCAAATCGCAAAGCTCGCGTGCCGAATGCGAATACCGCATCGGAAATCCCAGATCGATAGAGGCTACACCTTCACCAACTAGTTGTACATAAGACAGGTCTGTCAATACTCCCACCTGTGCACTGCGCTGCAAAGAAATATTTTCAGTACTAGCAGTCCGTTCGAATAGATTGACCATCGCCGGATGTGGAATTACCCCGTTAAGCGTACCTCTTCCGTGGAAGGAATACATGCTCATTCCTGGGCCACCACCCAGCACCATTTCCCCACGCGCTTCCATATCAGGAGTGTCAGTCGCAAGCATTAAATCAAGCTGAATCGCAATGTCGGGAAGTAAATTTTGCGCCAATGGCAAGGCACCACGAAGGTTGAATTCTTCAAGCACAGTGAATGCCAGATCAACCGGGGGACCATTTGTACGGTTTTTTAAAAAACGTGCGACCTCTAGTAGCACAGCACAGCCCGCTCGGTCATCAATAGTGGTCCCACAAATGCGGTCATTGTTCAGCGCTATGGCCTGAGGCGCATAAACGACTGGCGAGCCGATACGGATACCAGCCGCCTCAACCTCGGCCAAGCAAGACATGCCGGTATCTACATAAAGCTCAGCGTAGGGAGTGACGTGATATTTTTCTGAGGCTGTGGTCGCGTGATGGCTCTTATTTGAAATTAAACCGGGTACATCCATGTCTTTTTCAACACAAATCAAAACTTCTTGAGCGGCCAATGCACGTTCGGGCACTCCCCCGAGTCGTTCCAAACGAATTCGTCCATCTGCCTCGATTTTGCGCACGATGAACCCAAGCTGATCCATATGTGAGAACAACATAACGTGTGGCCCATCGCCAGGAAAATGCGCGACCAAATTACCTAAACGATCCGACCTGCTTCCCACACCGATCGCATGTAAACGGTCGCGCAGATCGCGCCGCACGCGGTCTTCATGGCCAGACAATCCAGGGACCTTCATCAGGCCCATCAAGTCACGCTTAATACGGTCTTTCATTTGCGTGCCGCGCGTACGCGGTTCATGAAATCTAAAGCTCGTTCTGGATCAATGGCGTTCCACGTGTCCCCGCCAACTTTTAGAGATGATCCAACGATGCAGCCGTCAGCTATTGCTAAAACATTAGCTACGGTTTCATGCTTTACACCAGTATTTGCCATAACCGCCGTCTGAGGCAGCACGGCTTTCACAGCCTTTAAATCTGAGAGGGGCACCGCTTCACCGGTAATTTGTCCCGACACTAGAATTGCATCAGGAATGGATGAAAATACTGCACTGCGCGCACGATCTGGCAAGGATCTTTGATCAAGCGAATGTGCAAATTCGGCGCAAACATTATAAAGCATTGCCATATCTGGGCGCCCCAATCGATCGCGATAGCGCATGGCTCGTCCCGCATCAGGTGTCCATGGCCCCATGTCAGACGCATAATTACCAGTGAAAATTTCACGCACAAAAGCCGCGCCTGTCGCCACTCCCAATGCAATACTTGACATCGGGTCCCAGAGCACGTTCACACCAAATGGCACTGTAATTTCAGATTTAAGCTGGCCAATAATAGCCGCCATTGTAGCCGTTGATGCGGTGTCGACATTAAATTCGTATGGGCGGTCATTTTCATTGCCAAACATGACCCCATCAAACCCCGCCTTTTGCAAAGCTAAAAGATCAGCACGCGCAGATCCAACCAAATCGAAAGTCGGATCGAAAAGGGGAGAGCCTGGTAGCGCCCCAATATGAACCATACCGATAACCGGTTTGGACTCTATAAAAATATTTTTTAGCTTTACACTCAAAATTGTTTCTCCCTTGATATGGATGTTATAATTGATGGGCTTTTCATGCAAAAGAAAACTGAGTAACTTATTTTCATAGCATAGGGAGATTGAGATGGTGTTGCGCACAAGGCACTGGGACCGGCTCGGCAATGGTGGCCTTACGTTCACTGAACTTGGCTTTGGTACAGCTCCATTGGGAAACCTTTACAAGGCCATCTCTGATGATGATGCGCGTGCAACTCTTGATGCCGCCTGGGAGGGAGGGGTCCGTTACTTCGACACCGCACCACTCTACGGCTTGGGATTATCCGAAACACGCTTGAACCCATTTTTACGAGATAAGCCGCGGGAAAGTTACCTTTTATCCACTAAGGTTGGCCGCCTAATCGAATATTGTAGTCCCGAGCACCGTGCGGGTGTAGGTAAATGGTTCGACGTGCCGCAACGCAGGGAAAATTTTGACTACACCTATGACGGCGTTATGCGCTCGTTTGAGCATTCTTTTTCACGTCTCGGTGTTGACCAAATCGATATTCTTTATGTCCATGACCTTTGTGCTTTTTCTCATGGGTCCAAAGCGGCCTCGGATTTACGCGTTGAAGAGTTCTTTGGCGGTCGTGGATATGACGCGATGATCTCTTTGCGCGATCAAGGGCTCATCAAAGCGATTGGCGGGGGGGTAAACGAGTGGGAGGTCTGTCAAACCCTTGCGGAACGAGGTGATTTTGATCTCTTCTTACTGGCGGGACGTTATACCCTTTTAGAGCAAAAAGCGCTGGATAGCTTTTTGCCACTTTGCGAAGCTCGTGGAATTGGAATTGTAACGGGCGGACCATATAACTCAGGTATTCTTGCTACAGGGGCTAAATCTGGATCTTTTTACAACTACGATCCCGCTCCCGAACACATCATCGACCGTGTCAACGCAATAGAGCAGGTTTGCTCCTTTCACGGCGTTCGTCTGGTCGATGCGGCTTTCCAGTTCCCACTTTTGCATCCGGCTCATGTAGCAGTGGTTCCCGGTGGGCAAGGTGTGTCTGAAATGATGGGTAATTTGCAAGCTGCGAAGACAAAAATTCCCAAAGCACTTTGGGCAGACCTGAAGGCCACAGGTTTGATGCGGGAGGATGCTCCAACATGACCCTTGTTTTAAAAGCTGGTTTAAAAATCGATGCACATCAACATTTTTGGCAACCGCTTCGCGGGGACTACAATTGGATTCCAGAAGATAACGTTACGTTGAACCGTGCCTATGGCCCATCTGATCTTGGGCCATCTTTGAAAAGACATGGCATCGACGGCACTGTTCTCGTGCAAGCCGCCGCAACCTTACAGGAAACTGAATATATGTTGGGACTAGCCGATGCTACGCCGTCGATCAAAGGAGTTGTCGGATGGATTGATTTTGAGCGCCCAAGTGATATGGTACATCTTGAACGGTTTGCAGCACACCCCAAATTTCTTGGGGTCAGACCACTGATCCAAGATATTCCAGATTTAAACTGGATGCTGCGCCCAGATATAGAATGGGCCTTTCGCGCCATAATAGATATGGATATTAGCTTTGACGCGCTTGGCTTCCCCTTACATTTGCCTAATTTTTTAACCTTGATGACGCGTTACCCTGGGATGCGAGTCGTCTACGATCATTGCATGAAGCCGCAAATTTGCGATCAACGCAAAGGTAAGGATGCTTTTTCTCAATGGGCTTCTGGCATATCACGACTAGCCGATGAGACGAATGGCGTTTGTAAATTTTCTGGGATTGTTACCGAAGCGGGCAACGGCTGGTCAATAGATGATCTACGCCCATTCGCAGAGCATGTTTTGAATGCCTTTGGCCCAAACAGGGTTATGTGGGGATCAGATTGGCCCGTTTGCCGATTGCAGGCGGAATATGGCGATTGGCACGACATTGCTCAGGATTTGACGATAAACATGTCCAAAGAAGATCGTGCAGAAGTTTTTGGTGGTACAGCCGCAAGATTTTATAGACTTTCTTGACCAGCTAAAAATTTTATGACGGACTGTGCCCTCAAATCTTTTCGCTTTTCTTGTTGACTTGAAACCGTCAATGCAGCTGCAGCCTGAGCAAACCTAATCGCTTCAACCATAGGAGTGCCGCGCACCACTTCAGCGGCAAGCGCACCGACGAACATATCCCCGGCCCCATGGGTCGAGAACACATCAACCGAAAATCCCGAATACAGAACATCATCATAATAAACTCCCTGCGCACCAAGCGTTTTCAACACCTTTATGGAGCGATTTAAACTCGAATAAAATTCTGCTTCGACCTGGTTCACTATTAGCAAATCCACCAATTTAACCAAACGATTTGGTAACTCTCGGGCCGGTGCTGCGTTCAACCAAACTTCAGCGTCAACCTTCTTGGCTTTGAGGGCTATTTCCATGTTCACTTCTTGGGGAATTTCATTTTGCAAAATGACCAGCGATGTTCCTGGGGGTATGATTATATCATTTGCCACCGTATTGAGATTGGCTGCAGAAACGATCACTGCACCATATTCACCATTAGTATTCACAATCGCAGCGCTCATTCCACTAGGTCCGATATCGCGCTGTAGTTGGGATAGGTCTACGCCACTTGCTGTCAGTGTTTCGCGGATCATGTCCCCAAAAAGGTCACTGCCTGCGCGCCCCGCAAAATGTACGTTTGCCTCCATGCGAGCGGCAGAAATAGCCTGATTTCCACCTTTTCCACCAAAAACATAGTCGACAGAATTACCGGCTACAGTCTCATCAAGCTCCGGTAAATGCGGGGCGGACAAGACCACATCTAAGTGAAGTGAGCCTACAACCAGTACGCTCATGCGAGCATTGTTGACTGGACTATCCGCATCGCCGTAGGTGCGTCTTGTCGTGCAATCGCGGACTGTAATTCGCCATTGTCTATTAGCCTGACGGCTGTAGCTCGCAATCGTTGCAAAACCTCAATATTAGTTTGCGCCTCACTAACAGGATCGAGACCAGAATGGTCAGGGAAAGTGTCAAAATAAATAGCACCATTATAACCTGAACGCTCAAGCTCGACGAGCAATTCAATTGTTTGGATCGGGTGTACTGCACCGACCATCAATCCGTTATCCCACTTTCCATAGCCATCGTTCAAATGCACGCCAAGGATACGCGAGTGCCGAGCAATTAAGGCTGCCGCAAAGGCTGGCATTTCATCTGCATAGAGCACATGAGCAAAATCTAAAGTGACGCCCGTGTTGTCGCGCCCAATCTCTTTTATTGCCAAAAGTGTTGTCGCCGCATCAGGCATCATTGCAAAGGCACGCGGCTCATTGGGTTTGTATTCCAAAGCAATGTCGATTGCAGGGTTGTGGTCGGCCACCTCAATCATTGCATCAACCGTATCACCCCAAGCGCGTTCGTAGTCCATCTGGAACGAATAATCGAAACCGTCTTGCCCCATCCAAAGCGTCATCAGATTGCCGCCCATTTCGGCCAAAACGTCTAAGCCGCGTTTTGTTTCGTCAATAGCCGCGCGCCGGACGGCTGCATTCGGATGCGTGAATGCCCCAAGTTTATAACCAGCTTTGGTATAGTAGCGCATTGCGATGCCATTAAGTATCATGCCGCTATCAGTTAAGGCTTTCAACAGATCAGCTGGGTTTTCATCTACAAAATGATCTGGGTAATTCAAATCAGCCGCATTCACGCCAGCCGTCGCTGCACGTGCTAAAAGATCAGCAGTGGTGATTGAATTTTTCCCGGGCCAATAGGTCTCAGAGCCTATTTTGAAGGCATTTAGGCGAGCGGCGAAGAGGGGTGCATTTTTCTTGTTCATGCTAAAACCATAACCTTCAATATATCAAAAATGCAACTTTGATATTTAGTTAATTTACCTTCGTTTCGAATGAATGATTTTAATAACCATAATTACAGGCCCTTACCATCACAGCTTATTAGGCAAACTAATTTGAAGTAACTGGACAGTTTTGAGGTAACTGCTAATATCAAAAAATTCCTAAACAAAGTGCTATTTTAAAACTATTTTTACAATAATACACCTTGCGGGAATCAAATAAACCGGACCCTAGGTGTTGTCCGACAAACTTGACGGTTTCGCGGTTGGTCCGTATTTTTGGTAGATGACAACATGTTCTCCCTTTAAATACTTCAAGACTTCACCTGAAACCATCCGATTGGTAGTGATGTATTACATACGTTACCCATTGAGTTTTCGTCAGGTGGAAGACATTTGCATGAACGTGGCTTCGATATCTGTCACGAAACAGTTTGGTTTTGGGTTGAACGTTTTGGTGCAAAGTTCGTGGAAGAAATCCGTAAGAATAGGGCAGGGCAACATTCGAACTGGCAGTGGCACCTGTATGAAGTCTTTTTGAAAATAAACGGAGAACGCTTTTACCTTTGGCGCGCCGTTGATCACGAAGGCGAAGTTCTTGAATGCTTTGTTACAAAGCGACGCAACAAGGCTGCAGCGAAGAAGTTCCTTATAAAAGCAATGCGTAAACACGGCTCACCCAAGATCATCACAACAGACAAGCTGGAGTCCTATGGCGCGGCTTTTCGTGAGATTGGAGTTGTAGATCGTCAATTATGTGGCGGCTGGGCAAACAACAGATGTGAAAATTTACATCTGCCATTTCGACGACGAGAAAAGGCAATGCAGCGTTTCAAGGCGGTTGCGGCACTTCAGAAATTTGTCAGTTATCACAGAGTGGTTCAATTTCTGTGCCGCATGATGATTGACTTGAGGTGCCTTTTACGGGTTTTCAAGTTTGCGTGGCAACACCCTCAATTTGTATTCTCATCGCGTCATCGGTTGGACCGTTAGTAACCGCATGGAGCGGGATCTGGCGATCCGGGCGTTGGACATGGCGGTGGCCCTGCAACAGCTGCCTAAGGACTGCATTCATCATACGGATTGCGGGTCGTAGTATTTTTTCAACGAGCGGCAAAAGTAATTGTTACGAAAATTCCATGGTTGAAACGTTCTTTAGACCGATTAAAGCAGAGCTGATCTGGTGCGACCGATGGGGAACAAGACGAAAAAAGCAGAGGGAGCTATATTCCAGTATATTAACGGGTTTTCTAATCCAAGGCGCAGGAACTCGTCGCTGGGTAGCAAAAGCCCCTTGGCCTTCGAACGAAAGGCTGCATAAATGAGTTGAGAGGCTGGAGCGTAAGCGGGACAAGACCGGTATCGACGGGCCAGAACTGGACGCAATTTTAGGTAGAACGCTGCGCAGATATATAGAAAAGAGGGCATTGCTAAATGGGACGCTTAGACGGGAAAACAGCGCTGATTACGGCGGCCGGGCAAGGAATTGGTCGTGCGACGGCTGAGATGTTTGCGGCTGAGGGCGCACGGGTCATTGCGACGGATATCAACGCTGATAGCTTGGCTGAAATTGACAAAGTTGATGGGATCGAGGCGCATATTTTGGACGTGCTCGATGGTAAATCGGTGAGTAAGTTGATCGCAAAAATCGACACAATGGATACGTTATTTAATTGTGCAGGTTACGTGGCAAATGGGACGATTTTGGAATGTGATGATAAGGATTGGGATTTTAGTTTCGATCTGAACGTCAAAGCCCAATACCGCCTTATCAAACTAGTTTTGCCGGGGATGATTGCACAAGGCGGCGGGTCGATCATCAACATGTCGTCTGTGGCGTCCTCGATCAAAGGTGTACCAAACCGCTTGGCATATTGCGCGTCAAAGGCGGCGGTGATTGGGCTGACCAAAGCGGTCGCAGCAGATTATGTGACCCAAAACATTCGCTGCAATGCGATCTGCCCCGGCACGGTAGACAGCCCGTCAATGCATCAGCGATTGCGTGACACTGGCGATTATGAGGCCGCCTTGACAGCTTTCATAGGACGTCAGCCCATGGGTCGGATCGGAACAAGCGAAGAAATGGCAGGTTTGGCGTTGTACTTAGCAAGCAACGACAGTGCGTTCACCACAGGTCAATGCCATGTCATCGACGGTGGTTGGGCAATTTAAAATGTTTGGAGAGACAGATGAAACTGCTACGTTACGGTCCTGTGGGCCTAGAAAAACCAGGAATTTTAGATCAACAAGGCGTGCTTCGTGATCTATCTAACCATATCTCAGACATTGCAGGCGAAGCATTGTCTGATGCAGCGCTTACTGAACTGGGTACGCTCGACGTTGATAAACTTCCTGTGGTCGCTAGCGATCAGCGCATTGGTCCGTGTGTCGGCAATGTAGGTAAGTTCATTTGCATCGGACTAAACTATGCCGATCATGCCGCAGAAAGCGGGATGGAATTGCCGCAAGAGCCTGTAATATTCTTTAAAGCAACCTCTTCGATCATCGGACCAAACGACACCGTCGATATCCCACGTAATTCGGTCAAAACCGATTGGGAAGTCGAGCTTGGCGTCATCATCGGCAAGCACACTAAATACGTCAGCGAAGAAGACGCGCTCGATCACGTTGCTGGTTACTGCGTAGTAAATGATCTATCAGAGAGAGACTTCCAAATCCACCGTTCCGGCCAATGGGTCAAAGGCAAATCAGCCGATACCTTCGGCCCGATTGGTCCGTGGCTTGTGACGCGTGATGAAGTCGCAGACCCACAAAATTTGCCGATGTACCTGGAAGTCAATGGCAACCGATACCAAGAAGGCTCTACCCGCACAATGCACTTTAGCGTGGCCACGGTAATCTCCCATCTGTCGCAGTTCATGTCGTTGCAGCCTGGTGATGTGATCTCAACTGGCACGCCTCCGGGTGTGGGTATGGGGCAAACGCCAGAAACCTACCTTAAGCCTGGCGATAGAATTGAATTAGGAATCGAAGGCCTCGGCATTCAGCACCAGAAGGTACAGGCCTCCGCATGACCACAATCACCAATCTACGCACCCACGATTTGCGCTTTCCAACCTCTGAAAGTCTTGATGGCTCGGATGCGATGAACCCTGATCCAGACTATTCGGCGGCCTATGTGGTGCTTGAAACCAATGGCGCTTATGAAGGCCACGGGCTGACCTTCACCATTGGGCGCGGGAATGAGATTTGCGTTGCTGCCATTCATGCGTTGCGCGATCATCTGGTGGGACTTGATCTAGAATGGATCAAAGAGGACATGGGTCGCTTTTGGCGGCATATGACTTCAGACAGCCAGTTGCGCTGGATTGGTCCGGACAAAGGCGCAATCCATTTGGCCACGGGTGCGGTGGTGAATGCGGTTTGGGACTTATGGGCCAAAGAGGTTGGCAAACCAGTATGGGAACTGGTGTCCGAGATGTCACCAA
>Ga0307997_10000189_pt1 | contig 27801 bp, 24 predicted proteins | sample Davwhametageno36_FD_203165 | JGI IMG/M metagenome (GOLD analysis project Ga0307997, IMG submission 203165) | Marine microbial communities from Davis Island wharf, Antarctic Ocean - #36 | ecosystem: Environmental > Aquatic > Marine > Unclassified | place: Antarctic Ocean: Davis Island wharf... | reverse complement strand
TCGGCAAGCAACTCATGGAAGTGCCCATGATTCATCAGGGAAGCTCTGCCAAAGATGCTTGGGACTTAGCCATGCAAGTGGTAGAAGACGTTCGACTGTCAGACCCAGAACGAATATTAAACAGTTACCCTCATCAGTTATCTGGTGGCCAACAGCAACGTATTGTCATCGCTATGGCGCTCATGTCAAAGCCGTCATTGTTGATCCTTGATGAACCTACCACCGCATTAGATGTAACTATTGAAGCGGGTATCGTTGACCTAGTCAAAGGGCTAGGAGAGAAGTATGGTACGTCTATGCTATTTATCTCCCACAACCTTGGCTTAGTGTTGGAGACCTGCAATGATATTTGTGTAATGTATTCTGGTGAAGCTATAGAAGCTGGGCCGATTGAAAACGTTTTTGAGCGTATGCGCCATCCCTATACGCAAGCATTATTCCGCTCCATTCCATTGCCCGGTGCTGATAAAAATGCCCGTCCTTTGGTCACTATACCGGGTAATTTTCCGTTACCCCATGAGCGCCCCAATGGTTGTAACTTTGGCCCTCGGTGTAATTATTATGACGCCGAAACCTGTGGCCAGAATGAGATTTCCATGCTGTCTTTGGCAGACGATCAAAACCATTCCTCACGTTGTGCAAGAATCGATCAAATAGACTGGCTCAACCCTCCGGTAGCTGCTGCAGATAGGCAGTCCACCCAAATAGGTGACGTGGTACTTAAAGTTGATAAACTACAAAAATACTATGAAGTTGCTGCCAGCGCTTTGTTTGGTGGCGGAGAAAAGCGTGTCGTTAAAGCCAACGAAAGCATCAGCTTTGAAGCACGTGAATCAGAAACTCTTGCCATTGTTGGCGAGTCTGGCTGTGGTAAATCTACCCTTGCAAAAGTGTTACTGGGGTTAGAAGAAGCCAGTGCAGGCACCGCAACTTTACTCGGTAAGGATATTCAAAGCACCTTAATCCATGACCGTGGGGTTGAGTCGGTATCCTCCATTCAAATGGTATTTCAGAATCCGTTTGATACCCTTAACCCATCTATGACTGTGGGCCGCCAAATTATCCGTGCATTAGAGGTTTTTAGGGTAGGCACTAACGAAGAGGACCGTGGGAAAAGGATGTTGGCGCTATTAGATTTAGTTAAACTGCCCCGAGAATTTGCTCTGCGCAAACCACGCCAATTATCAGGCGGTCAAAAGCAACGGGTAGGTATCGCAAGGGCGTTTGCGGGCAATGCTCAAGTAGTGGTTGCCGATGAGCCAGTTTCTGCGTTAGATGTGTCGGTTCAAGCAGCCGTAACAGACTTATTAATGGAGTTACAAAGAAAAAATAAGACCACCATGCTATTTATTAGTCATGACCTGTCAATCGTGCGCTATATCTCCGATAGAGTAATGGTGATGTATTTAGGTCATGTGGTAGAAATGGGTAGTACTGATCAGGTATTTAGCCCGCCCTACCATCCCTATACTGAAGCCTTGTTGTCGGCAGTTCCCATAGCCGACACCAGCATTACGCGTAAACATATTGTCTTAGACGGTGATATTCCTTCAGCCATGAACCCTCCGTCAGGGTGCCCTTTCCAAACCCGCTGTCAGCACAAGCAGCAGGTTGCTGATAATCGTTGCGAAAAAGAGTTACCCACAATGAAGTTGATGGCTGACAACCATGAGCTTAGGTGTCACTTATCTGATGACTTTTTAGGGGCTATGGTTCCCGTTATACAACTGGCTAATTAACTGCGAACTAAAGCCATTAAATCTGCTAAATTGCCACCTTCCAAGTGCTCAATATAGGCCAGCACCTGTTGAGCTTTTGGGCGGCCCCACACCGGCTCGCACAAGTTCATGTACTTGTCCTGGAATTGTACTTTACTCATAGGCTTATGAGGGTCCCCTAGGGCCTCATGAGGCTCTGACACCATTTCTGTGCCGTCTAGCATACGGATACAGACATGCGCCCAACGCTCCGCTGGAAATGCCTCATTGTATTTTGCACCTTCCAATAGCGTCACTTTACCAATTATGTCTTTGACCTTCACGTCGTTAAAACCACTGTACACATCATCCGCACTAATAACGCCTTTTAGAACCGCCATGGCAACAGGAAAACTGATGGCATACTGAGCTTGCTCGGTATTAGTAGGCACACCATTGAATAACCGCACCCCTTCATGAAAAGTCCAAACCGTAATTTGCTCTACCAAGCTTGGATCAAAGTGATACTGCGAACGCAAACTTAAGCAAGCCGCAACAGCTGGCTGTGCCCAACGGCATACTGGGTAAAGTTTAAAATACTGATTGAGAATTTGCCAATGTTGACCCAAATCCTGCCAATAAGGGGCTACATTATTGGCAGAAATAGTTATAGCGGGAGCTCCTGTGAAGCCTTCAGCTGCTAGATATGCCGCCGAGGTGCCTGCCATGGCACCCCAACCAGATCCATCTTTTAACATGGTAGGGTGGTCAATGTTTCGCATCATTTGGCTGCGTGGCCCATGATATTCAGCAATGCCCACAGCGTGATTAAATTGTTCTTTATTGAGCCCTAAAATATGAGCTGTTAACGCTGCACAATTGACCGCACCCCATGCGCCAGACGTATGATAATCCGTCACTGTGCCATGCAATGCCATACCGGCTCGGGTGCCTATTTCATAGCCAGCAACAATTAAACAAATTAACTCACTACCCATGACAGGCCGCGACTGAGACTCTAAACCTGCAATTAGGCTAGGTAGCATACTGCAACCTACATGCCCTTTGGTATTTCGTTGGCCATCGTGACAGTCTAGCGCATCAATCATGGTTGCACCCACCAAAGCAGCCCCCACAGGACTCATAGGTGTGCCACCTAGCAAAGGTTGTACCGCAGTAATATTGGCTCCAGCAGCAAAATGATCCAGCGCATGCTGCGTGATAATTGACGCTATGTTAGAACGGCTACCACCCACCGCCGTACCAAGCAGGTCATAGCAGCAAAGTTTTGCCTGTTCAATAACGGCTAAGGGTAAGTCATCAAAGCTAATATCTAATAAAAACTGTCGCACAGAGATATTGCTTGGCATTAGGTGGGTTCCTTGTTAATCCTACTGGCAGATACTCGTCACGTTAACATTCAAATAGTTAAAACGAGGACACTAAATCGACAAAAAACAGATTTAAAATCGTAAACTGTTGATCACCTCGTAGCAGGCTCCCATGGTGTGATAATCCGTCTTTCCAGCAGGGCTTTTAAGGTCATCATAAGTGTTATTTTCACGCGTAAGAATTCGGTACCAGGCTCCATTTTCATGGTCTACAAAATGTTCCCAAGAATAGGCCCATAATGCCTCATACCATTGCCAATATCGCTGCTCACCCGTTTTTTTAGCCAGCAAGGCTGCTGCCGCGATAGATTCTGCCTGAACCCAAAAATACTTATCGGTGTCGCAGATTTCACCTGTAGGGGAAAACCCATAACAAAGACCACCATACTCATGATCCCAGGCTTTTTCTAAGGCTTTATCAAACAGCACTTTAGCCGTCTCTACAAACCATGGTTTTGGTGTGTAGCGATCTAATATCAGTAATAATTTAGCCCACTCGGTGAAGTGCCCTGGTTGATAACCCCATGGGCGAAATAAGTGTTTAGGATCGTGTTTGTTGTAATTCCAATCTGGCTGCCAAGCCGCGTTATAGTGCTCCCATATTTGTCCTTGGGTGGTTTGGGTTTGGCGCACACAAATATTTTCTGCCAGCAGCACTGCTCGATCTAAATAAGGTTCATGACCGGTGGCTTCAAAGGCTGCAATAAGTGCTTCGCATGAGTGCATATTAGCGTTTTGCCCACGATACGCTGGCACTGTTTGCCAATCTGCACTGGCTTCATCGGCGTAAAGGCCATGCTCAGGCAACCAAAAGTGTTGCTCCATAACAGCAAAGGTTTCATGCAGGTATGCTTGGGCTTCTTTGATACCAGCTTTTACAGCAGAAGCGTAGGCCAATAAAACAAAAGCCAAGCCGTAACAATGATTAGTTTCATCCACTTTTTGGCCATTGTTAATAAGCCAAGCATAGCCGCCGCTAATTGGGTTTAAATGAGCAGTGCGAAGGTAATTTAAGCCATGACGCGCTGTAGCAAGGTATTCTTTGTTGTCAAAATAACGTGCTGCTTCGCAGTAATTAAAGATAAACCGCGTACTGCTGACTAAATGTCTAGTGTTAGCGTCGTAGACACTGCCGTTATCACGAAAGTGATGAAAAAAACCACCTTTGGTATCGATAGCCTGGGGGTGATAAAAATCCATAGTGGTTTGAATGTGTTGAGCAAGAAAGCCTACATCTCGAAAACCTGAAGGTTGCATTGTATTCGGGTAACTCCTGAGCGTGAAGAGCCTTAACAGTAACTTAGAGCGCGCGCAAAGTTCAAGCTATAATAGGCAACTTGGGACGATTGTTAATGTTGTGCAAACGAGGGATAGTATTCAACTACACCGTTACTGCGGCGAACCGTTTAATCTATTTAAGTGGTACCTCTGGTTCCAGCCGCAGTGCCTTAGGCACATCTTCTTGTTGCCAATAACCAATTAGAATACCCACCTCGCCAGCCTTGCCTTCACGCTGACCAAAGGTTTCCTGACTCACAGTGACACGGTTCTTCAGCCCCGCTGACCAATCCAACATTTGTTCGCTGAGCTGCCCACGGATAGCTGCATAACCTTCATCTCTGCCTAAGTCAGAAAACTCTTGGGGGTCTTCTTGTAAGTCAAACAACATGGGTTTAAAACCTAAACAATGAACGTATTTATAACGTCCATCATACAACATGGTCATGCGGGCATTATCCCTGGTACGGCCTAATTGTTTAGCAAACCCCATAACACCATAGTCACATTCTGACACCACACAATCTCGGTCAACAGCTGTGTTTTTATGCAGCACAGGCACCAATGATTGGCCTTCTAACCAGTTCCATTGGGGCTTACCACCGGCCCAATCAACAAAGGTAGGAACTAGGTCAATGGCACAAACTAATTGATCACATTCACTGCCACGGCTTGAATTAGCCTCTGGGCTAGGGTCCATAATAAGCAAAGGCACCCGAGTCACCACATCATGGAACAAGTCTTTTTCTGCCAACCAATGATCACCAAAAAAGTCACCATGATCCGACGTCAAAACGATCATCGTATGTTTATCTTGACCTTGCTTTTCTAAGCTGGCAAATAGGCGTCCTAAGTTGTCATCTATTTCCTTCACTAACCCATAATAGGTGGGTAAAGCATGATTACGATAGTCATCTTGAGCATAGGTTTGGCTTTGAGGTAACGCCATGAACGCTTTGTAAATAGGGTGGGCATTATGTTTTTGGGCCTCACACTTACTCGCTTGTGGTAAGTCCACACCACGATACATTTGATGGTAAGGCGCTGGGGCAGCCAAAGGCCAATGAGGTTTTATATAAGACACGTGCAAACACCAGTTTTGGTGCCCCATGTGTTGCATCATTTCAATAGCGCGGTCAGTGGTGTAGGCCGTTTCTGAGTGGGCTCTATCCACTCTTGCTGGCAGGTGTCCATGTTTTAAAAACATACCGTTACGCAGCACCCCGCTGTCGTCCTCCATCGCGCTAGCCCAATTAGCCCATGGGTTTATTGCCTCGTAGCCCTGTTTGCGCAAATAGTCAAAATAAGCTGGGGTGCCTTTGCCATAGTCACCTGCCACACCCACCGTGTGCAGACCATCATCATGCTCACCTTGACCGAACCCTGCGTTACTCAAAAACCGCCCTAACTCTGATTGTGGTTCAAGACCTAAGCGGCGCATCCCAGAGAAGTCTGGCTTCATGTGGGTCTTACCCATTAGGGTAGTACTCATACCACAGGCTGCTAAATGATCTGCCAAAGTCAACTCATCAACCCTGTTCGGCCAACCATTCCAGGTTGCTCCATGGGAACGCACGTGCCGGCCCGTATAATAAGAAGCTCGTGAATTACCACAACTAGTGCCTTGTACATAACAGCGGTTAAATTTCACACCCTTGTGTGCCAAGCGATCTATATTGGGTGTATCCACTACACCGTTACCATAACAAGACAGGGCGTCGGCTCGTAGTTGATCTAACATGATGAAAAGTATGTTTTTTTGTGTCACAAAAATTTCCTTACCCGCCAAATTTATCAATGCTAGACTAACACAGGCTTTAGAGTTCTTCAGGGAAGAAAAACATCGTCATGCGCCCAAGGTTCAATCACTACTAATTATAATTACTTAACCAGTACCTAGCTCTGTAATTAAAAAATCCACCGCTACTTTTATTTTTTGGATCTGATATTTGGGTTTAATGTAGAGTAAGTAAATACCTGTTTCAGGGGCTCTACTAATCACCACTTCAGCATCACTTAAGTTGATTACCTGTAATTTTTTCTCACTCAACTCCTTTTCAATACCCCATTCAGGTAGCAACGCAATACCATCTCCCTCCACGGCAGCTTTAACAATCCCTCCACCATGATCGCTGATGATATTGGCTTTATTATTCAGCTGTCGCCACTCACCATTAATATTGGCCTGCCAATATAAAACAGCGTGTGGCCCTCTATAATATAGGCTGCGATGGTCATTAAGCTGGGCTAAATTTAGTGGCGTTCCATGAGTATCTAGATAACTAGGCGAAGCCACTAGCACAAAATTATTGTCTGACAATCTACGAGACACCACCCGGTCTTGAGGTTTCACACCCACACGAATGGCTATATCTATTTGATCACGGGTAAGGTCTGATACTTGATCAGTTAACTGAATATCTAGGCTAATGTCTGGGTATTGCCGCCTAAATTTGACCAACACAGGCATTAAACAAGCCTCTCCATAGCCCGGTGTAGCGGTAATTCTCAAAATCCCTGAAGGTGTTTTTGTCTGTAGGCTGACCAACTCATCAGCGTGACTCAAGGCCGCTACAGCCCCTTTCACTTCATCATAGTACAAGGCGCCTTGTTCTGTGAGGCGGACCACTCGGGTGGAACGCTTAAACAACTCAACCCCAAGCTCCGATTCCAGATCTTTAATACGCCTCGACATAGAAGAGACAGGGACATCAAAAGCCTTTGCTGCTTGGGTAAAATTAGAGGTTTCAACCACTTTTAAAAAATAATGTAATGCCCGTAACTTATCCATGTTTGCCCTAGATGACACATAATCAATAGTGCCCATTATTGTCTTTTAGACAAATATATTTCTCATTTTACCCCTCTACAAGAAGGATAACCAACCACTATAATAATATCAGCAACAAAAAACCAATCAAACATCAACATGGAACAATGTACATGCAAGCTTTAATGATGACTAAATATGGCGATATTAGCACCAGCCTCGCCTTTCAGAGTACCGCAACACCCAAAGCTTCAGCAAGCCAAGTCATTATTAAAGTTAATGCCTCCAGCATTAATCCATTTGACTACAAAGTGCTCAAGGGGGAGTTTAAAGCCTTTAAAAAAATACACTTTCCACAAGGGATTGGACGTGATGTCAGTGGTGTTGTGGTAGAGGTTGGAAACCTCGTCAGCCATTTTAAAGTAGGCGATGCAGTCCTATCTCGAATTGACGAAGACCTTGTGGGAACTATCGCTGAATATGTCGCCTCAGAAGCACAACACACCGCTTTAAAACCTCAAGAAATGACCCACGAAGAGGCGGCAAGTATGCCTTTAGCCGGCCTAACCGCCCTGCAAGCACTAGTGACAACTGCCCAACTGAAAGCGGGTGAAAAGGTGCTCATTCATGCTGGATCTGGTGGTGTGGGGACCATTGCTATCCAGCTGGCAAAGAGCCTAGGCGCATTTGTTGTCACAACCACCAGTACAGCCAATGTAGACCTTGTTAAAAACCTTGGTGCAGATCAGGTGATCGATTACAAAAAAGAAGACTACTTAGCGCAAGTGAGCGATTGTGATGTGGTGTTTGACACGTTAGGTGGAGCCTATACACTTGACGCTTTTAAGGCGATAAAGAGCGGTGGGCGGGTGGTTTCTGTCAACGGGGAAGTAGACGACATTCTGGCAAGAAAGCTTGGGCTAAATTTTATCATCCGCAAAATACTAAGCCTTAAAGCCAGAAAAGTCACCCAAGCTGCAGCAAAAAAGAACGCTACCTATCGCATGATCCTGATGAATTCTGATGGTGTGCAACTGGCTGAGTTAGCTGAGTTGTATGTTCAAAAAAAAATAAAAGCAGTTATTGACTGTAGTTACCCATTTACCGAAAGCATTGAGGCTTTAAAATACCTATCTAAGGGCAGAGCCAAAGGCAAAGTAGTCATTACGCACTAGGCAATGGCTTTGGTTTGCCGTCTCTGTCTACCGCCACGAAGGTAAACATCCCTTCTGTTACCTTGTCTACTGTGCCGCTATGGCGGCGTCTAACCCACGCCTCCACATGCACAGTAATAGAGGTATTACCGCGCTTAGCCGCACTGCAGTAGCAGCTTACATCGTCACCTATATACACGGGTTTATGAAAGGTCATGGCATCTACTGCCACTGTAACCACCCGCCCTTTTGCGACATCGGCTGCAAATGCAGCACTAGAAAGGTCCATTTGAGACATAATCCAGCCACCAAAAATATCCCCATCAGGGTTAGCGTCAGCAGGCATGGCAATAGTGCGTAACGAGGGGTTCCCTTCGGGCATTACTATTGGTTTAGGTGCTGAATTAGGTGTGGGCGTAGACATGATTATTTATACCTTTTTTAGTGCTTGTTCAATATCAGCAATAATATCACTCACATGCTCAATGCCCACAGAAATTCGCACTAAATCTTCCGTCACACCAGCTGCAGCAAGCTCTGTTTCATTTAACTGCCGATGAGTGGTAGAGGCTGGGTGACAGGCCAAAGACTTAGCATCACCAATATTCACTAATCGCAAAATCATTTGTAGTGCATCAATAAAGCGACCACCGGCTTCTCGACCACCTGCCACACCAAAGCTCAAGATACCTGAGGCTTTACCACCACAAATCTTTTTACAAGTGGCTTGATACGGGCTAGTTTCTAACCCTGCGTAGTTTACCCACTCTACCTTGGGGTGGTTTTGAAGGTAGTTAGCGACAATTTCAGCGTTATCGCAATGGCGCTCCATGCGCAAACATAAGGTTTCTAAACCTTGCAGCAACATAAATGAACTATGGGGAGATATAGCAGCGCCCGTATTACGCAATGGGATCACCCGGCAACGGCCAATGTAAGCGGCTGGGCCTAAAGCTTGGGTATACACTACACCATGGTAAGAAGGGTCTGGTGTATTAAGCACAGCAAAACGCGCTTTATTTTTCACCCAATCAAACTTACCAGAATCAACGATCATGCCGCCAATGGTAGTGCCATGGCCGCCAATGTATTTGGTTAAGGAGTGGATCACGATATGTGCTCCATGCTCTATAGGTCGGCACAATACCGGGGTTGCTACGGTATTGTCTACCATCAAGGGAACGCCATTACGTTCAGCAATTTCAGCCAGTTTTGCAATATCAACAACATTACCCGCTGGGTTGCCAATAGACTCACAAAAAATAGCCCGGGTGCGGCTGTCTATGTGAGCTTCTAAAGCCGCATAATCATCATGAGAAGCAAATCGCGTTTCAATGCCTTGCCGTGGCAGCGTATGTGCAAACAAGTTGTACGTGCCACCATACACTTGGCTAGTGCTGACAATGTTGTCACCTACTTCACAAATACACTGCACCGCATAAGTGATGGCAGCCATACCCGATGCCACGGCTAAGCCAGCAATACCCCCTTCCATTGAAGCCACACGCTCTTCTAGTACTGCAGTGGTAGGGTTAGTAATTCGGGTATAGATATTACCTGCAACCTTAAGGTCAAATAAATCCGCACCGTGTTGGGTGTCATCAAAGGTATATGAGGTGGTTTGGTAAATAGGCACTGCCGCCGCTCTAGTGGTGGCTTCGGATTCATACCCGTGATGTAATGCTAAGGATTCTAACTTCATGAAACACTCCTGTTGTTGTAGAATTAGACATAAGTTTGAGCATATCAAGCTTCTTATTCCAAAAAAAGCCTTTAATGCCTTTTTTTATGCATATTGGTTATATAGAAACCAAGGACAACCCCTTATTATGCCTACACGCCACGTTATACATTGTTTATTGGGCTTTCTTATTAGCCTGTCTGCTTCACACTCCGCTTTGGCATCATGCGCGCCATGGCTCAAACATAACCTGAAACAACTCCACTCTGGAACACCACTGGACCTATGTGCAGTGACAGCTGGAAAACCTCTGTTGCTAGTTAATACTGCAAGCCACTGTGGCTTTACGGGTCAATTTGAGGGCTTAGAAGAATTACATCAAGAATACAAAGATCAAGGGTTAGTGGTTATCGGTTTTCCAAGCAACGCCTTTAATCAAGCCGCTTTAAACGAAGAAGAGGCTGCTAAAATCTGCTTTTATAATTTTGGTGTTACCTTTTTAATGAGTGAAACTATTGACGTTAAAGGTGCTAATGCACACCCTGTATTTCAACATTTAGAACAACAAAAGGGGGAACCTAGCTGGAATTTTAACAAATACCTTATTGATAAAGATGGTAATGTTGTTGAGCGTTATAGGCAGTGGACGTCTCCAACTTCATGGCCAATGACTAGTGCTATTGAAAAATTACTTTGAACAAAAAAAGGGCCCACGCTGTTAACTTAAAAAAACCTCAGTGCTATTGTAACTCTGGCATCGATTTTAAATTATGTTGTGAGCCCGCCCTCAGGGGTAACGAACCAGCTAAAACGGCAGAGATGTTAATGCGCTCGCGCTATACTGCCTTTTGCCTGCTCGACCAAAACTACCTGTTACAAACTTGGCACTTGAGCACACGCCCGAAAGAGGTTAGTTTTGAAGCCCAGCAACAGTGGCTTGGCCTTAAGGTTTTAGCCACTCATTTTGGCAAGCAAGAAGATACCCAGGGGCAGGTGGAATTTATAGCCCGTTATAAAATTCATGGCAGAGCTTACCGGATACACGAGAACAGCGATTTTTTATGGCAGGATGGCCACTGGTATTACACACAGGGCACGCTTTTTGGTGAGTAAGTTGTTGTATATCTACTGCAGGCAAAGTTTATCCAAGTGGCACCATCATTCAGTTTGTATTTACCAATGGTAATAATGGGGACTACACCAAGAGACGCGTTATGTTTACACAAGATTTCAAAGAACAGCCGTATTGGTGGGATCGTAGCGCACCACCCACAGAGCAAGATACAGAACTGCCTAAAAAAGTTGATGTCCTTATCATAGGTGCAGGTTACACAGGCCTTCATGCTGCAATCCAGACTGCCCGAGGGTCAAGGAACACGTTAGTCATTGATGCTAAGCACGCTGGTTGGGGCTGCAGTACAAGAAATGGTGGGCAAGTTAGCACGAGCATAAAACCGAGCTTTTCTGAGCTTGAAAAAACATACGGTAAAGACATGGCGTTGGCCATTTATAAAGAAGGCGATAAATCTTTACAATTTACTGGGGACTTCATAAAACAAGAGAACATCGACTGCAGTTATGCTGAGGTGGGCTGCTTCCATGCCGCACACAACACTGCGCAATATGAAAAACTTGCAAGGGCTATTGAACATCAAGCTTTTGAACTTCAGGACGACGCCTACATGATTCCAAGATCAGAACAGCGCTCTGAATTAGGCACGGATACCTATTTTGGTGGGGCCATTTTTCCTAAACACGCTTCAATCGATCCGGCGGCTTATCATAAAGGATTGTTGGGTAAAGCGCATGAAGCGGGTGCAAACATTATTTCTTACTGTGCAGCTGAAAACATTAATAGAGACAAAAATGGCTTTACTGTAAAAACATCAAAAGGCATTGTGCAGGCCAATAAAGTCATTATCGCTACAAACGGTTATACGGGTTCTTTAACCCCACGATTGCAACGTCGAGTGATTCCAATTGGAAGCTATGTGATTGCAACAGAGCCTGTTGGAAAAGATCTTATGGACCAGCTAATGCCGAAAAACCGTATCGTGAGCGACACACGTAAGGTGGTATATTACTACCGTCCAAGCCCAGACCGAAGCCGTATTATATTTGGTGGTCGGGTATCTCTTGGAGAAAGTGATCCACGCCTGAGTGGCCCGAAGCTGCATAATTCGTTATCTAAAATCTTTCCAGAATTAGAAAATACAAAGATTAGTCATTCCTGGATGGGCTATGTAGCATTTACCTTTGACTCTCTCATGCATGTAGGAGAAGAAGATGGCCTCTTTTATGCAATGGGCTACTGTGGCTCAGGGGTTGGCATGGCTGGGTATCTAGGAAAGAAACTTGGGCAACAGGTCCTTGGACTCAAACAAGGTAAAACACCTTTTAATACCATTAAATTTCAGACACGTCCGCTATACACAGGAAAGCCCTGGTTCCTTGCTCCGTCTCTCATGTATTACCGATTCATAGACAGCTTAAACATTTAGCTAAAAGTCAGGTTCCAAGGCGTAAACTGCGATAAGACAGCCGTTTTTAGTTGTTGAATTGTGGACAGTGCCATCTCGAAGCCACACCATATCGCCAGGGCCATAGTCGACACCGTCATGGTCCGTTAGGTCCCCTTGGATAATTAAGAACTCTTCATCGCCTGTGTGTTTATGAGGCACAGTTGCAGCGCCTGGCTCCATTTTGTAGATATAAAAACCGCTACCTAACGGTTTGTCATCATTAAGTTGCAGAACCTCACCATCAGGTTTTCCGTTTGATTGAATTGGAGTAAACACACTTTTAAAAATGTTCGCCACACGTCGATCTTTATTAGGAATTGGTTTCATTATGTATTCCTCAGGCACAATAGTAAGGTTCTTTTAATGGCTCTTCGCTGTTACCACAATCTGTCCATCCTAATGACTTAGGATTCCTTTTTTGAATCTCACCATCTTCACCCTTCACATTAGGCCACAACTCTAGGCTAACCTCTTTTAGTGATTGTACGTAGCGCTGCATAAAAAGGCCTCAATTATTGATGACTTTAGCGTATTAAGCTATTTTTGAGATTATTATGCTAAATAAATTAAGAGTTCAGGCTAGGCATTTCACGTTTGAATAACCCTTGCTCTACAACTCCAGGGTCAGCCTCAAACTCTTGGGCCCCTTGGTGACCAGAAAATACTGCGTCAGCAATCAAGCCAGGCGCCAATGCATCACCAATTAAAGTCACCGACAAAGCCATCGAGGTACCGTCGCCTTTTTGCAACTGCTGCAATTGTTCATACAAGGGTGAAGCTGATTCGCGTTCCGTTACTAATAACAAACTGGCGCAAGCAAGCCAGACATCTTGGCCGCCATAGACGCATTTTAAGTCAACGCCAACATGGCCGGACTTTTGGCTAACACCAACAACAAGCCTGTTGGTATAAATGTCTACTCCCTGAGCTACCAAGCTGCATTGAACTTGTTTTTGTTCAAGAGTAAGTTCAGTAAAAGGCGAGACAATGCTAGCACTGGTGACAAAAAGCACGTCGTGGCCTAGGTCACTCAAGTGGTCAGCCAACACGCCGCCTAAGTAACCTTGATCATCATCATAGATCACCACTGGGCCTTGCCCTAGGAGGGTGCCATTCATAATGTCATCAGGGCTATAAACATCCACCTGTTCTAATCCTTCTATCGGTATACGAGAGGTACGACCAATACCGTCTTTTCTCCAGATAGCGCCAGTGGCAACAAACACCTGCTCAATACCCAGTTCTAATACCTGTTGTTCATCTAAAGCACTGTCGAGGTAAATATCAACATTGTCCATTTGTTGTAATTGATAGATCCGGTAGTCACTTACACGACGCCATAGAGCCAAACCTTTTAAATTAGACTCAGCAACCACTCGACCGCCTAAGTGTTTACTAGCTTCACTAAGAATAACCTCATAACCACGGTTAGCCAGTTGTAAAGCGCATTCCAAACCGGCAGGCCCAGCACCCACAACTAACACCGATTGCGGTGTTTTGGCAGCCGCAATTTTTTCTGGATGCCAGTCACGACGCCACTCTTCTCCCATGGTGGGGTTTTGGGTACAGCGAATAGGCACACCTAAGTTATCGCAAGACACGCACACATTGCAGCCAATACACTCACGAATGTCTTCTACCCTTTGTTCGCGGATTTTATTGGGCAAAAAGGGGTCTGCAATGGACGGCCTTGCCGCACCGATAAAATCAAGGACACCTTGTTTAACTAACGACACCATCATGTCTGGTGAGGTAATTCGTCCTACCCCCACTACAGGTTTATTGGTCACTTTTTTTACAAACCTTGTGTATTCGGTCTGATAACCGGAATCTGGTTTAAAACGAGAGGTGGCTGAATCATTTGCCCAACCAGACACATTCACGTCCCATAGGTCTGGTATATCTGCCAGCATTTCCACAACCGCCCGCCCTTCTTCGTGCGCTTGCATACCATCAACACCCAGCATTTGATCCACGGCAAATCGAAATGCCACGGCACAGCTGTCACCTATGGCCTCTTGCGTGTCCTGCAGGAGTTCCCGGGTGAGTCTAAGCCGGTTTTCTAAACAGCCGCCGTATTCATCTATTCGTTGATTATATTCAGGTAATAAAAAATGGTGAGGCAAAGACATCTCGTGCCCAGCATAAACATAAACGATGTCAAAACCGGCCCGCTTAGCGCGTATAGCAGCAGCTTTATGCCACCGACGAAATTCTCGAATATCAGCTTTATCCATGGCCCTGGCCTGTTTTGGATAAATTATATCTAAAGAACGGCTACTGGGAGCCAATGCTGGGGTACGGGAATATAAATTAGACGTGTGGCTACCGTTATGCACTAATTCAACAGCGGCTAAGGCGCTATGCTCATGCACACTGTGGGTCATTAATTGCAATGCTGGGATATCACGCTCATCCCAGAGACGCTGTTCTACAGCGGGTGATAAATCAGAGCTGGGATGGATTTCTGTTTCTTCAGTACTAACCACCGCCCAGCCACCTTGGGCTTTCATGCCCCGCATAGCCGCATGGGCTTGGGGACGCAAGTGTCCCATACCACAGCAATGAGGCACTTGATAAAAGCGGTTTTTAGCCGTTACTGGGCCAATTTTTACAGATTCAAATAACACATCATAATTAGACATTTACTTTGCCTCAGGGCAATTAATGGACAATCGTCCATTTTATTTTTATACTTATAACGCCATTTGTCAATACGATGTTTTCATGTTTCAAACTCCCACCCTGCGAGAGCAAAAGAAAGCTCACAACCGTGAATTATTGTTAGAAGCAACAGCCAGTGTTATTGCCACTGATGGAATCACAGGCGCATCTATAACCCGTATTATTGAACAGGCAGGCCTATCGAGGGGCATGGTGCATTTGCACTTTGTCAATAAAGAAGCCTTATTAGTGGCCGTGGCTAGGCATATGAGAGAACAGTACTTTCACCATATAAACGAATTTTTAACAACGACCTCACCCCAACCTCAGTACCAGCTTGAAGCTATTATTAACGCTGAGTTAAGTGAGCAAATACTAAATCGGCGTAGTATCAACATTTGGTACGCATTTCGTGGCCAATGTCACCAAGAAAATGCCTATATGCAATATGCAGATACACGAGACGCTGCCATGAAAGACAAGGTTTACCGCGCCTTTGTACAACTGCTCAACCGACCAGAAAGCAGGCAAGAAGGTAAGCAAGACATCTGCAGTGACGCAACCTATGGCTTACTCGCCTTATTAGAAGGTATGTGGTCAGATTATTTTTTACACAGCGATGAATTTAATCGCCAAACCGCCAAACGTATAATATTCCGCCAGTTAAGTGGGTTGTTCCCCAACCACTTTGATTTAACCGGTGCCATGTAAAAAACAGCCAAAGTTGTGCTAATACGCCGCTTACCAATGAGCTAAGTAACCGCAACGAATAATGCTGAGGAAGCTAGCCTTATGAGCAAACGTGATTCTCGATATGACATATTGTTTGAACCTATAAAAATTGGGCCAGTAACTGCTAAAAATAGATTTTACCAAGTTCCCCATTGCACAGGAATGGGCTGGATGAGGCCACGGATGGTGGCCGACTTACGCGGCATGAAAGCCGAAGGTGGTTGGGGTGTGGTTTGCACAGAGTATTGTTCAATACACCCAAGTTCTGACGACGCTCCGTACCCATCACATTCGCTTTGGGATGAAAATGATATTAAATCTCATCGTTTAATGACCGACAAACTCCACCAGCACGGTGCCCTAGCGGGTGTTGAGCTTTGGATGTCAGGTAGCAGCTCTGCTAACTTGCTCACTCGTGAAGTGCCTATGGATGTCGTTTCATTGCCCAATGGTAACGGTGATCCTTATCAGTCCCGAGCAATGGATAAAGCTGACATTAAGGAGCTCAAGCGCTGGCACCGCAACGCCGCATTGCGGGCACGGGACGCCGGTTTCGATATCGTTTATGTTTACGCGACTCATAATTATTTGTTGGACAATTTCCTCAACCCTAAAGTGAATACTCGCAGCGACGAATATGGTGGTTCACTTGAGAATAGAATGCGACTGGTGCGCGAAATTATTGAAGAAACTAAAGATGCAGTAGGTGACAAGTGTGCTGTGGCTGTTCGCTTTAATATCGATGATGGTGGCGGTGCTGATGGCTTTCCTGTGCATGGCGAACGGATGCAAATGTTTGAACTAATGGCCGAGTTACCTGATCTTTGGGACATCAACATCTCAGATTACTCGTTAGAAATGGGCGTGTCTCGGTTTGTAAAAGAGGGTTCGCTGGAAGCTTATATGTCGGCTGTTAAATCGAAAACTAGTAAACCCGTGGTTACCGTTGGGCGTTTTACCTCTCCAGATACCATGATCAGCCAAATTAACAGGGGCATTGTTGATTTTATTGGTGCTGCCCGACCATCGATAGCAGACCCCTTTTTACCGCAAAAAATTGAACAAGGCAGGCCAGAAGATATTCGTGAATGCATCGGTTGTAACATTTGCTATACCGGTGACAGTCGACATGTGCCAATTCGATGTACGCAAAACCCAACCATGGGCGAAGAGTGGCGACGTGATTGGCACCCTGAAAACATTGATCCTAAAGGATCAGACAGCCAAATATTGATTATTGGTGCAGGCCCAACGGGTTTGGAAGCTGCGCGTGCACTTGGTCAGCGAGGTTACGACGTGATACTGGCCGAGGCGAGCCGGAAACTGGGTGGTCGAGTCAACCAGGAAAGCCAGCTTCCAGGTTTAGCCGAATGGGCCAGAGTACAAGATTACCGAGTGACCCAAATTGCCGAAATGCCTAATGTAGCGGTTTACCTAGAAAGTAATCTGGCAGTTAACGATATCCTAGAAATTGGCGCTGACCATGTCGCCATTGCAACAGGGGCAACGTGGCGTAGGGATGGTTTTGGTAGCTACAATACTGCTCCGATGCAGCCTTTACCACCGGCCAAATCAACCTATACCCCAGACGACATCATGTCGGGCCACTTACCTATCGGTAGCACGCTTGTGTATGACGATGACGGCTTTTACATGGGCAGTGTGATTGCCGAAAAGTTACGAAAAAATGGTAACCCAGTGATTTACTTGACCCCTGAACCCAAGGTTTCAAGCTGGAGTAGTAACAATGCCGAGCAACCACGGGTTCACCGTCACTTAGTTGAACTGGGCATAGAAATTATATTAAACCATGGGCTGGATACCTTCGATGGCGAACGGGCTGTTTTGGGCTGTAGCTATACCGGTGAGCAACACAAGGTCTCGGTTGACAACATTGTAGTGGTGACTAGTCGAACTGCAAAAGACCAACTTTATTATGGCGTACTTGAGGCAATAGAAAATAATCGCCCAGGCGCACCAAAAACAGTTAAACGAATCGGCGATGCTGAAGCCCCGGCTATTATTGCCGCCGCCATATTTGCCGGCCATAAGTATGCCCGCGAAATGGACGTAGCCATAGACCGTGATAACCCTTTCAAACATGACAGAGTGTTTTTTCAAGACAATCAGTAATCCCATCATTAACGCTAAGCCATGATTGGTAGTGACCTAACAGGCTTATGAGAAAACCAAAACGAGTCGAATAGTTCAGCGGTTTGTGGGGCTAAAAATGTGAGGGTACCCAGGGTAAGAGGTGAAAAAGCGCCTATTAAAACGCTTTAGTTTTTAGCATCGAACCGACCATACTGCCAGACTATTGATTGCCCTACTTTGTGTTCGCATCACGGTCTAGTAGGTGCTTCTGGCGAATCATTAACCAACATGCTAGCAATACGCCAATCGTGATCATCACAATCATAATCGTCGCCAGTGCATTAATATCTGGACGCAAGCCTACTTTTACCCGTGAGTAAATGAGCATCGGTAGTGTATTTGATCCCGGCCCAGATACAAAACTGGCAATAATTAAGTCATCCAGCGATAGCGTAAATGCCAATAGCCAACCTGCAATCATACCCGGGGCTAATAATGGCAAAGTAATGTCAAACATCACCCTCAGAGGTCGGGCACCCAGATCCTGAGCTGCGTCTTCTAAATCAGTACCCATGCCAGAGAGACGCGACTGAATAATGACCGCAACATAGGCAAGTGAAAACGTAATGTGGGCAATGGTAATGGTGGTAAATCCCCGTTGTGGCCAGTCAAACATATGACTTAAAGCGATAAAGAACAGTAACAATGACAAGCCAGTAATCACTTCAGGCATCACCAGAGGAGCGGTAATTAAGCCAGAAAACAGTGTGCGCCCTCGAAACCGCCCAAACCGCACCAACGCAATGCCTGCAAGCGTTCCCAATATCGTTGCGAAAGTTGCATTAACCAAGGCGATTCGTAAGCTCAAGCCTAAAGCATCCCACATTTCTTCACTTTCATATAAAACAGCATACCAACGCGTTGAAAAACCACCCCATACAGGCACAAGCTTAGAGTAATTAAACGAGTACACGATTAGTGAAATGATGGGTATGTAAAGAAATGCCAAGCCAAAGCACAGCATTGACAGGATAAACGTTGAGCGGCGCTGCTTCATGCGTTCTGCCTCTCTCGCGCTTGAATTCTTTGATATAGCATCATTGGTAGTACCAAAACGATGAGTAACACGATCGCAACAGCAGAGGCTATGGGCCAATCACTATTGGAGTTAAATTCATCTGACAGAATTCTACCAATCATCAGCACGTTTCCACCGCCTAATAGATCAGGAATCACAAATTCACCAGTAGCTGGAATGAACACTAACAACGATCCAGCAATAATACCTGGCACTGTTAACGGCAGCGTTACTGTGAGAAATGCTATTGTAGGTTTAGCACCCAAATCTGCTGCTGCCTCGTTAAGCGACATATTAAGCTTTTCCATATTCGCATACAGTGGCAAGATCATAAAAGGCAGATAGGAATACACGATGCCAATGTAAACAGCTAGCTCTGAGTAGAGCATTCGAATGGGTTCATCAATAACGCCCAGCCAAATCAATAGGCTGTTAATTGTCCCCTGATCTGCGAGCAACCCCATCCACGCATATACTCGCAAAAGAAAGGACGTCCAAAATGGCAAAATAATCAACATTAACAGAATATTTTTGGTCATTGGGCTGGAACGGGTAATACCGTAGGCCATTGGGTAGCCGATGAGCAAACAAAGGACAGTTGATACAGACGCTATTTTTAACGAGTTAAGGTAGCTGTTAATGTAAAGGTCGTCTTCCCAAAGATAGCTGTAGTTTTCAAAAATTACCCTAATGGTGAGCACGCCGTCTTCGGCTCGCTCGTACAATGGGGTGTATGGGGGACTGGCAATCAGTGATTCAGCAAGGCTAATTTTAATAACGATAATAAATGGCGCCAAAAAAAACATGAGTAGCCAGATAAAAGGAATACCAACGACAATAACCTTCCAGTGTGACTGCAGCATGTTGACCAAGCGAGATAGCAATCGGCTGCTTGCCTGCACCACTGAATGATCAGTATTATTCGCAACGGTCATTTCATCAGCACCACGGCGCTGGATTGGTCCCAGTTCAGATAAATTTCTTCATCCCAGTCTATCGAGTGTCGTTCACCCCTAGGTCGCTTTTGACTAGGCACACTCACTTCAATAATTTGGTCATTGCTAATGCGCACTCGATAAGTAGATGTTTTGCCGTGGTAGCCAATATCAACAACCACTCCTTTGAGCTGATTTGTTGTCGCGTCCAAAGATGTTTTTGATAAGGTGATTTTTTCTGGGCGCACTGCTACCCAAACTTTAGTTCCCTCTATAATTGACATAGGATGGTTGGTATAAAACTCGACTCCCAGCTCTTTACTGGTAACAACAACATGATCAGCATCACTTTTAGTAACCCGCCCCTCAAACATATTGGCAGAACCAATGAAGTTGGCCACCAGTCTTGATTCGGGGTACTCATAAACTTCTGTCGGTTCACCAATTTGCTGAAACTTGCCTGCATCCATCATCGCCATGCGGGTCGACAAAGTCATTGCCTCTTCCTGATCATGGGTAACCACAACGAAGGTGACTCCGAGTTGATCCTGAATGTTTATTAACTCAAATTGCGTCTGCTCCCTTAAGCGCTTATCTAATGCACCTAGAGGTTCATCAAGCAGAAGAACTTTAGGCCGCTTGACTAGAGCTCGAGCGAGGGCAACACGCTGCCGCTGCCCACCCGATAGTTGGTGGGGTTTGCGCTTAACGAAATCTGACAGCTCAACCATGCTGAGAATTTCTTCAACACGGCGCTTGATTTCGTCTTTTGGGATTTTATCGCGCTTGAGCCCATAAGCGACATTCTGTTCAACCGTCATATGCGGAAATAGCGCATAAGATTGAAACATCATGTTGATAGGGCGATCATAGGGAGGCACTTCAGTCATATCAACACCGTCGATATAAATGGTGCCACTTGATGGGGTCTCAAATCCAGCCATCATACGCAGCAAGGTTGTTTTGCCACAACCAGACCCACCTAATAGGGAAAACAGTTCACCCTTGTAAATATCGAGATCGATATTGTCAACTGCAGTGAATTCGTCAAATTTTTTACTAACACTACGAAGTTTGATAAATGGCTCTGCATCAGCATCAAGCCAAGGTCTATAGGAATAATCGGTTTGTTGTGACATCGTAAAAATCCAATGGCTTACATTAATAGGCCCTAGGCCATACAGATACAGTTACCGCTCTATAGAACGATAACCGTATTGCTTGCGATATTATTGGCCAGATTTAAACTTTGTCCATGCACGAGTACGTACCCGCTGTATTTTTCTTGGAATAGCTTTGTAGGTGTACATTTTCGCAACAGATTCGGCAGTAGGGTAAGCAGCTGGGCTACCTGTTACTGCTGGGTCAATCAAATCAAATGCAGTTTTGTTACCGCTTGCATACCATGTGTAATCAGTATTAGCTGCAGCCACTTCAGGGCGCATCATATAGTTGATGAACAGGTGAGCATTTTCAACATTCTTCGCATCTGACGGAATCACAAGACCGTCAATCCACAATACTGCCTTACCGTTTCCTGGTGGTACGAAAAAATCAAGCTCTACACCAGTGTTTGCTTCCTCAGCACCAGACATGGCTAATAACCCGTCTGGCCCCCAAGTCACCGCAATACAAAACTCTTTCAACGGCATTTGTTGGTAGGCGTAATTATCAAAGGTTTTAATGTAAGGTCGAATTGCAGATAACATTTCTTCTGCTGCGTCGTAGTCCGCCTTATTTGCTGAATAGGGATCTAACCCCATATGTGCCAGCGCCATGGGTAAAATGTCTGTAGGTGAGTCTAAAAAGGCTACCCCACACTTCCCGAGCTTCTCCATATGTACCGGATCAAAAACCATATCCAGTGAACCAATGGGCGCATCTGGGTATGTTTCTAACACCAATGCCTTATTGTATGTAACGCCGTGTGTGCCCCACATATAAGGAGTGAAGTAATTGTTACCGGGGTCAATATTGAGGTCTAATTGCTTATCCAAGCTGTCCATTATATGAACCAAATTAGGCAGTTTGGACTTATCCAGCTTTTGTAAAATATTTGCGGGGAGTAACCGTGCAACCGCACTACTTGAGTGACTCACCACGTCATAACCAGAGTTACCAGCGAGCAATTTTGATTGAATCGATTCTTCCGAGTCATAGTTATCATAGGTAACCTTGACGTCAAATTCTTTTTCAAAATTAGCGACGGTGTCTTCGGCAATATACTCTGCCCAATTAGTAACATTTAGCACACCTGCGGCATAACCAGTAGATGCACCAAACACCAAGGTAACGGCTATTGTTCCGCGTGTTAAATGTTTGACGAACTTGTTATTTTTATAGTTCATGTTCTCTCCAATTGACATGTTTTAAATGTCGAGTGATTAATAAAACCAACTTTCCTGTTTTTTGTATAAATACTAACGTGTCCGACAATAGCATAAAGCCGTTTTAACCTTCAAGTGAAGCGTGTATTATTTTGAACACTCTGATTAAGGCTCTGCCACACCTTGTATATTTATCTAAACAATTGTTTTATAACATATAATTTATAAACAGCGCCTCTTTTTTAAACGATTTTTTGATATTTTTGTAAAAAATAGTTGCATTATTCCAAACATATTGTTTAACAAGCTTGTCTATTACTGCCTTATGCTTGCTGCCAAAGCACAAAACCTGCCTGTATCTACAACTGAGTAGCGCCCAACCTTAGTGGGTTTTCAGGTCATCATGGCTAAGGCTCTGCTCTGCCCCAGAGTTACTTGATACCACCGCTTTCAACTCAACTTTTTAATGAATGCTTATAGTCCTCTATCGTGTTTTTCTGCAACGGAAACATAAGTTCCATTAATTCAAACACTGTTTTGTTCGCCTCTTTGGGACTGAATTTAGGTTCTTCAAAAAGGCAGCTTTGCCAAAGGCCATCGAGCATCCCCTCGATGGCCATAGCAGCGACTTCAGCTGATACAGACGTTTTTACACCCTTACATAACTGAGTGCACAAACAAAGCAGTGTAGATGAAAACTCATTATCCGTTTGCCCACAAACTTCCTGATACGTCGGCCTAGATTGTGATGCACCCCAAAATGCATACCACACTCCCACATTTTTACGATTGCATACCTTGGGGCTGAATGCCGACATCACTATTAAGCACAACTTATCAATAGGGGCCTCTCCAGCCACCGCAATAGCAGATTTCCAGTTGTCAGTGTATTCCTTAGACAAAAACCGTAAGACCTGTTCAAGCAACAGGTCCTTAGTTTGGAAGTGAAATATAACCACCCCCTGTGATACGCGCGCATGCTGAGCTATTTTGGCTACGGTCGTTTGTGACAAGCCGAACTGATCAATACATTCAATGGTAGAGCCAATTAATTGTTGCTTTCGAAGGAGTGATTGAATCGCTCTACTTCGGTGTGGCTGAGTGCTTTTTTTTGCTTCAGCAACGTCCATTAACGCTCCTTATTTATCAATCTATGCGAGTTAGTATTATTGACAAATAAAGTTTTGTCCAGTATAAATTGACTGAACACTTACTCAGTAAGTTATAAGAATGAACCTCATAAATATGAGCTGAACTGGTTTTTGGAGATCTATGAATAACCCTACCGAGCATATTCAAAAGCAGGATAACCAATTTATCCACCCTTGGGACAACTTCCAAAACTTGGGTAACAACCAACGTACCGTTGTTGAAAAAGGCGACGGGATTTATATATATGATAGCCAGGGCAATCGCTTAATAGATGGCCCCTCCGGAATGTGGTGTGTCAATATTGGGCATGGCCGCAAGGAGATGGCGCAGGCAATTTATGATCAAGTCATGCAGTTACCGTTCACCTCTCCATGGTCGATGGCCACCAGCCCAGCGGCACAATTCAGTGAAGCTCTTGCAGCTGAAGCACCGGGGGACCTCAACCACGTATTCCTTACCACGTGTGGCTCAACGGCCGTTGATTCTGCCTTACGCTTTGTCCAGTTTTATAACAATTATCGAAGCAAACCTGAAAAGAAAAAAATCATTTCTCGGTTAAAAGGCTATCATGGCAGCACTTATCTCTCAGCAAGTGTATCTGGGAAAGAGCGCGATAAAAACTATCTCGATTTTGCTACCGACCTGGTACACCACATCCCCGCACCACATCCATTGTTGAAACCAGATCACATGACTGATGCTGACTTTCTCGATCAATGTGTTGCCGACCTAGAAAATAAAATCATTGAACTGGGAGCAGACAAGGTTGCCGTTTTTGTTGCTGAACCGATCCTTGCTTCTGGTGGTGTTATTGTCCCACCAAAGGGTTATCACAAGCGTTGCCTAGACGTATGCCACAAATACGATGTGCTCTATCTATCTGATGAAGTTGTTACCTCCTTTGGCAGGCTCGGGCATATTTTTTCTTCCGAAGCCGTATTTGATATTGTCCCTGATATTATTACCACAGCCAAAGGTTTGACCTCGGCTTACATCCCCATGGGTGCTTTTTTGGTTTCAGACAGATTACTCAATGAGTTCAATAATCCAGACATTGAGAGTGCTATATTTTCTAATGGATTCACTTATTCAGGGCATCCAGTTGCTGCCGCTGCAGGATTAAAAAACCTAGAAATAATCAAACGCGAAAACCTTTGCGAAAATGCGCGTGAAGTGGGCGCTTATTTGCAGCAAAGAATTAAGTCACTTTACGATATTCCTATTGTTCGGGATGTTCGAGGGCTTGGCTTAATGTGCTGTGTTGAGTGCGAACTAACCAAGGGTGCAGATGACCTAGAAATGGACTATGAAATTGGCGAGCGCATTGACCAACATTGCCAAGCCATGGGCTTGGTCGTACGGCCACTGGCTAATATGTGCGTGATATCCCCACCCCTTATCATTACCAAAGCACAGATCGATGAGCTAGTCGACATCCTCTATAGAGGCGTGGAGCTAGCGATGCATGATTGCATTGCTGACGGAAAATTTAAAAACGTTTAAGTGGGTTTATTTTTGGAGATGTAGCAATGAATTTTATGAGCCCAGACACTGTGTATGCACAAGCCAGCAACAGCCGCCAAGGCTTGCCTGCATGGACGTATAATAATGCAGAACTAACTGATCTAGAAATAAATAATATTTTCTTGAAAACTTGGTTGTGGGCCGGCCATGTCTCTGAAATTTCCAAGGTTGGGGATTATCAGTGTATGGAGTTAGCCCATGAGCGTGCGGTCATTATTCGTGGCGAAGATGGTGTTGTTCGTGCTTTTCATAACGTGTGCAACCATCGTGCATCACGCGTTGTTCCCGACGATAAAGGCCATTGCAGAAACGCATTAGTGTGCCCTTTTCATGGCTGGTCTTATCACCTTGATGGGCGCTTGAAAAACATTCCTCGTGCCGAGACATTTCCTGCCATGGATAAATCCGCTTTGGGGTTAAAGCCAATTGAATGCGAAGTATGGCACGGTATGATCTTTATTCGATTTTTTGGAAGCGGCCCTAGTGTTGCAGAAACATTTAAAGACGCCGAGGAAGAAATCTCGCTCTACAAAATTGAACATATGCAGCCACTTGTTGAGCCTTGGACGACGGAATTTAACTGTGACTGGAAATCAATAGTCGACATTGATAGTGAGGGTTACCATGTCCCAATGGGGCATAAAGATTTATATGACTTACTGGGCAGAAGTTATTACGATCAGGTTTTAAACGACGAAGTGAGTCGTTCATATGGCAATATTGATGCAGGCAAACATAAATCTCAACTTAATCAAAATTATGTTAATACACTGCCACAAGAAAGCTACCTACCTGCTACGCATCAACGGGAATGGATTTACTGGTCCGCATTCCCAGGCTTTGTTATCACTCTCTTTCCAGACCAGATTGAAATTTATCACTCCTACCCAATCAGCTTTCAAAAAAGTGCCATGGCAGGGCGCAGCTACGCCCTTACAGATGAACGACCTGAGATGAAAAGCGCACGCGAATACAATCGCCAAATTAACATCATTGTGGGTCAGGAAGATGTGCAGCTGTTAAAATGGTCAGCAGAAGGTATGCGCTCAAGTGCCTATAATGGTGCAATAATGTCTGATTTAGAGGTGGGTACAGCCGCCTTTCACAATCAGCTGCGCAGTACCGTACCAGTGGCATTATTAGATGTTCCGCCCCCTGCCGGCACCTTGGGCCAGGTTAATCAACAAATGGTCAAAGAAAATTAACCTAACCATCAAAAAGCAAGCATAACAAAAAAGGAATTAGTTCATACTAAAAGGCGAATAGTGAACGTGTAACGAGCTTTGCATGTGTAATGCACTACTGCAAGCAAGATTGCTCGTATATCTCTAATGGTAACCCGTCAGGGTCATTAAAAAAGGTGAACTTTTTATTCGTGTATTCATCCACACGAATTGGCTCTACTGCAATATTTTTTGAGATTAAATAGTCTGACATCAAGTCGACTGAATCAACAGAAAAGGCTAAATGTCTTAACCCTAAAGCTTCAGGAAAACTTGGTCTTTTGGGTGATTTAGGAAACGAAAATAATTCAATTTGTTCACCACTTGGCAGCTTTAAATCTAGTTTATAGGAGCCTCGGCTTTGTCTATAATTTTCTGCAATAATTTCCATACCTAGAATAGCAGTATAAAAATACTTTGATTTTTCATAATCAGAACAAATTATTGCTACGTGATGAAACGAATTTAACACCTGTGCCTCCTTGGCATATAACCATCAATTTTTGAGGCTAAATCGTATCATAATAGTCAGTAGCAAGCCTTGCCTGATGCGTTCGCACTAGACACCAATGCCTATCAGGTGTGGCGGATTCACTGGTGCCAAATGTTGAGTTTTTACTTTGAGACAAAACTGCTTGAAGAAGACCGCAAACAGGCGTAAAATCCACGATTGAGATAGTGGAAAAGAACATGGAAAAGTCATCATGAAAACTCCAAATATCGCTTATGGAAATACCGTTCGCCAGGCAAATAAAAAGTTGCGTCGGCAACGTATCCTTGAACTTGCCGCTAACTTAATGGCGTCGGAGGGTGTAGAAGCCTTTACAATAAACCGGCTTGCCAGCGAAGCGGGGGTATCAACACCAACGATTCACAACTTATTCGGGAAAAAAAGTGACATTATTAAAGAGTTGGTTTCGAATTTAATTGAAAAAATGCAGGGTATTTTTCTGCACCACCCACCCATTGACCCCATTGAAAATGCCAAGTTCTTCCTCGACAACATGGTTGCTGCATTCGAGCAAGATACCGATTTTTATCGTGCCGCATTTATGTCGGCTGAGCAATTAAGATTGTTTGATCCTAGAATTCCGGGGGGGCTTTTCCAGCGGGCACAGCAGGTGGCAGCGCCGAGGAAGGAGTGGTACGAGAGTGGGTTGTTTTTAGGAAATATCGAACCCAGCACAATGATGAAAACAGTTCACAATAGCAACCGGCTTGGGCGACTTGACTGGGTGGGTGGCTACATTGATTTGAATCAATTCCGCCATCAGGTCTTAGAGAGCATACTTTTGGCGTATGCGTCCGATGCCAGCCCCGAACTTCACGTTAGGCTGAGTGAAGAAATCAATGGCCTTAACAGCCTGTAGTTTATAGCACAATCACGGTAGTTATTGGCCATTAGTCTTTGGCGTCGTTGCTACTATCAGCTGCCTGTTGTCGCTGTGACAAGGCCTGGCGAACTTCCAACTGACTGGCGTGACTCATCTTCACTTTGAATGACATCCACAGGGGCAGCAGCATGATAATCGCCAGCCCTGGCCCCATAATTAGCCCCAGACCCCACAATACCGTGCTG
>Ga0307997_10000181_pt1 | contig 28497 bp, 52 predicted proteins | sample Davwhametageno36_FD_203165 | JGI IMG/M metagenome (GOLD analysis project Ga0307997, IMG submission 203165) | Marine microbial communities from Davis Island wharf, Antarctic Ocean - #36 | ecosystem: Environmental > Aquatic > Marine > Unclassified | place: Antarctic Ocean: Davis Island wharf... | reverse complement strand
TCCGGTGGAACTTCGTGTCCCTAAGCTAACACCGTTTTGAAAAGCTTCTAAAACACTGCCATTATAAGTTATAGTCCAATGATGTAGTCCTGTTGCAACCCCAGGATTAGGGTTGAAGTAGTTATTAGAATCATTGCTATGGTTGTACCTCCATGTTGTTGCGCCCCATTTGTAAAAATGGTCTTGGGTTTTTGAAGATATTGACATTTTATTTGCAACAGATGTTTCGTACACCATATCAAAAGAATATTCATCCAACACCCCAATGTCGTAGTCTATGCCTATATAATCATCAGTACCATCAAAGTCAGGTTGCCCTGTTGAATCAAAAGAAACATTTGATACATCTATGTTTGTTGTTTTTTTTAAATCTATAAGTGATTGAGTAGATGAGCGAGTTCCAGCATTGAATGGTGAGCCAACAGTACCTGTTTCTAGTTGTGCACCATATATTAAAAATTCTTTACCACCATGACTGTTATGCGAGCCAATATACATAATATGGGCTCCTGTACTTAGTGGAGTAATACTGAAGGTATAACGCACCCATTCGGTAGTTAAACTAAAAGTAGTTGATGAAGCTCCACTCCAGGGACTATTTCTAAATAAGCCTATAAAACAACCTTGTCCTGATGATTCTCCTTTCATCCATACGGAAAATGTATGTGTAGAGGTAGTTGTAGGTGTAATAGTCTGCTGTATACGAGGGTAACTTCCATCGGAAGGTAGCGACAATCTATCTGCTAAGGTTCCTGCAAATGGACCAGGAGCTGTCTCGGTATCAATAGTTGGGTATGATCCTGAGTTTCTAGCTGGAGTCCAAGAACTGAAATCATTTGCATTTGCTAGACGGTTAATAACTGGTTTTCCAGGGTAGTGTCTGGTAGATGTACCGTTATCTGCCATACCGTATCCGGTATCATATCCCCATATTAATTCTTCATTTTCTATGTTTGGTCCTGTATACATTATAAATCGAATCTATTTTTGTAAGCGTTAAAGTTTTGTTTTACTTCGTTTGCAGAGAGTGCTTGGTTGTATACTTTTACAATTGGTATCTTTCCATCAAACATCCTATCTGTACTGTACACTTGTCCTATAGAAGTTGCTGATGTGCTATTGATATTAGCTGTGCTTGCTGTTGTTACATGGTTAACTTGTACACCATTGTTGTAGAGCCTGGCATTAGTTCCGTCAAAAGTGACCACTAGGTGGTAAAATTTACTTGTATCCGTAACTTGATTGTCTTTTGTGATAGCTACTCCAGGTCCATAAAAGTAACAGTTTAGGCCACTACCAGATAGTTGCCAATGTATAAAATTACCTCCAGATGTTGTTCCGAAAATCCCATTCCACCCGGAAGAGTCTCGTTTAACTACACTCTCTATGGTAATTAATCTCTGTATATTAAATTGAGAACTACCTCCTAAGTCAATTTTATCATCCGTACCATCAAAGTCAGGTTGACCTGTTGAATCAAAAGAAACATTTGATAGATCTATATCTGTTGTTTTTTTTAAGTCTATGAGTGATTGTGTTGATGTTCTTTCATTTTCTGCTGAGAATGGAAATGGAATGCTCCCCCATGTGAATTGTACATCTGCAATTTTAACTGTAGCTCTTACGTTATAATGACCGTACATATAAATTGAAGCTTGTGCGTTATTTAAATCTCTACTAGCGTTAGTTGTATAGGTCTGGTATACTCTCTGCCAGGTGTTTAACTTTGTATTATATGATGATGCACTATTAGCTTGTCCATCGTGAAATCCATTACTACTCGCTGAGTCTTTAGTATATAATCCAGCTTTAGCGTTTTTTGAAAGATTGTTTACCCATTGCAACCAAGAGATCGTATACGTATCTCCATGTGTTTTACCTTGCGAGGTCCATGTACCTAAACCAGTAGGGAAACTTTTTGCTTTCCACTGAGCGGCTACGTCATTCATCACTACAACAGGTTTTTTTAAAATCTCATCGTATTGCCAATATCCATGATGTGTATTTGCTGCATTACCTACACCACTGTTATAGTATCCTGTAATGTCTCCTCCTTGTGCATTATAAGCACGGATTGCATTAGGGTGATTACTATTCCAGTTACCCGATGAGGTAGCTGAGTACGCAGTATAACTATCTTGTGGTACTGCGTTCCAACCATGTATGTAGTTTATAGTTGGTGCACCTTTATAATGTCTAGTAGTAGTAGAATTATCTGCCACACCATACCCAGTATCGTATCCAAATACTAGCCCATCTTTTCCTATGTTAGGTCCTCCCGCTGTAGCCATATTACAATTCTTCTATTGGCGAGGTCCAAGCCTCGGTTGATAATAATTCTAAAATATCAGCGTGATTGTATTCTGTATATTCTTCTGAATAAATTGAGGGCCTTCCATATGTTCCAGCTTCAACCGTATGCGTAATTTCTTCATTTGTTTCTGGATCTATATTAGTCCCCGTGTAAGTCTCTGCAACTATGGTTACATCATATTTAACAAATGTCATAGATTCATCAATAGATTTTCTAAGAGTATCTACATTTGATTGATGAACCTCGTTAAAGTTTATAGTATCTATTATGTTTGTTGGTATTACTAACCATCTTCTATTTTCAAATCTCATAATATTATATATTAAATCTATTTTTGTAAGCGTTATAATTTTGTTCCGCTTCTTGTGTTGAAAGTTCTCTATTGTATACTTTACTAATAGCAACTTTACCCCCAATAGTAGTAGAATTACTATCTCTTTTCATAAACCTCATGTTGTCTCTTGACCCAGCAGAGTCTATACTACCAATAGTAGAACCTGTAACTGTAGAAATTAAAGACCCGTTTCTGTAAAATTTTATAGTATTCACACCATTGTAAACCCCAATATCATGATACCAAGTATTTGTTGAAGGGTAACCCATGTTACTTATAGTTAAAGACTGCGAACCATTATTAACTTGAAAAGCCCAATTATTACTTCCTCCTTGACCTATTAAAGCACCATTGTAAGGGCTGCTTGGATTTCTTTCAAACATTCCACCTCTTCCCCCAATAGTGCTAATTTGGTACAAAAACTCCATTGTAAAAGGGCCCGTTGCAGGTAAAAATTTAGTATTTAACTGTAAATAGTCATCCGTACCATCAAAAGTTGGCCGACCTGTTGAATCAAAAGAAACATTTGCTAAGTCTATATCTGTTGTTCTTTTTAAGTCTGTCAATGTAGGTGTACGAGCACCGTTTACGAAAGGGGTGGCTTTCGTTCCTATCTCTAACTGAGGTGAATGAAAATCTATAACTCCACCCCCAGTACCGTCTGTCACCACAATACGTATCCCAGTTGGGTTGGTTCCTACAGTATGGGTATGTGTATATCGTTGGAACCCGGTAGTAACATCGAATACGGAAGTGAGGGAATAGTTGGAAACATTGTCATACGCCCTCATGCGAAGTGTCCCTGCTACATGTTTTCTTAAGTATATAGAAAAGGTAACTGTCTGTCCTGAAAGTGCAAGCAAATCATCATTTAGTACTGAAAAATCGCTATAAAGCCAACCACCTACAGTGTGTGTACCTATTGGCGTTCCAAATTCACTACTTCCAATATTAAAATTAGGTGCAACTGATCCGGAATACAGCCATCCGTTTGTATTAGAAACAATACCATACCCGTTTGAGCCAGCTGCTAAATAATTAACAGTACTATCACTATTATAAAATCTAGTAGCGATAGGGTTATCATCTGCCACACCATAATTGGTATCAAATCCAAATATTAATCCGTCATTTACCGTATTTGGCCCTCTTACTATCCCCATATTATATTGCTTTTGTTAAGGTTTTAATACTCCAGGTATTTGGACCGCTATTGGCTGCTAACAATCTCATATTACCTCCTGATATATCCATATAAAGTGTAATATCTGATGTATCCCCTAAATCTGCTGTTGATATTTCTGTAAATTCTATGTTCGTTCCATCATGGCAAGCGCGTACTGTACCTGATCTTACGTTAGTTCCAAGTTTTATAACAAAGTCAAAGAAAGCTGCTGTGTATGTAGCTATAGCCACATTAGCTACAGTCCCAGTTCCTGTGCCTACGCTTGTGTTTTCTTGATTCGAAAGTAAAGCTGCTTGTAATTTTATAGATGTTGACGTTGTAATACTACTACCTGCTAATTGAACTTCGCCACTGAATGCATTGATTTCAATATCAGCTGCTCCAGTTTGATGGAGCTCCATATTATTAGTAGCATGACTTCCATGCATTTTGAATTTGTCGGTACCGCCAATAAAAATGCCATCACCTCGAGGGGCACTACTACTGGACATACCTATGAACATGTCTCCTGTTGCATTCGCTCCATCAAGTTTGTTGAATCTAATCGAATTCTCAACAACCAAATCACCACCTCTGTTAGCATCAGTTTCTTCAATAGTCAATTTCCCATGCATATTCCAAAAATAATCCCCATTGCTTCTTACAGATACAGAAAATGGATCTTCACTCTCACTAGAGTCACTGTCATGAAAACTTACTACTGTACCTTCGGGTACGTTATCATTACCGTTGCTTACACCAATCAGTGCGTAACCCCCTTGCGGTGCGCCTCCTGGACTTTCAACTCCAGTTAACTTTAACCCATCGGCTATCGTAGTTACCCTACTAGAACCTGTTCCTGTAACTGAAATAGTATCAACTCCACCGCCAGCTGCATCTTCCCATGTTGGAGAAGTATTGCCATTAGAAGTTAATACTTTACCTGAAGATCCGTATGAAGTTCCAGAAGAACCAAAAGAAACAGCTCCGGTTGAGGTTATACGCATTCTTTCTGTACCTGCAACTAGAAACCTTGTGTTTCCAGACTCTCTATTGTTTATTAATAAGTCTAATGCAGCCATCGTAATAGTTCCACCATCAGTAGAGGTAGTGCCTGTATCATCATTAGTAAGGTGAATATCAGTTAAAGCTGCAGAATGTACGTGAAGGTTTCTTGCAGGAACATTAGTCCCGATACCGACGTTTCCGTTGTTGAAATATGAGTCTCCTGCTGAAGTTATTCTTGTTGTGAGTGTATCTCCGCCGCTTTTTAAATCTAAATAGCCATTATAGTTATCTATATATAACTTTGCTCTAACTCTGTTTGCTGCACCGTCTGGGTTGTATGCTAGAACCAATCCATCGAGATCACCGTTTTGCGTAGAAGGTGATAAAACTAAATTTCCTTGAGCTGGATTTGTGGTTCCGATACCAACGTTGCCTCCACCTTGGACAGTTATCCTAGGGGCTGTATTTGTACCAATTACGAAATCATTATTTCCTGTTGTAGTTAAGTACCCTGCATTGTCTAATATAATACTATTTCCATCAAAATACATATTAGCACCGCTATCTTGTATTCTTAACCCAGCATTTGCGACTGTAGGTGATGTAATAGCTCCAGTAGTTGCATTTTTATATATGTGGGTAGTGTTACTAGGACTCACAGTTCCAATACCAACATTGCCACCATTTGGATTTAATAATAAATTGTAATTTGTAGCGTGATTAGTTTTGTCTTGTGCTTGAATCCAACTACCAAAAGGACTTGCATCTTGAACCCCCATCATTAATCCGTGTGTGCCAGTATATAAACTTAAAAAACCTGTTGAAGTGCTTCCCGATGTTGCAGGATTTCCTTGTGTTCCTGCTATTCTTAATTTAACATTTGGGTCAGTCGTTCCAATACCAACATTGCCGGCTTTTGTGATTGAAACTTTAGGAGTATCCACGTTTGCTGTACCTATCACAAAGTTATCAGTAGCATCATCATGACCAATAGTATATTGAATTACTCCAGCGTTTGAAAACTTAATCTCTGTGTCAGAACCTGCGGGTGCGTTTAAACCAATCCTAGAATCCCCACTGGCTGAATTTACGTATAACTTTTCAGCAGGATAACCTGGCCCGATATTTAATCTATTATTAAACCTGTCCCAACTTAAATTTGCATTACTATCTAGATTCGAATTTCCAGTAAAGAAAGGAATTCGAGTAGGCACACCACCACCAGTAATTGTGCCTGTTCCTGCAACCGCCCAAGTACCATCTTCTTTTAAGAAAGTTCCAGTAGCTGCACCTGTTGCGTCTGGTACGTAACCAGGAGTAGTTCCGATAAAATCTTTAGCTTTAACCCATCCGTCATTAGAAACAGTAAAATCAGCACTATCAAACCCTGCTAAACCTTTAGTAGTGTTTGCGTCTGTAGTTCCTGATCCAGCGAATCCAATGTTACTCTGAACCTCTGTCCAGTCACCTACTGTGGTTGGATTGTCTACGTTTGCTATAATCAAATCACCTACATTAAGAGGAGGACTCCAAAAAGAAGTGGAAGGACCAGCTGTAACGGCATAAGTCCATCCCTGTAATACTCCAGTTCCGCCTGTTGTTAAATCAGGGGAGTTCGTTATAGCATTGTACCCTCCTTGATAAACAAGAGATCCAGCTACATTGCTATCAACATAAGCTTTTGTTGCCGCTTGTAGAGCTAAAGTGGGATCACTTGGTAAAGCTATTGCTCCAGTCATAGTCCCGCCAGCTAAAGGTAGATAACTAGCGTTTTTAGTATCTACATAACCTTTTGTTGTTAAAGTTGTAGCGGTGTCTGCGTCTACCGTTGCCGTTGAGGTTGCTTTACCTGTTACTGATATTCCCGTGGTTGATGTTGCTAGTTTTACATTGTTTGCATGTCTAATAGTTACTCCACTTGTAGAGTTAATATTTAATAGACCTGTATCATTAGATATTTGGGCTCCACCTGCGTGGTATATCTTTAAGTCATTAGATGATCCGAACGTCACTCTATTATTAACATTCATGTTAATGTTTCCAGCCATAGTTCCACCAGCTAGCGGTAAATAATTAGTATTACCTTGAGTGTCTACATAATTTTTAGTGGCCGCATCTTGAGCATCTGTTGGATTAACTACGTTTTTTATTTTATGGTTAAGCATACTGAGCTCGCCATCTATAGACAAAGCGCCTGAACCCTGCGAAACAATAGAGTCTACAAATGTAGTAGCATTACTTCTAAGTGGTATAGCATTGTCTGTGGGGTTAATGCTTGTCCCAGCATCGGCTAAGTCACTAAAAGATATATTACCTGAGCCGTCAGTAACTAACGCTTGACCATTTGTTCCATCCTGAGTAGGTAAAGTATACTCGTCATTTATATTTATACTGTTTTTAAATCTTACAGCCATATTTTATGTATTAAATTTTAGTCACAAGCACTCTTATTGAGTTTGCAGATGGAGCTGTTGTAAACGCTACGTCTACCGTGTTTACGTTTGTTCTAGTAACGTCGGAAAAAATAGTTTCAAATGTAGATGCATCATAAAGTTGTACTATAATGTCTCTTGTACCTAAGTTATGTGCAACAGAAACAGATGTTGCGCCTCCTATGGTAGTAGCAAATGTATTGTTTGAAATAGCGGTTGCTAATCCAAGCGGAGTAACTGCAATGGTTTCTAATGTCCCGGCTGTAGCTTCAGCGACCGTGGCTAGTCTTGTAACACCATCTACAAATGTAGTAGCATCACGAGCACCAATTTCTGCTACCCCATTAGTTCTTTGAACTAATATTGCAGGGTCAGAGGCATCTACGTAATAAACTAGTGGATCGTAATTTGTCCCGTCGTTGGTTACTTCCCAACGATCTATATTGTCATTCCACTGTAACCTTGTGTTTGCTTCAGTTCCTCGCTCTACTTCGATACCACTCCTAAGTGTAGTTGGAGCAGCTCCAGTTTGACCGTTATTTAAAACAATTATATTGTCAGTAACATCTAAATTAGTAGTATTAACTGTAGTTGTAGTTCCGTTAACAGTTAAATCTCCTGCTAATACAGTATTGCCCGTTACGTTTAAAGTACCGCCCACATTTAAGTTACCAGATGTAGTAGTATGTACAGCTGTTCCGCTACCTATAACAACCGAAGAATCAATCTGAGGTAATCTTGCCTTAAGATTATCTAAATTTACGTTTATATCAGTATTCGCAGCACTAACCCAAGCTGAGCCGTTGTAAAAGCGCAACTCGTTATCGGTCGAATCGTAGTATATTTGTCCTTCAGCGGGAGTTGATAAGCTTGTAGCTGATGAACTTGTTTCTACTTGGATTCTTGCTTTCTTTAATTGATTTTTATTTAAATCAATATCTGATAGATGTTTTATTGCCATGGGTGTTTAGTTTAAAAATGCTTTTCCTGAGATTGCTGCACTTAATGTTATTACTATTGTGTTGTTTGATTCGTAATTGACTTCGCCATATATCACATCATCATCATTGTCTACTAGTACCACTGCAGGGTACTTAGTTAAATTATGATTTATTGTCCATACGGCAGATGGGGAATTCTGCTCATGTATATAAGAGTTTATTTCATCCTGCCCCGGCACGTTTATAGTACTAGTCACTATTGTTCTAACTGTACCCATTGAATAGTTTTTAGTCTGCCCCGTTTCCGAATCAGTACCTATAAGTTTATCGTCTACGCTGGGTGTTGAATCTATGCCGTAAGTTGATATTCTAGCCATTTTATAATTTGTCTTTGTTAAATTTATCTATCGCATGTGCGTATACTTTGTCTACATAAGTTTTGCGCTTTCCTATAACACTACGTTTAGCATCAATAGGCATTTCTTCTTGGCAAATCAATATCTTGTATATCCTATTGATTAATCTCTTACCTCGAAGAGATACTTTATATTTGTTATGATCACCTAAGCGGCCATTACCTTTATGTATCTTTTCTACCCAGCCTTCTCTTTGTAGCCTGTAAAAGCGCTGTCGGTCCCAATGATAATACATTGTGCCGTTCTGAAAATCTTTTATTGTAAAGTATTTTATAGGATCTAGATAAAATAACAATTCCAAATCTGAAATGGATATATCATTTTCTTTGCAAGCCCAACGTGAAACAAGTCTATAATATTTAAGAAAATCAACTTTAAGCTCACCTCTTTCTAAAAAATCATCTCTGTCCATTATAAGACTATAATAACGTCCTGCTCCTGTATAACTTTAAATATTTTTTTATTAATTTCAATGTTATGTCCCGCAATACGATCGTAGTATATTTTGTCTCCCTCTACAATGCCTTCAACACGCACACCAACTGACTCTACGTCAGCGGTGCGGTATCTTATATCTTCTCTATGGTTTTCTGCTAAAAGCAGGCCACCTTCTGTTTTTTGTATCTCTTCCTTTATCTCGGAAATTATAATGTAATTACCTATCGCTTTCATAATCTCTAATATTTGAAATTACACAATCAGTTGATAAGATAGTTGTTGCTACCGAAACCGCATTTTGTAGTGCAGACTTAGTAACTAGCACGGGATCAATAATACCTGCTTTACGCATGTCTTTAACTTTTCCATCAGTCACGTCTACTCCTGCTCCCCATTTATCTAGATCTTTATAGTTTGCTGGGTCTAACCCGGCATTTGTCAAGATGCGCACAAATGGTGAGTGCAATGCTCTTTTTATAATCTCCACCCCAATCTCTTCGCCTTTATTGGCTGTGTTTACTTTTAGAGTGCTAGATAAAAAACACAATGCTGAACCACCTCCAGGAAGTATACCTTCCTTCTTAGCAGCTCTAACTGCGTGTATAGCATCATCTACCCTGTCTTTCTTTTCAGAGACCTCTACTTCAGTGTCACCGCCTACGTAGACAATAGATACGCCTCCGTTTAGAATAGCTAGTCTGCTTTCTAAGTGTGGTCGCATAACGTGATGTTCGTCCTCCTCTAATTGAGATTGTAAATACTCTACGCGTTCTTTAACTCCTTCTGCTGCTTCCGCAATAGCTAGAGTAGTCCCGTCGTTATCTATGATGGCCTTGTCGGCTCTTCCTAACACTTCAGGGGTGATATTATCTAGAGAGTCTCCTAAACCTTCATCAATAACAGTAGCACCCGTTAGAAGGGCAATATCATCAAGTACATCCTTCCGTTTCAGTCCGAATGATGGAGGATCAATAATATTGCACTTAATATTGCCTTTTACGTGGTTCATCGCAAGAGCTGATACAACCTGCTGATCGCAAGGGGCAATGAGTAGCAATGCTCGATTGGACTTGATTGCATACTCTAATATTGTTTGTATTCGTCGAACGTTAGACACTTCGGACGAACATAGAAATACAAGCGGCTTATCTAGCTCACTTAATTCTTTTTCTTTATTAGTATGGAAATACATACTTTTAGTCGTAGACTTAATATGTGTTCCGTCAACTGCTTCGATATAGGTTTCATTACTTGGACTTGTTTCCATTGTAACTACACCGTTATCACCAGCTAATTTAAAAGCCTCAGCAATAAAGTCTCCAAGTAAGGGATCGTTATTGGCTGATATGCGTGACACATGATTTAATCGTTTGTCATCTACATCTACACCTTTCTTAGTAAGCGCATCTACCGTAAGTTTAGTAAACGCAAGCATACCGTTTTTAACATCACGAAACGAGTACTTCTCTGCATCTAAGCCAAAGTAATTTTTAATTACTGACTGTGCTAATACCGTTGAGGTTGTTGTTCCATCACCAGCTTTCGATGCCGTTTGTCTAGACGCTTGTTTAAGCATAGTCACACCTAGGTTCTCTACTGGGTCTTCTAAGTTTATATAGTTTGCTACGGTTACACCATCCTTTGTAACGTGAGGGTTACCGAAGTCATCTTCTAATACTACCGTACGACCAGACGCACCTAGTGTACTGCCTACTGCTTCTGCTAATTTGTTTATTCCTGAGATTAGTCCGTCTTTAGCTTCTTTCTTAAAGCTTAGTTCTTTGACTATCTTCGGGGATCCGAATTGTATTGCCATTTAATTTGATTTAATTGAATAAAATTTATAAGATATATATTAGCAGTTCCATTTACGACGTGCTGCTCTACCACGCTCTGATTTCCATGATTTGGATCTAGCACAAAAAGCTTTACGTCTTTTAGCTGCTTTACTTCCTTTCTTAAGTTTAGAGGGAGGTGTTGTTACAGCTGTCTTTAATTTAGAACCTGGGTTGTCTTTTCTATACTTAGCTACACCCTTAGCTGTCATGCCACCACCAGCTTTACCACCAGTGCCACTGCCTGATTTAACCTTAGCGTAATAGCCTTTTGATTTTTTACGAGACGGTGCTTTACCTTTCTTCCGTTCTAGAGGAGAACCGCCTGCGCAGGTGCACGTAGCATGCTTTGCTGTTAATGGTATTGCTTTCATGTAGTATTGTATTTCTTAGTTCCTTTACCGTGACCACCTCTATTAGCAGCAACGCTAACAAACTTTTTCTTATTGTGATCCCAGTCTTTACCTTTTATATTTATCCCCTTCTTAAGTGCATCGCGTCTTTTCTTTTGTGTCTCCGCCTTCATAGCTCTACGCCGGGGAGTTTTAGCATATGCAAGATCACGGGCCGCTTTTTTCTTACGAGCCGCTGGAGATAATTTTTGTGGCATTATTTATTGTACCCGCCGTAGCTAGAGTTTTTTTGTTTTTTTAAAGGCACTGACATTCTTTTAAGAGGTCCTGTTTTTGTTTCGGCTCTTCCTGCCATTTTCTTAAACACTCCAGGTGTTACTGTTTTTCCTTTTGTTCCCATAATTTTATTTTTTCTTTTTAATAGATGAAGTGCGCTTACCCATACCTGTGCGTTTCTTCTCTGATACAGCTTTTCGCTTTTGAGAAGAACTCATTTCGTTCCATGCTACAGGCGTAGACTTTGATATTCTAACCGAGGGTCTGCACTTCTTTATTTTCTTATTCTTAGTAGAACCGCAAGGGTTACCTTTTTCGTCAGTCCATTTTTCTTTAAACCACCGTTTAAGGTTTGCTCCCTTTTTAGTTTTACTTACTGCCATTCTATTTTTTCTTTAATTCCTTATAAGCTGCATCTCTGTCATCAAAATCCAATGCTGCTTTAAGTATGATCTTATCCATTACGTTATCCTGGTTCTCCAAAATAGTCCTCTGCAAATCAATGATCATATTCTCTAAGTTATCCTTAGCTGCTACCAGTTGTTCTATCTGGTCGCTTTTCTTTTCTACTTCTGTTTTAAGCGCGTTTACGTCATCCGGTTTACTTCCAGTGATAGTAGACACAACTAAACCAATTGAAGCTGATATGGTACCTATGAGCATCATCACTACCTCTTTATTACTCTCTAGAACTGGGTACTTCATCATTATAAATATAATGGACATAACCAGTAAGAATATAAATAGTGATCCGACGTAGTGTCTTAATTCTTTAGCGACTCCGTTAGTAGGTAGTTTCATATCTATTTGTTTTTTCTACACTTAGCAATCGCGCCCGACGCATAAGCGCTCGGGAACACCTTGTATTGTTTCTTTACTTTATGGTAGCAGGCATCCTTTTTAAATAAAGGGGATGTAGCTTGTGGGCGGTTTGCTTTTTTCATAGTGTATTGTAGTTAGATCTCTTCGGTCTCGACCTCTTCGACTTCCGCTTCCGCTTCTACCGATGCAATCAATTCTTTAGAGAACGCTGATTCTGCGAACTTTAGCTGTTCTAAGCCAAATTCAGCAGTACCTATTTTATTACGTAAGTCATACACGTGGTTAACCATCAACTTTTGCGGGTCGGTGAGTTCACTCTCGTTGTAATCTTTACTGTTAATAGTAATAACTTGTTCTTTGATTTCTTCTGTTTTCTTTTTAGTCATAATATATAATTTAATTGGTTACATGTTTTTTAATCATAAGGGCACCTCAGTCCAATGAAGGTTACCAGGTACCCCATGACTCTACTTTGAATAGTGCAACGATCTGTACGTTCACTGCCTCAACCACTTCCTAGGTGGTATCTGAAAGGAACTAAGCAAAAAAGCAACTATATGACACCTGCCTCGATGGGGCAGCCTTAACATAACGTGTCCATTAAGGTAGCGATTCTTAAATAGTTACTTTTTCTTTGTCTTACGAACAGGTTTCTTTTTAGCAACCTTCTTTTTAACTGTTTTCTTCTTAGGCTTCTTCTTTTGAAGTGCAGACTGTAACTTATTAGCAGCTGCTCCTACAAGCGCTTTCTTAGCAATAGCCCAAGTATTAATGGTAATGGCATATGTGTGTGTTTTAAATTAGTATTTCATATATAAAAGTAAAGTGTTGCATTATACATTTAGCAACGATATCGTAATATAGAAGCCATATGTGCAACGTATGCGGCATATTATCGTATTATTAGTGACGTTTGTTACATTTTATCGATGTATTGTCATTATTTATACGTTCGTACTACGTTATTGTATGTCATACTGTCATGACACTACGTTATATTCAGTACATTGTTATATACACTGCATAATATGTAACGTATTGATTGTATTGTTATTAAGTTAGCAATAAATATTGTAGTTGCTTGCACATTGTGTAATTGCTTTATAACACATTGCATTATATTTGGTGATTAATATGTTTTATCACATTATATTTATATAAACGTATGCTTAAGTACTTATATAATATATATTACATAAATTTGTAAAAAGGTATAATTTTTGTATATTTGTAATAAAATACGTTACAGATCGCAGTTTATTGTGATAATATATATGTAAGTAACAAAGTAACAGTCTTACGGAGTTTTATAAAAGTGATTGCCTCCACAATATTAATCATTGACCCTTAACCGGGAATCGCCAGGGTTCGATAAACAACCTCGAGCATGACTAAATAAAGTCCTAGAAATAGGCATTAAATTATGAGAATACTACGAGAAAAAAGATTAAATCAAGAGTTAATAAACGGTGTTACACTAACTGAATTAAGATCCAAACTATACGATGAAATGTATATATTTCAAGACAACGACAGATTGTTGCAAGCAATAGGTGTTAATAAAGATATTAAAATAGTTGAAGAGTGGATTGAATTAGATAAAAATAATTAATAAAAATACGTTACAAACCATCTAAGATTGTGATAATATAAGTGTAATTAAAAATATAAACTATGAGATTTCCAAACACATTTACTACAGAAAACAAAATAACTTTTTACACACAAAGAAAAAGAGAAATGACTAAACAGTTTAATAAATTTTCTAAACTAAATAAAATAGAACATTCTAATAAATTAAAGAAAGAAATAGAAATCTGTGAAGTAGAATTATTAAACTTAAATAAATAAGAATATGAAAACAGAATACACTTTTGAAAGTTTAAATGAGTGGAGTAATGGAGATTTAGTATGGTTAGTACTAGAAATGCAAGAAGAATTAAAAAATAAAATATAAGAATATGAGAATGTTTAAAATAACTAAAGTACAAACTTGGAATAAAAACGGAATCCCTACAAATTGGATTAAGTATATGAAAAGTGAAACAATTGAAAATGTAATAAAACATTTTGGAACTGAAAACATTTTGGAAGTAGAAGAAGTATAAATAAAATATAAGAATATGAAAGAATTAAAAGAATATATGGAAGCTAAGAAAAAAGCTAACGCTTTAAAGTGGATGAAAGTAAATGGCTTCAACACTATCCAAGGATTCACACAGAGCGAGTTTAATGAATCCGTTAAACAAATAAAGCGTAAGACCTCAACAACTAGAAGAAGTCACTCTAAAGGCAATTTATGGACTCACAATAATTTACCACAAATTAAGCAAGATATCTTATAAAATACGTTACAAAGCAAAATAATAAGTGATAATATAAATGATGAAAATAAATAACCCATACAATAAAAAATTCGAACTATACCTAATAAAAAAAGGTTACAACCTCGACACAATAAGTTTAACCGAAAGCTTGCAACAATTAAAAATATATAATAAGAATGAAATACGCAATTAAATACAACTTAGCAATAACGACTCCTAAAAAAAATGAAATGTGTAAATATTCAATATGGATTCCGTGCGAATGTGAAGAATGCAAAAGATATTAAATGAAGAAAAGAAAGAATACTAGAAAAACAATAGCAAAGCTAACACAAGAAAGAATAAAAGTTATTGAGCATGAATATTATGAAAGATATAATGCGAATATCCCCCAATGGCAACAAAATATGTACTAATATGACAAACACATGGATTTTTTACGGAGACTCGCAAGAAGGAATAAGAACTTTGCACTATATTAAAGAATGCAAACGACCTGAAGCAACTAAAGAATATAAAGAAATGATGTTCTTGCTAGAAAATAATACTTACCATGTTACTGGATATATGACTAGTAAAAAATGGAATGAAGAAAACCAATATACAAAAGTAATACAATGATAAAAACAGAAACCTGCAGTATGTGCAACGAGCTTTTAGGTGAAGAAGAAGAAAAGTATTTCACCTTTGCTGCACACGAAATGCCTTTATGTATGGAATGTATGCTAAAAGATTGGTAAAATACGTTACAAAGCAAACACAAACGTGATAATATAATTGAATAAAAAAAATAACAATATGGATTTATACTTAAGCTTAGAAAACAACGAGCTACGAAACTTACACGAAAACTTTACAGATGAAGTATGGTTAGCCTTTCATCAAGGTGAAATAAACGACCAAGATGATTTTTATAACTACTTGCACGAATATATTGATAACGCAGTAATATATACTGCCTCCTGCGAATCAATACTAAGTGGTAATAGTGAATATCATTATGAAGACCACGATTTATATGGCAGACCAGATAATATATCTCAAGCTGCGTTTGCTTGCTTATATGATTATCTTACTGAAAACGACGACACTGTTGTTTGGTCGCAACTAGAAGAAGTACTAAATGAATCAATACAATAATATGACAACATTACAAAAATTTGAAGAAGTAGCAAACATTAAGTTTGTAGAACAAAATAGTAACCTTGAAATTGGTACACTACAAACAGCTGATGGCTATGACGTATATTACATTGCTGCTGATTTACACAACTTAAATTGGGAAAACGAAGTGTACTACTATCAACCAGATTTCGATGCAATTATGAGTGCTATAGACGAACACAGGTTTAATAGCGAATTGCTAACAATTTCATGTTATGATGTTGAAGACTACTTTGACGAGTACTATCTGCTTGATTATATACAAGATAACATAGACGAAGATGAGTTTGAAAAATTCAGTAATACGTTACAAACTAATTAATAACGTGATAATATAATTGAATAAAAAAAATAATATGGAAATAAATACAAGTATAACAAAAATAGCAATGAAATGTGCTGAACGTACCACCGACTTTGTACTCAACGAGCTTGACGAAATTGTAACATGGCAAATGAGCGACAACGATTTAACTGGCGACGACTTTGAATTGGCTAAAAGTTTAGCAATCAAAACTATAATTGAAAACATTTACAAAAGAATATAATATGAATGATAAACAAATACACGAGCGTGCTATACACAAAGCTGAATCTCAAATAAGCTTTATTAAGCTTGAAATGAACGCTTTAGAGCGCGAAGTTCCCTATATGAGTTACACTATAGAAATGATCGAAGGCCAACAAGCTTTTAAAATTAAAGAGCTTGATACATGGAGATATATTTTAGATTGTGTTAAAATAGTAGAAACCAAAAGAATGATTGAAGAAGAAAAATACATTAGATCCGGAATGACCAATGTTGAGTTATTACAGTCATTAGCAGATTTAAACGCAAAATAAATATAATAAGAAAATTCAATTTACAATACAATACATTTTTAATATGATAAGAAAATTCAATTTACAATACAATACATTTTTCAAAAGAAAAAAATTAAACAGATAAATACGTTACAAATGAATTACATAAGTGATAATATAACTGAAGAAATTAACGAAATGTTTTTAACATTCGCAAATTATGAAGATAAATAAAAAAAATATAACCGCAATATTAAATAAACCAATGGGTAAATTACTAGTAACATATAAAGGAAAAACACACGAATATCTAGTTAACACACAAGTCGAGCCCCATGTTGTTGACGACACAATTGAAATGATATTAAAAGCTTTTCCATCTGATGTTCCTGTTGACTTCCAAGAAATGTGGTAATAATACGTTACAAATAAAATATATAAGTGATAATGAAAGTGAATAAAATAACATTCAGCCAAATAAAATTACGATGGCAAATACAACAAATGACCTCAGCCTATATACATGCAGAGCAACAGATAATAAAAAAGTTAGCTGATGGCATTGATATTACCGGAGCGAATGAAATTATACAAGAAGTACAACAAAATGCAAAAACAATAACACCTAAAGATAAAATAAAAGAAAAGCTTGATGCTCTTAAAATACAAGGCAATAAGTTATTAGAACAAGAAAAATACGAATTATTTATAGAACTAAAAGAAATATATGAAAAATACAAACAAGAATATGACAGACTTTAAAGTAATGCTAGCAAAGCCAGTAGCAAGCGAAATCAGCTGGCCTAACACACATTTTGTACAACCTAAGCTTGACGGCGTACGTTGTTATATTAATCAACATGGTGCGTTCTCACGCAACCACAAACCATTCTACAATGCTAAACATGTACTCACTGAGCTTAAGCCTTTCTTCGCAGCCAATCCTCATATTACTCTTGACGGCGAACTTTATAATCATAAGTATCGGGATAACTTTAATAAAATCATCTCGCTCGTCCGCAAACAAAAGCCAACCCAAGCTGACAAGTTCGAGTCGGCTAGTTCTTTACAATTCCACTGCTACGACCTTTTCGATAGCAAACAACCAAGCTTATCGTTTATCGACCGTACGCTTCAAATAACTAGCTATCAAAGTTTATACAAATGGCGTTCTATTCAACTTGTTGATACGCAAGTTGTATTCAGCGATAAAGATGTTCAAAAGTTTCACAAACAAAATAAACAAAACAAATATGAAGGCTCAATGCTACGCAACAACAACTCTTACGACCAACGACGATCAAACAACTTACAAAAAGTCAAAGACTGGTCAGACACTGAGATTACGATTACTGGCTTCGTCGAAGGTAAAGGCAAGTTCAAAAGCGGTCTTGGTAAATTCCTCGGTGTTGATTCAGACAATCGAGTAGTTGAAGTGCCTTGGCCTACTCTTACAATACAACAACGTAAAGATATATGGGCTACGCGTGACGACCTTATTAATAAACAACTAACCTTCGAATACTTCGAGCGTACACCATCCGGTGCATATCGTTTTCCTCGAGCTAAAGCAATGCGTAATTATGAATAGATCACTAGTAGATAGTGCATGGAATTGTGTGTGCGGCGCACTAAATGCTGGCAACCTTTTATTCTGTGCTAAATGTAATAAAGAAAAAAATGCGTAGATTATTATTTAACATGACTCTTGCTAATGAGATTAGTGAAGAAGCAATGCATAAAATATTAGATATTTATTATGGCAGGTAATAAATATAACTATACAGAATCCACCCAACCTAAGATGCTATACACATTGCAGTACACTGGTGCTCAAGGCGATATAGTATCTTTAACGGGTGACTATAAACAAATTATCAATCACATTTTAAAAACAATTTAATGAGCTACAAAATATACAACCATTTAGTTTCTAGTAACGAAAAAGTAAGTAAAACAATTAAAGACTTTAGAAAAAATGATAGTAAAAATAGGAAACCTAAAAGTGTATTGCACTCGAAAACGAGATCATAAGTCTTATCTTTTTCGCAGAATAATGGAATTAAGAACTGAAGTTATTGATGAAGTATTAATTGGTACACAAAATAATAGAATACCTGTTAAGCTTTTAAAAGAAAAAGCAAGACTTATTAGAAAGTACAGTAGAAGATTAAAATTAATAAATATATGAAGTGGTACAGCCATTCAACATACAAACAACATTTAAAGAGTCTTGATATATATGAAAGAATTGACGCAATAAAAGCTCCCTATATAGAGTGGCCTAAGTCGTTAGCAAACATATTTGAAAGATCTTACCCGAGGGTAGGTGTACTTGACCTTACTGATTTAATTCAGGAAGGTTATGTATCTTTTTATAAAGCATGGAATAAGTTAGATTGGGAACTTATAAATTCTAGAGCAGAAACAGAAAAACCTGGTATAATTACAAACTATTTAAAATTGAACATCAAAAACGGAATTAGAAGAGCCATAGCTCGCGATAGAGACACTATTAGAATTCCCGAGGCTTATTACACTACTAGCCCACACGGAGACGCCCACGGAGGTAAATATGATAATAACTATCAAACAGATATTTTTTTAACACAAACATTTTCATCATTTTTTAACCAATATTATTTAGATGTTGCCGATGAACCTTATAACTACGACCAAGAGCTGCTAAACGACTTCTTACATACAGTTATGGACAATGAACTTAAAGGACAAGAGAAACAAGTTTTATGTGCATTTTTTGGTATAGACGAACCTTATGATAAGAAAGCATCGGTATCTAAAATAGCCGAACGGTTTCATAGATCTGAAATATGGGTTAAGAAAATAAAAGCTAACGCTTTGAAAAAGATGACAAAACCACACGTTAAAGAAATAATTGAAAAATACTTGGAAGAATAGTATACTTTTTCCTTTTTTTATGTAATATATATTATAACTAAATACTTATGAATACACATACAAATGTAGACTACGACATCGAAGATGACTCTATAGACAGAGGTGATGCGACAAATACAACTGAGGGCTTAAGTTACTATAACATAGACCTTAAAGATAGTCCTTCGGACATTGAAACCTTAAACATAAAGGTTGAGCAAGACTATCATAATTCGTACTATAATACTAGAACAAAGTCTTATGGTTCAAGAACAATTAAACTCGCTAATAAGGATTGGCACAAATTAAATAAAGTATGAAACTACACGAAAAATTAAGTTTAATCCAATCGGAATTTAAAGCAAAAAAATCGCGCTTTAATAATTTCGGTAAGTACAACTTCCGGTCTGCTGAAGACATATTGGAAGCATTGAAACCTTTTAATAAACAGCATGGTGTTTATTTTACCGTAAGTGAAAGAATTGTAGTTGCAGATACAGAGTTTCCTATTATGGAATCAATTGCAACTATATCTGACGGTACGGATGCTATACAAGCTATAGCTATTGTAGGTGTTGATTTAGCTCAGAAGGGTATGCAAATGCCTCAAAAGTTTGGTAGCGCATCTAGTTATGGTAAAAAATATAGTTTAGGAAATTTACTATTAATTGATGATACTGCAGACGCTGACGCTACTAATAGTCATGGTAAAGGCGCTATTAACAGAACAATACCAGGAAGCGGTAATGCTTTTGGAAAAACAAAACCAGAAATTACAGATGCAAACATTGATAAAGCTAAAAAGTTTTTAGCTAATGGTGGTAAAGTAGAAACCTTACAGCAAACATATTTAATGAGTGCTGATATATTAAATAAATTAAAGAATGGATAAACAAGAGATATTAGACAAACTGCGTGATGATAATCATTATTACGGTGAATTCGGTAAAACTTATTTAAGTAACAGTGACATTATGGCGTTGTTAAATAATCCTCTTGATTTCAAGAAGCAGTCGCCTCCTACAACACCTATGGTTATTGGAGGTTACTTTCACACATGCATCCTTGAGCCTCATAAGCTTGACAAGTACAAAATAGTTAAAGCATCAACACGTAATACGAAAGTTTACAAAGAAATCGCAGGTAGCGACATCTGTCTTTTAGAAAAAGAAGCGGACGACATACAGTTAATGCGAGAAATTGTATTAGAGAATGAATTGTTTCAAGATCTTATACAAGAAGGTAATGTTGAATATGAAGTACCTGGCTTAGTAGAGCTTGAGGGTATGACGTGGAAAGGTAAGGCTGATATCGTTAACCACACTCACCAATTGGTTATAGATTTAAAAACAACAGGTGATATTAATAAATTTACTAATTCCGCTTATCGTTTTAATTACGATAGCCAAGCATATATTTATTCAAAAATGTTTGGGTACGATTTAGTTTTTATAGTTATTGACAAAAAGACTCATCAGTTAGGTCTGTTTGACTGTAGCGATAAATTTATTCAATCTGGTATGAATAAAGTTTCAAGTGCAGTGCAAATCTATGAAGATTACTTTGTTAATGGCGACGGCGATTTTAGCCAACATTATATATCGAAAACACTTTAATACTAATTTAAATTTAATTTTATGGCAAGAACAAGAAAAAGAACTTGTGACGTTACAGGAGTAACTACAAGTATGAACAATTTTTACAGCAACCAATCACATGTTAAAGCTGTAGATAATCTACGTAGATCAAGTGGAGCTACGAAAAAACAAATGCGTACAATGTTTAACAATTTAACAACTTACTAATGGCAAGTATTATATCAGCTAATATTGATTTAACTAAAGTAGATAAATCAAAGATTTATGAAGGTAAGAAAGGTAAGTACTACCCTATTACAATAGTTCTTAATGATGAATTGGGACAGTTTGGAGATTCCGGTTATATACAAACCGAACAAACTAAAGAAGAGCGCGATGCTAAATCACCTAAATCATTTTTAGGTAATGTAAAAGTTGTGTGGTCTAACGGATCTAATGTAGGAGCAGCCCCCAGAGAAGGCGAACCTCAACAGCAACAGCAGAATTCTTCACAGCCTAGCCCGGGGCCAGATCTACCATTTTAATGGATAGTGGAGAATATATAACAAAAGTCGTTGATAAGGACGGCAATGTTACATTGGTAGAAGATTAACACAACTCTTTAAATAGAAGATATATGATAACAGATGAGATCAATGGATTTGTGATTGACACATTCAATCAATACGATCTTGAAGCTGGAAAGAAAGAGGGTGTATGTCCTAAGTGTTCAGCCGATAGAAAACCTGAGAATCGCAAAGCTAAATGTGCTATGTATGATTGGGAACGTGGTCTCGGTACCTGTATGAATTGCGATGAAGTTTTTCAGCTACACACATTTAAACGCAAAGGAGGTGCTGATAAAGAATATGTTTTACCTAAATGGAAAAACAATACTGATTTAAGTGCTGCTGCTGTTAAATGGTTTGAAGATCGCGGTATTTCACAAAAAACCCTTACTAATATGAAAATTAGTGAGGGTTCTGAGTGGATGCCTCAGGTCTCTAAAGAAGTAAACACAATACAGTTTAATTATTTTATTAATGATCAATTAATTAATACTAAATATAGAGATGGTAGAAAAAATTTCAAACTTGTTAAAGGAGCAGAAAAAGTATTTTACAACATCAATAACGTTGTTGGTCATGACTGGTGTGTTATTGTGGAAGGCGAAATGGATGCCCTCTCTCTTTATGACGTTGGGATCACTAATGTTGTATCTGTACCCAACGGTGCTACTCTTAACCGGCTTAATCTTGATTATCTTGATAACTGTATTGAATATTTTGAGGATAAACAAAAGATTATACTCGCTACAGATTCTGATGAAGCTGGTCAAAACCTACAACAAGAACTTATACGTAGGTTTGGCGCGGAGGTATGCTGGATGGCAGATTTCGGCGTTCATAAAGATGCTAATGATATGCTTATGGCTGATGGGCGCAACGCTGTTATCAATGCTATACATAATGCCAAAGCTGTCCCACTTGAAAATGTAGTAACTGTAAACGATATAAACGATGAACTTGAGGAATTTATTCATGAAGGGTTTAAGCCTGGCTTCCAAGTCGGTCTTGATAACTTCGATAGCATATTTAGTACTTACACAGGACAATTCATCACCGTTACAGGTGTGCCTAGCTCTGGTAAGTCTGATTTTGTTGATAGAATGGCTGTGGGTTACCAAATGAAGTATGGCTGGAAAACAGCCTTTGCTTCACCAGAAAACAAACCAACATTTTTACACACCCATAAATTAATAAGAAAGATAGGAGGTTGGATGCCTAAACAAGAAGATCTAGGTAGTGATAAATGGAAAGACTGTTGGAATGTAGTAAATGATAACTTTTATTTTATAGAGTCTGAACGTTATGACCTTGAAGCGGTTCTTAAAAAAGGTGCCGAACTAGTGAAGCGTAAAGGTATTAAATGTTTAGTTATAGATCCATTTAATAAAGTTAAGCTGAAAGGCACGGCAACGATGTCGATACCTGATGCTACTATGGAATACTTAGCGCAAATAGAAACGTTTGCTAAAAAATATGACGTGCTTGTTATCGTTGTTGCTCACCCCACTAAAATGTACAAGAAAGATGATGGGACCATGGATGAACCAACAATGTACTCTATTAAAGGAGGAGGCGAATGGTATGATGCTAGTTACCACGGATTACTAGTTCATAGAAATTATGGTAACAATACTGTAAAAGTTAAAGTGCTTAAAGTTAAATTTCAAAACTTAGGTGAGAATCAAGCTGAAGCGCATTTTAAATGGAATCATGTATCTGGTGATTATATACCAGTAACTGATCCGTCGGATCATAACTTACCTTGGGAATAATGGCATGGAAATCTAAACCGCCTAAAGGTTATATAGGCTTAAACACCGGATTCGTAGCTAACGCTGAGGAATTAAAGTGGCAAAAGTTTTGTATAGATAATGATATAATAATATCACCCGAGCCAACATCAAGAGGTATGTATCCACAAGAATGGAGAATAGCAGTATCATTTATGCCTAACTTTAGAAAAGTTTATAAAACGCCAACTGTATATATAAAAGAAAACATTTGGCAAGAAACATTTAAAACAATGAAATATTATTATGACAAGAAACATTCAGGATGAGTATAGAGGATTACTATCATCACTGGTCCACGGTGGAAAACCGAAAGAGGATCGCACGGGGACTGGGACAAGATCAGTCTTTGGACGAATACTACGCCATGATATGTCAACAGGATTTCCTTTGCTCACAACAAAAAAAATATTCTGGAACAACGCGGTAACTGAATTGCTATGGATACTACATGGCAGAACAGACGTTAAGTATCTAAATGACAATGGTGTAAAATACTGGAATGCTGATTACGAAAGATCTGGTAGAACAGACGGCACTTTAGGGCCAGTGTATGGGTCTCAATGGCGTAACTTTAATGGTGTTGATCAATTAAAACAATTAATTCGTGAGATAAAATCCAATCCTTCTTCTAGAAGATTAATGATTAATGCTTGGAATGCTGGTGCTATACACGAGATGGCGCTACCTCCCTGCCATTACGGATTTCAAATTTATATAAATGATGGAAAAATGGATCTTATGTGGTTACAGCGATCAGCTGATGTATTTCTTGGACTTCCTTATGATTTTGCTATGTATGGGTTATTATTACTTATGCTTGCGAAAGCAGCTGGATGTGTCCCCGGTGAGCTACTTGTTTCCCTTGGTGACTGTCATCTTTACAATAATCATATCGATCAAGCTAAACAACAATTGGATCGTAGTTTTAGAAAACTTCCTTTTGTTAGCGTTGATAGGGGACTTGCTATTATTGGAGGAGAAATAACTATACCAACTAAAGAAATGATTAATATATCAGGATATGACCCACACCCAGCAATCAAAGCAGAACTCAACGTCGGAGTATAAGCCATGGTTTTCAAAAACAAACTATATGGCTCAGTTCTTAAACGAGCACAGCAGAGAGATAATTAAAAAATTAAACAATGAACATAAAAATTCCAACAGGTAAGTATAAAATTTACCATATACCAGGTATAAAAGTAGGTTGCACTACTAATATACAGAAGCGTGTTATTGAAACACAGGGGTATAGAGAAGGTGAATATGAAATACTGTTTGAGACTAATGATATTGTAGAAGCTTCTGAAGCAGAAAAAACACTACAAAAAGATCTTGGTTATAAAATTGATAGACAATTATATAAAGATTTATTTAAAAAATCAAACAAAATGACAAAGTGCACATCATCTGAAGCAACAACAACCTTTAAGATTTCTAAAAACGAAATCAATGCAAAGTTTTTAAACAATATAGAAATAAAAAATGGGTACGGAACGTATGTCTTGGACAATGAGGCTAAAACTGAGTGGATTATATCTAATGTACATGGTAGTCAGTTTGGTCCTGGTACCTGCTACGTATATAATAAAGTTTTATCACAAGCAAAGCCTTTCCAAAAAACAAAGGAAATGAATAAAACAGGTGGTCAGTTTATCTTTCCTCTAATTAGAGAATGGGCTACTGATCGTGGTATATACGATAAAGGCGATAGCAAAACTCAATATATCAAGCTTCAAGAAGAAGCAGGTGAACTAGCTCAAGCTTTACTTAAAGATGATAGACCTGAGATAATAGACGCTATAGGCGATATGGTGGTTGTTTTAACCAACTTAGCAGCTCTAGAAGGTTTACATATAGAAGATTGTATTGAGTCCGCCTACGATGTTATAATCAACAGGAAAGGTAAAATGATTAATGGAACATTTGTAAAAAATAACTAATGAAAATAACTACACAAGACCAAATAGTAAAACAAGTAATTAAAAAACTTGATGAGCGTAGCAACGTAGGTTATAAAAAGTATGGTGTAACTTTACACGATGATACACCTTCACTACATAAGTGGCTAAATCATATACAAGAAGAGTTACTTGATGCATGTAACTATATTGAAAAGCTTAAGCATGAAACCACTGATGTATTAGCTGATAAGATACTTAAAGATTATCTTGAAGAAGAATCTACATTCAGTAACGTTAGTGATCCTGGTCCACCTGATGGATTTGGTACTACAACCACTTCTATCTATCCAGGTGATATTAAAGTAACTTATGACAAAATGTAATTATGAAGCGAAGAAGCAAAAAAAGAGGTCCAGTTGTAGCTAAAAAAACAACTTTTGATGGGATTAATTTTGCATCTGGATTAGAAAAGTATACATATATAGCTCTTAAAAAAGAAAAACTATTTGAATATTATGAAGGTGAAGTTTTCCAGTTGGTCGAAGGATTTAGTTTTAAGAATAAAGCTTATGAAAAACAAGCCAACGGGAAAGGTGATTTTACTAACCGAGGGGAGAAAAAAATACTGGGAATTAAGTATACACCTGACTTCACAGGAAAAGACTACATAATAGAATGCAAGGGAAGAGCAAATGAATCCTTCCCTTTAAGATGGAAACTATTTAAGCAATGGATGATAAACATGGAAGACTCGCGCACGCTTTACAAGCCGCAAAATCAAAAGGACGTAGATATGATGATTCAGATAATGAAAGAAAAAAGAAAAAAGAATCCTCTTTACACTACAAGCGCCGTAAATTAGATAAAGATGTTAAGAAATATACCAAACATCATAACAAAATTAACTCAGAAGAAATTGAACGAATTGGAAGACAGCATGGATTTTTCATTGGGTAGCTACCATAATGAAAAGATAGAATATCATATGAGAATGTTAAATTACTACTTAAAAGAACAAAACAATGAAGAACTGGGAACTTAGTATAGGTTTGTATCCAGGCATCTTATTTGGTGTTAGAACTTATATAGAAGAAACATTTAAAGAACACGTATTATATCTTCCTTTTTGTATAGAAATATGTTTAACTATTGAAGATTAAATTATTACCTAAAAAAATAAATGAATGAGCACAGCAACAAGAAAGCAATTAGAAAGCAGCGTCAGGGAGATTGGCAGCGTACTCCAACAAGTGATTGGAGAATTAGGAAATCTGAAAGATCTAGCGATTGGTACTATGACAGTGGTCAAAGAGCTCCCCGGTTACGAGAATGCGCTAGAGACGATGAAGACTAAGCAAGAAGAAAAGGATAAAGAAAAAGATGAAGAAACTAAATTAGAATTATAAATGGGATTATTTGATGAAAGAATTGCATACAAACCATTCGAATACCCCGAGTACTATACTGAGGGATGGCTTAAACAAGCTCAAGCATTCTGGCTACATACCGAAATACCTATGTCAGGTGACCTTAAGGATTGGAACGAAAAGTTAACAGATAAAGAAAAGCACTTAGTAGGTAATATTCTTTTAGGGTTTGCTCAAACAGAATGTGCTGTTTCAGATTACTGGACACAAAAGGTTGTAGGCTGGTTTCCTAAGCACGAAATACAGCAGATGGCTATGATGTTTGGTAGTCAAGAAACCATACATGCTGTTGCTTATAGCTATTTAAATGAAACATTAGGACTAGAAGACTATGAAGCGTTTTTACACGAGCCTGCTACGATGGAAAGATTTGATAATCTTGTTGCTACTACTGATAATAACACCCGGAGCATTGGTAAGAGTCTCGCAATTTTCTCTGCGTTCGCTGAAGGCGTATCGCTTTATAGTGCTTTTGCTGTTCTTTATAGTTTTCAGTTACGTAATTTACTTAAAGGTATAGGTCAACAAATGAAATGGTCTGTAAGAGACGAATCTCTTCACAGTAAAATGGGTTGCCAATTGTTTAGACAAATGTGTGAAGAAGATAAAGATCTTTTACAAACCTGTAGAGAAGACATAACAACAGCTGCAACAGCAATGTTAGTTGCTGAAGAAGCTTATATTGACAAAATGTTTGAAATGGGTGATGTTGAAGGTATAAAAGCTTATGACTTAAAACAATTTATTAGAAAAAGATTAAATGAAAAACTTACAGAACTCGGCTACATCGACCTCGGGCAGTACTTTGCATACGACGAAGCAGGCTCAAATAACCTCGAATGGTTTTATCACCTTACAGGTGGGGTCACTCATACTGATTTTTTCGCTGTTCGTCCTACTGACTATTCGAAAGCAGGTGAAGGAGAAGATTTTGAAGATATGTGGGATTAATGAAGAGCTTTAAGCTTAGTAGGTTAGTTAAAGACAGAAGACTAACCGTTAATGAAAAGTTATCAGGTCGTTTAGGGTATATGGGAACAGCTTTTATAATGATAGGACCTTATATATTAAGTTACGGAAATCTTGGGGCTATAAGCTATATAATTGGGGGCATCCTATGTACACCTCAAGTAGTAGTAGCTAAGCAATGGAACTTAGTTGCAGTAAATGTGAATGTAATAATAGGATATATAATTTATTTAATAACAAATGGATAGAATAAAAGATTACGCAAGAAGTAAATACCCAATGAAGTTTAAAAATAAAACAATAGAGGTCATAGAAGAAGATAACTTTTATAAAGTTTTTTATAAAGATGGTAGCCCAATTTTTTTAAGTAAAGATATACAATTATAATATGTGGAATAATGAATGGAAAAAAGGAATCGACTACCCAGAATGGGGTGATACCGAAGTCTACAAGAAAACAATTGGAGGTAGCTATCTCGTTGACGAAGAAACGCCTAGAGATGCTTACAAGCGAGTTAGCAGAGCTGTCTCAAAACGACTCTACAAACCAGAGCTAGAAGAAGTATTCTTTGACTACATCTGGAAGGGGTGGTTGTGTTTAGCCTCTCCGGTTTTATCTAACACAGGCACTGATCGTGGTTTACCTATCAGTTGCTTCGGCATAGATGTTGCTGACTCTATAGCTGATATTGGAACAAAAAATTTAGAAATGATGCTCTTAGCTAAACATG
>Ga0307997_10000180_pt1 | contig 28655 bp, 43 predicted proteins | sample Davwhametageno36_FD_203165 | JGI IMG/M metagenome (GOLD analysis project Ga0307997, IMG submission 203165) | Marine microbial communities from Davis Island wharf, Antarctic Ocean - #36 | ecosystem: Environmental > Aquatic > Marine > Unclassified | place: Antarctic Ocean: Davis Island wharf... | reverse complement strand
ATCATCGACACTCGATCCGATCTGTTTTGGGAACTGCAAACCACGGGCTCGGTTTTTATTAACCGATGTGAAGTGTCTACTTTTGAACTGTTAGAAAATGTTTCTGACGACGATAAAGCTGACGTGTTCTCGATGCTGATCACAGGCAACGACGATGTCAAAAGCCACGCTATTGACCTGCTCATGCATTCGTTCGTCAATACTTACGATGACTATGCCATTTTAAGGCATTACATCGATTCATTAACCGACATTTAGGAGGCAACGATGTCGTTTAAAAAAGAAATTGAAACCCTCGAAGAGATGGTAAAAACCGCCAAAGATAATTACTGGCTTTATCACAGTTTAGTTGAGCAGAATTTTTTCGGTGATGAAACGCATGAAAAAGAATTACTGCTAAAACACGCTAAACAAGGCCAAGTCATTGTCGCCTTGATGGAAGCCCTTGATCAATACAAACAATATGAGCAGGTGTGCAAATGAGCATACGATTGATCGGCATCGACTATAAACTCCGTCATGAAGGCATTAAAGAAGATGACATCACACGAGAGGTGTCTTCTAAATTTGATTTTAAGTTTGAAGGCACGTCCGAAAGTATTGTTCCCGCGATGCCATTTTACGACGACGATTTTAGCATCGGTTTAATTGTTGGCCCTTCAGGCAGTGGTAAATCCACCTTGCTAAAAAACTTTGGTGACGCTGATCAATTGGAGTGGGAGCACGATAAAGCCATCGTGTCTCACTTCGATAGTGCCATCGATGCCCAAGATCGGCTCACGGCTGTCGGACTAAGCAGCATACCTGCATGGTTTAGGCCGCACCATATCCTTTCGACAGGCGAGCAGTATCGAGCTAATGTGGCGCGATCGTTAAAAGACGGCGCGGTAATCGATGAGTTTACCAGCGTAGTAGATCGCAGTGTTGCTAAATCGTGCTCCACGGCGCTTAATCGATACATCAAAGCCAAAGGTGTAAAGAACGTGGTCTTTGCCTCATGTCATTACGACATCATCGAATGGCTTGAGCCCGATTGGGTGTTCGACACCTTTACGGGAGAGTATCTCCCAAGGGGGTCACTTCGGCGACCCGAAATTAAGTTGGATCTCCTACCTTGTGGGTCAGAGGCGTGGGCAATGTTCCGCAACCATCACTATCTCTCAGGAGACCTTAATAAAAGTGCTCGACACTGGTTATGTGTGTGGGGAGCAGTTGCCGTTGGTTTTACCTCGGTGTTAGCGATGCCCAGTGGAACCCTAGTCAACGCGTTTAGGGGCCATCGGACCGTGGTGCTTCCTGACTACCAAGGCTTGGGCATTGGCGTTCGCATGAGTGACGCCATTGGGGAGATATACGTTAGGGAAGGCAAACGATACTTTAGTAAGACCACCCACCCTCGTATGGGTGAGTATCGAAATAAGTCAGACAAGTGGAAGGCCACGTCTAAAAACATGAAAAAACGCGGGAGTTCAGGTGCCAACACTATGTTGGGATGGGAACCTCGGACCGTCTTTTCTTATTCGCATGAATATAAAGGAGAATAACAATGATTGAAAAATACGCTAACCAATTAGGGTGGACTGACTGTGAACCGCACGAAATTGTAAAAGAAGTCTCGAAGATCACCCTCGAAGTCAAAGCCATGCATTCTGAAAAGGATGAATCGGTCAAGATGAACTTCCAAGTAGGTGGGTTCTCGGCCCACTGCATTAATAATTACGCTCAGAAATGGATCATAACGTCATTAGACGACGCCACTGTATTCCGCATCCGTTACAGTAAGGCTAAACAAACGTGGTGCGACAAATATGGACGCCGATACGAATTATCAGATGCGCCTCATAAATTTTACGATTACAATTTTTAAGGAAAAAAAACCATGCAACAACCGCACGGCAACACTGGCAATCAACACGCCATCAAAACAGTCAAAAAAACCTCAACAGTCGTCTTACGCTGTACATCGGAAGAAAAATCCAAATGGGTTAGATGTGCAAACGGAAAAAAATTGTCTCAGTGGGTTACCGAAACTTTAAATAAAGGATCAATGCGATGAATAAAAATCTAATTTCAATCGACGAAGTCTGCGCCATCGTCAACTGCTCTGCACCCACCATTTATCGGCGGATAAAAGATAATAAGTTTCCCGCCGCGAAAAAAGTGCCAGCCATCAAAGTGCGCGGCCCTCGAACCATACATCGATGGGACAGAAAGCAAGTGATGAAGTGGTTACTTGAAGGGAACGAAAAAAAATGGACAAAAAATCGCATTGCAATCGGGGCCTACGTTGATAGCGAATCAATCATCGCGGACGCCGAACAACGTATCGCGCCACCCGTTCGTCACGATATCGATTGGAACATGGCAGCAATCGCCAGTGGCCTCGTCTGTCTGATCGTCTACGTTTATTTTTTAACTTAGGTAGGTGGCTCACCAACCACGGCACGAGACTAGGACTCTCGAGGGGATAGCTGTGGCTAGTGAGCCAAGTTTTGAGTATAGCGCATCGCGGCTCGGGGAACATATTAAACGCCGTTTGTGTATATAGGAGCTGAAAATAAAAATAAAAGTTTTCTCTTCATATAGGCGTAACCAGTGTAACCATGTAACTTTGCTATCTCATCCCTGTGTATATAGGGTTCTCAGAGGTAACACAAGTATCAAACCAATATGTAACGTACAATAAGTTTATGTAACCTTAAATGCAAAAGTGCGTTAAGCGGGTCTGAGATTTTTTTCTTTAAAAAATATTTCTGAAGCTGCATATACAGAAGGGGCTTTTTAGGCCAAAATGATAGGGTAAGTCACTCTAACTAACTGGAATAGTAATGCCTACAAAAGAAACATCCAAGTTCGTCCCCGAAGTCGTCAAAAAGACACGTGGTCGGCCCAAGTCCACTAAAAACCAACCTCTGACTCGAAAACAAGAACTGTTCGTCAAAGAATTGGTCTCTAAAGACGGCCAGATCACTATGCGAGAAGCTGCTATCAATGCTGGCTACCCAGCTAGTTCTGCTCACACTCGAGCGTATGAACTAACAAATCACCATATCAGTCCCCATGTTGTTTATGCCATTAAATCTTATAGACAAGAACTAGATGAAAAGTTTGGCGTCACCTACCAGCGTCATTTACGTGATCTGCAATCGATTAGAGATTTGGCACTAACCAATGGTGCGTATTCAGCAGCAGTGCAAGCTGAATATCGCAGAGGCATGGCGCAGGGCGACATCTACGTCAGCAAATCTGAAATAAGAACTGGCACTATCGACAGCATGAATAAAGACGAAGTTATGAAAGCACTTCAGGAAATCAAGGAATCTTATGCGCCCATCACTATCGACGTTACTCCCGAAAGACCGAACAATTCCTCGAACCGCAACAAAGCTAGAAAGCGACTTGTGGAAAGTGATGAAATTAGCACTGGCGAAGAGTCCGAGAACTTGGAAAACGACTCGGATTGAGACGTGGGCTATGCCCGGCGTCCCCGATGTTTTAGCTTGTGATGAACAAGGCCGTTTCCATTTTATAGAATTGAAAGCCACCAAAGGAAATGCGGTAGACTTGCGACCACATCAAGTTGCGTGGCTAAGTAACTACGGCTATGCTAGCGTTTGGGTGTTGGTCAGGAAAGCTGCGACTAAAACTCAGCCTCAAAAGATTTACCTTTACCACGGTAGTTCTGCTATGGATCTAAAAATGGAAGGGTTAAAGGTTGAGCCTATTTATTATGCCGAGGGGGACTTTGATTGGGATGCGATATTAAGTTTGATATCTCCCATACAATAGTATAAAGTTGTATAGGTCAGCGGGCAAAGCTGGCCTAACTAATTGGAGTACTTATGTTACATCGAGAATTAAACACCATTGAAGAGCTTGAGTTTGTTGAGTGGGCAAATGATAACTACCAAGCAAATCAACCAATTGACCGAGAGCTTTGGCATCCCGTAATCGTTCAGCGTTGTGATGAGATCAATGATCTACATTACACTCGCCGCAACCAAGAGGTGATCGATAGGGCCTTAAGCCGCATATTTACTGACGTTCTTAAGCGTGATTTGAAAGGCATTGAAGAAATCCTTAAGTGGATACCTAAGCACCGCTTACTAAGGTATATTGATTCTGAAACCGCAGCCGATCATTTGGTGCGAGTGTCTAACCCACTTGAGGTGCAATCGTGAAAACAGTCCTGCACGTTAACCAGCACAACATTCGAGCCAATAACAAAGGCGCGGATCTACCTGTATTGACTGTCAAAGATTATCGCCAGAATAGAAAATGTAATGAAGCGGTATTGAAAGACGACAACGGCATCATCATTGCAAGGCTTGTTTACAGTCCAAACAAACCTTTATCGTGTGGAGCCAAGGTGTGGCTCGAAACTGAACTTAACGTAGAAACTTTGGAGAGTTAAAATATGTTCTTTTTGTTTAAGATGTTTGCCCAATTAAAGCACGGCCCTGCCGCTGTCAAAGAGTTTGAAGAGCAGCAAAGACGGCCCTCTTTAAAGCAGCAATGGCGACCAAAGCAGAAAATAGCTAGACGTAGAAAATAGCCTGATTAAAAATTCCCCTTGCCCACTTCGGTGGGCTTTTTAATGCGCGTTTGCATTGTAGTTACAATACATCTATAATCTTTTAGTCGGCGGGCAAAGCTGGCCTTATTAACTAATTGGAGTAACGTTATGATGGATATCATGATAGTTGGTAAAAAGCGTAAAGATGGGAAGTATAAGGTTAAAACCTACTTCCAAGGTGCGCCAAACATGTTTGGTGGGCGCGACCATGGGCAGTGTTTCACTGGTCTAAAAACCCCTGAAAAGGTGTTTGCTTTATTAAATCACCCTGCTTTAGGAACAGCGTCCAATATGGATGCGTTCTATGCTTTGGAGGGCAACGGCGATGTGTAACACTTGCTCAACTAAATGCACGACTAAAGTCACCCAATATGTCCCACGAGGTTACGGGTATAAAGAGGTCGTTATGGATTGTGGTAACACGGGCTATAACGGCGATGAACTGCGATGCGAGCGGTGCGAGAACATCAAGCCATGGTATATCTGCGAATGCGGATCTGACATTAGCGAGTATGACTGCCCGAGGGGCTGCGGAGAGCAATGATGACTAATTTAACTTTGGCGTTAAAAAATAAAGACTATATGGCGTTTGATGACGCCACGTTGTTGCAGATAGCCGCGTTATTGGCTGAGTCTTCTAATAAGATCCAAACGTGGGCTTTTATCCAATCATGTTTAAACGAGTTGGTGGAGGCCCATGAAGAGGGTTTGACTGAGCAGATAGCTCAACAGGAACAAGACGAATTGTTTTACTAAACTAATTTGGAGTAACTTATGGAAATGTTAAAAAATGTGCGGGCATCTGACCTTGTTTTAGATCGGACTTTTAACCCCGCCGAAAGTCCAGATGTCGAGACTTTAAACAATGATTACCTTGCGGAATCCTGCGGATTGATTCCCGACTTTTTTGCTGATGCTTGTTTGATGCTAGAACTTGATGGCGATACTATCGATTTTAAAAATCCAAAATCAACTGAACTGGATCATATTGCCGAGACTATGAATACTATCTATGGAAGCGGTGGCTTTTACGATGGCTTTGGTGGCTCAATCGATGAGGATGGCTGTTATGTTAGCAAGTATTCTGAGGAGGAGCCCATGCCCCCATTTGCTCGATTCCGTTATGATCATTATGTTTGCTATGTTTACGATTGCGCCGTGACTGTCTTGTTTGATTTAGAGACTCGCCAAACTATTATTGGCCGCTTCGACTAGCCACTAGCCCCACTATACTAGCCCGCCATGTGCGGGCTTTTTTATGCGCGTTTACTTTGTCTCACAAATCATTTATTATATCTGTGTCGGCGGGCAAAGCCGACTAAAACTAACTATTTTGGAGTAACGTATGAAATTTATTAATACAGACCATCAGGCTGGTAATGATCATTGGGAATTGCGCGATGGCGATAATCAACCCGTTGAAATAGGGCGTATTGTTGAAAGTTCGCGCCGTCACTTAAACCCCGAAGAGGATCAACGATCCTTTCAATTAGAAGGCGGAACCTGCCCTCAACGTCCTAGCAGTAGTGGCAAGGTCAATGGCTTTTGGGTAGAGGATAGGGCTAGCGGTAACCCTGTCACTAATGGCGAATATTATCCCCAAGTGTTTGGTTTAGAATGGCATCAAGTATCTAAACCTGAGACTAAACCTGAGACCGAACCTGAGTCACCGAGCGGCCAGTTAATAGGCGTAATAATAACGGCGATGATCAATGATGGCATTAAAGCCGCGATAGGTGACCTGATTAAACTTGAGATCGACAAATTGCGGGAGGAGCTTGTGACCTCTATTGAGAACCTTGAAAACATTTTAGAGGATCAAGCCAGCGAATATTTAATTGCTGATGAACACGATTATGTGGAGTCAGACGATTTGGAGGATGCCATCAATTCTGAACTCGATTCTAGGTCATGGGATATCGACGATCATTCAAGCGAAATACAAGACCTAATGACTACTAGCCTTCAATCCGAAGTTCAAACCATTGTTCAGGATATGGTTCGAGAACGTGCTTTTATTGTCTCTTTAAATACAGAGTAAAGCTTAAGCATAACTAAACAGCCCGCCCCGTGCGGGCTTTTTTATGCGTGCTCGATTGTACTTTGTCTCACAAATCATTTATGATAACTTTGTTGGCGGGCAATGCTGACACAAACTAACTGTCTGGAGTGTTTAAAATGAACAATAGATTACTTAACGAACTGCAAAAACATCAACCCGAGCGGCCTTTAATAGAGCGTCACAATATAGAGCGGCAATTTGTGCCAGCCTATGTCGAAGCGTTAACACTGGCAACTTGTGCCCTTGTTATTATCGCGGGTATAACTTGGGGTGCTTTATAATGCTTAAGCTCATTTCTATCAGTGCAGCCTCGAAAACCCGTGGCATCGCCACTACTTATAGAGCAGGCGCGGGCGATCAATTTGGCACTTGTCCGAAAACGTGCGAGCTCAACCCCTCGGGCACTGGATCAAGTGAGATCGATCATCTATATTTTGATGCGCTGTTGGCTGCAGTGCCTAAAAAAGGCGCGGCCTTTACCTACTGCCATTTTGATTACGTTGATTGGTCTAATAAGGCCTTGCCACTATCGCCTATTAAAACTGTCGTTAACTATTCCGCGCCGTCTCTTTATTCTGCAGCTGAATCAATGCGCGACGGCGTCGCCGCGTGTGTAGTGGTTGCGCCTGACTACTGGCAAGCGGGCAATTCAAACAACTACGGCGGCCATCACGAGGGCCCTAGTATAATTGCGAGCGATAGTATTAAGGTTGTGCGATGTCCTGCAGAGTATAACGACCGCTTTAGCTGTGATGATTGTGGAGGCCGCGACAATAAGCCTTTATGTGCCCGAGGTGATCGATCATACATTATTGGCTTTACCTCGCACGGTACGGGTAAAAAGGCTGCACTAGATCCAGATCAACAGAAGGGATGCTATGCCGCATATCATCACGTCGCGCTGGCATGGAAGGCCACTAGTCGCATTGATACCGATGAGACCGACAGCGACAAGTTAACAAGGTTTGCCGCTTCGCTTCGCACTGGCTCAGTACTTCGCCACCACGTCGCTGGTGACATAGGCAAACAGCCAACTGGCTAGCCACTACCTGCAGCAACTAGCCCGCCATTGTGCGGGCTTTTTTGTGCCTGAGTTATCAACATGGCTTAAGGGGCCAGGATTAAAACAGTTAATCACGTTGGCGCGGGATTCAGCGGTGCTGGTTAATTAATGATCACCTTGTGGATAACCTTATACAGTTGTTTAAACCAGTTAAACACGCCGCGTGCCGCGTCTCAAGCTACGGGCCAAACGTACAGCGGTCAATTCGCGCCCGAGCTCGAGCACTGGCACAATTCGCGCGGTCATTGGTTCGCGGTTCGCGGGTTTTGCTGCAGGACCTCGGGCCCAACTGGCCACGGGTCGCGGGTCATTGGGTCGCGGACCTCGGGTCATTGGGTCGTATATATTCCCTAGGGTCCCCCTGATATCGGGTCATAAATCTAAGCAAATCAACGACTTATCGCGCCTCGCTCGCTCGGGCCCCGCGTCGCCTGTCGGGGGCTATAGACCATGTTTCTCTCAAATATTTACGTGATATTTTGAACGAGCTTTAACTGTCTTATAAATGCGTGTAATATCGCATATAATAGTTAATCGCGTTCCACGTGAAACATAAATTTTTATTTTTCAAAACCTATGGGTCCCTTATGAATAAAGCCAGTAATCCTGCGGTAGAGGAAAAGACTTTGAAGCTTGAACTGCGGCTCGCGCAGCTTGAGAAGAATGAAGCTTGCCAAGATAATTTTTTAACTTTTGTAAAAGCTATGTGGCCTGAGTTCATTACGGGTAGACATCACAAGATTATCGCGGACAAGTTAGAAAGAGTCGCGAGCGGCGAGCTAAAAAGATTGATCATTAACATGGCACCGCGGCACACGAAGAGTGAGTTTGCGTCCTTCTTGTTTCCTGCGTGGATGATGGGCAAGAATCCGAAGATGAAGATTATACAGGCGACGCACACGACGGAGTTGGCGGTAAACTTTGGGCGTAAGACGAAGAACCTTTTGGAGACGGATGCGTATCAAGAGGTGTTTGATACGGTTAAGTTGGCGTCGGACAGTAAGGCCTCGGGCCGTTGGGATACGAGCGCGGGCGGTATGTATTATGCCGTGGGTGTGGGCTCGAACTTGGCGGGACGTGGTGGTGATTTAATTATTATTGACGATCCTCACTCGGAGCAGACGGCGATGTCGGCGGCAGGCTTTGATGATGCATGGGATTGGTACACAGGCGGCCCTAGACAGCGTCTGCAGCCGGGCGGATCAATAGTCATAGTACAAACCCGCTGGTCCGAGAAAGACATGACAGGGCAGCTTATGAGGGCTATGGCCAAGGACCCTTTGGCTGATCAATGGGAGGTGGTGGAGCTTCCTGCCATCTTTGAGGATGGTACGCCGTGTTGGCCTGAGTACTGGAGTCTTAAAGATTTGACCGCGGTCCGCGCATCAATCCCTCCGAGCAAGTGGAATGCGCAGTATCAGCAGAATCCCACGGGCGAAGAGAACGCAATTATTAAGCGCGAGTGGTGGAAGTTGTGGGAAAAGCCAGCGGTGCCTCAGTTGGAGTATGTAATCCAAAGTTATGATACGGCGTTTTCTAAGAAGCAGACGGCGGACTATTCGGCCATTACGACGTGGGGGGTGTTTTATCCGAATGAGGGTGGTAGTGGTCCCAATTTAATTTTGTTAGATAGCAAGAAAGGGCGTTGGGATTTTCCTGAGTTGAAGCAGGTGGCCTTAGATTTGTATAAATTTTGGGAGCCTGACACGGTGATTATCGAGGCCAAAGCTAGTGGTACGCCGTTGACTCAGGAGCTTCGTGCGCAGGGCATTCCCGTGGTTAACTTTACGCCGAGTCGTGGCAATGACAAAATAACGAGGGTGCACAGTGTGTCACCTTTGTTTGAGGCGGGGATGGTGTGGGTTCCTGACGAGACGTGGGCGGACGAGTTAGTTGAGGAGGTGGCAGCGTTTCCTAACGGGGAGTTTGATGACTTGGTGGACAGCATGACTCAGGCGTTGATGCGCTATCGTCAGGGCAATTTTGTGCAGTTACCATCGGATGACTGGGAAGAAGAGGCAAACTCTGCTAAAGTGCGGGTGTATTATTGAATTAGGGGTGGTTATGGCAAACGGTACAACAAATGCGGGCTTGATGGATAGAAATGTCCCATCTCAAATGGATATGGCCGATCTGGAGGCTGAATTAGAGTTGTCGCTTCCTGATTCAGGAAATGATGTGATGGCCATGATTAATGCCGAAAATGTCGGAGAAATTGAGATCACCTCAGAAGATGACGGTGGGGTATTGATCGACTTTGATCCCATGGATCAGCGAGGCGAGGCCCAAGAGTTTGATGCTAACCTCGCGGAAGAAATGCCAGAGCGCGAGCTTCAACGTATTTCGTCAGAGTTGTTAGGTGAGTTTGATGCCAACAAAGCCAGTCGCCAAGATTGGGAAGAAGCTTATTCAAGTGGGTTAGAGCTATTGGGCTTTAACTACGAAGAACGTACACAGCCTTTTCGTGGAGCCTCGGGTGTAACTCATCCTTTGCTGGCGGAAGCGGCAACACAATTTCAAGCGCAAGCTTTTAATGAATTACTGCCGCCTTCGGGTCCAGTCCGCACGGTAGTGATGGGCAAGAGTACGTCTGCTAAAGAGCAGCAAGCGCAGCGCGTAAAGCAGTTTATGAATTACTACATCACTAACGAGATGGACGAGTACACACCTGACATGGATCAGATGTTATTCTTCTTGCCGTTGGCGGGTTCTACGTTTAAGAAAACCTATTACGACGCGACCATTGAACGAGCGGTGTCTAAGTTTGTTCCTGCAGAGAACTTGATTGTTCCTTATGAGACTGCGGATCTTCAGTCGTGCCCCAACATTACGCAAGTAGTGCGCATGGCGTTAAACGATTTACGCAAACGCCAAGTGGCGGGTGCTTATCTAGATGTGGAGGTAATCCCTTCTCAGAAAGAACTAACGTCACTAAGTGGTGAGATGGACAGGCTAGAAGGCCAAGACGCTAACCAGATTGATTATGACTGCACGATCCTTGAGTGCCACGTTGACCTAGACTTAGAAGGTTACGAAGACGAGGACGAGGACGGCGAGTTCACAGGAATTAAGATTCCGTACATTGTGACTATTTCTGAAGACAACGGCAAGGTGCTGTCGATCCGTCGCAACTATCGCGAAGACGATTCTTTGCGTAAGAAGATCAGCTACTTTACACACTATAAGTTTTTACCCGGATTCGGTTTCTACGGCTTAGGCTTGATTCATACCATTGGTGGTCTGTCTCGCACTGCGACTTCGGCCCTTCGACAGTTGATCGATGCGGGTACGTTATCTAACCTGCCTGCTGGTTTCAAGGCCCGCGGACTACGGATCAGAGATGACGATGAACCACTACAGCCCGGCGAGTTTAGAGATGTAGACGCGCCCGGCGGTGCCATACGCGACAGCCTAATGCCGCTACCTTTTAAAGGCCCCGACCAAACCCTGTTTCAGTTACTTGGTTTTGTAGTCGATGCCGCGCAACGTTTCGCAACTATCACGGACCTTAAAGTAGGTGCGGGTAATGAGGGTGCTGCAGTAGGCACTACTATGGCGATGATGGAGCAAGGCGCTCGAGTAATGAGTGCGGTCCATAAGCGTTTGCATTATGCGATGCGTCAAGAGTTTAAGATTCTTGCACGGGTAATGTCGGAGAGTTTGCCACAGGAGTATCCGTTCTCAGTTCCCGGCGGAGATGCAACCATCATGCGCGAAGACTTTGATGATCGCGTTGATATCATCCCTGTCAGCAATCCAAATGTATTTAGTCAGGCGCAGCGGATTGTGCTTGCCCAGACTAAAATGCAACTCGCGGCCCAAGCACCAGAGATTCATAACATCCACGAAGTGTATCGTGACATGTATGAGGCGTTAGGTGTGACGGATGTAGATCGTATTATGAAGGCCATTCCAGCGGAAGAGCCCGGCCCTATTGATCCCGCACAAGAGAACATCAATGCTTTAGACATGTTGCCACTAAAAGCCTTTGAAGGACAAAATCATCAAGCGCACATCCAAGCGCACTTGATCTTTGGCGCAAGTCCCACGGTTAGCGGTATGCCTCAAGTAGCTATGGCGCTTCAAAAGCATATAATGGAACACGTTCAGATTGCAGCGAAAGAGCAGGCCATGGCCGCTTATCAACAGCAAGCCCAACAGGCGGGTGCTAACATTCCTGAAGATCAGCAGATGCTTGCAATAGAAGCATTGACCGCTCAGTTTATTGCGGAAGGTATGCAGCAAGTTAAAGATGCGTCAGCCCAGATATCTGGTGCGGGTGCCCCTGATCCTTTGATTCAGTTGAAGGAACAAGAGATTCAGGCTAAAGTAGCCGATAACGAAGCTGACAATCAGATTGATCAAGCCAAGTTGCAGTTGGATCAACAGAACCAACAGATGCGCTCGGAGCAGTTTGATGAGCGGATTGCAGCACAAGAACGACAAACATCAGCACGTATCCAGTCGGCTATGGATCGTGAATTATTAAAGCAACGCGGAGATTAAAATGAGCAAAAAAGACGGAATAGGTGGCTACAGTTCTGAAATGTATTACGCAGACCTTCTTGCGGAGCGAGGAAAAGGTTTTAGCTTGCAGAAAAACACTAGATCCACGGGTAAAAACGCCACACAAAAAGTATCTAAGGGTAAAGGAAAAGGTAAGTAGATTATGAAAAATCGAACTGTAAGAGTAAACGGAGCAGCACCGAGCAACACACCAAAGGCGGTTACTTATGCTGACATTAAAGGTCAAGGTCGTATTCCTTACGGCAAGACTGCGCCTGCTCCTGTAGCGGGTGGATTGACTGACTTTGCTAACACCCCTCGTAAGATGAAGACTCGTGGCACGGGTGCCGCGATCAAGGGAACAAGCCACATGGGCTACTAAACCTTTTGATGGAGTATTCTAATGTTTAAGTTAGGAAAGAACAGTCTAAACAATTTGGTAGGTGTGGATGAAAGGCTTATTGATATCGCAGAAGTTGCTATTAAGCTATCTAACATTGATTTTGGTATTCCTTCTACTGGTGGGTTGCGCACCGAAGAAGTACAAGCAAAGTTGTTTGGAGATGGTGTATCAAAAGCGGATGGAGTCAACAACAAGTCCTATCACCAAAGCGGAAAGGCGCTCGATGTGTATGCTTACGTCGACGGAAAAGCCTCGTGGGATAAGCTCCACCTTTCTCTTATAGCTGCTTCTATGTTACAAGCCTCGTCTCAGTTAGGGTATGAACTAAAATGGGGAGGCCTGTGGAAATCGTGGCAGGATTACCCTCATTTTGAAATTAGGGATTAACCATGAGTTTTCTAAGCTTTTTGAGCCCTATTGCAAGTCTAGGTAAAACATATCTTGAAGGTAAGAACGAAATTGCTAAAGCCAAGTCGGCAGCGGCTATACTTACTTTGGGTGCCGAGGCGGACGTTAAAGTGGCGGGTGCTAAAGCCGCTCATAAATTAGCGGACGATGGCCAGACACAAGACTTCAATTTGGACCTTGTTGCCATGCAGCAAATGGATAAGTCATTTCTCGACGAGATTATGATTGCACTACTTCTAGTACCTATTGCGGCGTCTTTTTTAGGCTATCAAGTCGAAGTTACCGCAGCGTTTGAATCGTTTTCTTCCATGCCAGACTGGTATCAGTACCTAGTTATTGGTGTGTATGTGGTTAAGTTTGGTATGCGTGGGTTGTTGACTAAACTAATATCAGGCAAGTTAAGTGCTGTAAAACTTAAGTAACCTTTCCTTTTTACTCTATCCCCTGCATATAAGTTATGATAGGATCATATCCAACATTGTTTGATTATATGCGAGGTGTGGATGGACGAAATACAAGTTGCGGAAGCTGTTTTTAGGGTCCTACGGGATAGACGGCAAGGTGTAACGGACTTGATGATTTACGGTAACGTTAAGTCGATGGAACAATATCGTGAGCTTATGGGCAATTTAGAATGCCTCAATCATGTGGAACAGGAACTCAAGAGCCTGCTAGATAAACAGGAGCACTCAATATGAGCGCAGTAGAAAAAAAAGTAGAACCCGTAGTCTATGAAAAGACTGCTAAACAATTAGCCAGTGAGGCTAAAGCAAAAGCTAAAGCAAACGAAGTTGCGGATGAAGCAACTAAACTTGCAGACGCCTACGTGGAAAAACCACGCCTTAACCCTGACGCTATCGGGAAAACTCTCTTAGACAGGATGCCCAACCCTACGGGCTGGCGGATATTAATTCTACCCTATCAAGGCAAAGGTAAATCCGCAGGCGGTATTTTTCTCCCTTCTGAAACGCAGGAGAAAAGCCAAATCTCTACCCAAGTCGGTTATGTACTCAAGCTAGGACCCCTAGCCTATGGAGATGCCGATAAATTTCCAGATGGAGCATGGTGCAAAGAAAAGCAGTGGGTTATGTTCGCCCGTTATGCTGGATCGCGCTTCCAGATAGATGGGGGAGAAGTCAGAATACTTAATGACGACGAGATACTGTCGACCATTTTGGACCCTGAAGACATCCATAATTTAAACTAAGGAGAGCACCATGTCGGATACAAACACCGTCGAGTTAGATGTAGGCGATTCGGAAGAAGTAGAAGTAGAAGTAAGCGCGGGTGCTGTTGAGTCCGAAAACGATTCGGATGATCAGTTTGATAAAGCGGAGACCTCTACTCAAAAACGAATTAGTCGTCTTACTAAGAAAATGCGTGAAGCAGAACGCCGTGAGCAAGAAGCGGTTAAGTATGCCCAAGCTGTTCAAGGTGAGTCACAAGAATTAAAAAGTCGGATGTCTAACTTAGACACCAACTACGTTGCTGAGTATACCACTCGTGTTAATACCCAGATTGCTCAAGCCGAAGCAGTGTTGACTCGTGCTATTGAAAGAGGGGATGGTGCCGCAACCGTAGAAGCTCAACGAGACCTTACTAGTTTAGCCATTCAGCAGGATCGAGCGGCCCAAGCTAAGATGCAGTCGGAAAGGCAGCAACAACAAGCGGCGGCGGCTCAACAGCACCAAGCTCAACAGCCTATGCCTGCTCAACAGCCTAAACGTCCTGACGCTAAAGCCGAATCATGGGCCTTGCGTAACAGTTGGTTTGGCCAAGACGAGGCAATGACGTATGCTGCTTTTGGCATACACAAAAAACTTGTTGAAGAAGAAGGGTTTGACCCGCAGAGCGAAGACTACTATACTGAGCTAGATAACCGTGTTCTTGATAAGTTTGGTAACGGATCAAGCAGCCCCAATAAACGCCCCGCTCAGACAGTAATTGGAGCTTCAAGAACACCATCTGGGCGCAGTAATAGAAAGGTTCGACTCACTCCGAGCCAAGTCGCGATAGCGAAGAAATTGGGTGTGCCGCTTGAAGAATATGCGAAATACGTGAAGGAGTAACAGAGAATGACTGAACAACAAAATACAGGTAGTTCCGCCGTGAACCGTACTTCTCGCGCTAACAAAACTCGGGAGAAACAGGCGATCCGTAAGCCTTGGGCTCCTCCGTCTATGCTAGATGCACCACCTGCCCCTGACGGCTTTAAACATCGTTGGATTCGCGCCGAAACGCGTGGTTTTGATGATACGAAGAACGTCAGTGCTAAATTAAGGGAAGGTTATGAACTTGTCCGAAGGGACGAGTACCCAGACTTTGAATCCCCTACTGTAGAATCAGGTAAATACCAAGGTGTCTTTGGAGTTGGCGGACTGCTTCTCGCTCGTATACCAGACGAAACTGTGGCCGAAAGGACTAACTACTTCAAAGGACGTAGTAAGGACCAAATGGATGCAGTTGACCATGATATGATGAGAGAGAATGCACATTCATCGATGACGATTAGTAAACCTGACCGTCAATCTCGTGTAACTTTCGGTGGTCCACAAAAATGATATGGACTACCCCTTTAGGAGAGAATTATAATGGCTAATGCAAATACTGCCTATGGTCTCCGTCCTATCGGGCTAGTTGGTAGCGGTGTCAATTCTACTGGTGTAACCCAGTATGAGATCGCTTCCAACAACACCAATGCTATTTTCCAGTTTGGTTTATGCGTTCCGCTAGCAGCGGGCGTTATTACTTTTGCTGGAGCTACTAGTGGGGGAACTACCCCTGCGCTTGGTGTCCTGATGGGCGTTGAATACGTTGACTCTGTAACTAAGAAGCCAACATTTTTAAGTTACTGGCCCGGTTCTGGTTCCGTAAGCGTGGATACTAATCATCCTGTTAAAGCTTTCGTTGCTGACAACCCCAACCAGTTATTTAAAGTAGCATCTGACGCAACACTAACTAACCGTGCTACTGCACAGGCCGCCGTGTTCGCAAACGCATCTTTGGGAACTTCTGCACGTACTGGTACGTCAATAGGTAACTCAAATTCCGCCTTGGGCGTGTCTACAATTGCAGCTACGGCCACTTTGCCGTTGCGTATTGTTGGCATCATGGACGACGCTGGTAATACCGACTTTGCATCTGCAGGTATTCCTTTGATCGTTCGTATCAACGCTCATTACAACGCTAACACAAGCCGCTTTGACTCGCAGACTACTGCTACGTCAACAGGCCTATAGGAGGGTTAGATCATGGCTATTTCTCGCGCACAACTAGCGAAAGAGCTTGAACCCGGCCTAAACGCCTTGTTCGGTCTCGAATTTAATCGTTACGAAAATGAGCATTCTGAAATCTTTGAAGAAGAGTCTTCGGACCGCGCCTTTGAAGAAGAAGTAATGCTTGGTGGTTTCTCTACTGCACCTGTTAAGAATGAAGGCTCTGCCATCAGTTTTGACGACGCTCAAGAGACTTATACCGCTCGTTACGCTCACGAAACTATTGCGCTTGCGTTCTCAATTACTGAGGAAGCAGTGGAAGACAATCTTTATGATCGTCTTGCATCGCGTTACACCAAAGCTCTGGCCCGCTCTATGGCCCAGACTAAGCAAATCAAAGCCGCGGCTGTATTGAACAATGCGTTCTCTGCTGGCGTTAATGCGATTGGCGATGGTGCAGCACTTTGTTCCGCAGCCCACCCCTCTCTTTCGGGTAACCAAACCAATGTCTTGGCAGTTGCTGCCGACCTCAACGAAACTTCGTTGGAGCAGATGTTGATTGACGTTGCTAGTTTGACGGATGAGCGTGGTTTGAAGATTGCAGTTCGTGGCATGAAGCTTATTATTCCTAAAGAGCTTCAGTTCATCGCAGAACGAGTAATTAACTCGAACTTGCGCTCTGGCACTGCGGATAACGACACAAACGCAATGAAGTCTATGGGAATGCTTCCAGACGGTGCAGTGGTTAACCACTTCCTTACCGACACTGATGCTTTCTTCATCAAGACTGATGCTCCTAACGGCTTCAAGCACTTCAACCGTTCGTCTATTAAGACTGCGATGGAAGGTGACTTCGATACGGGCAACATGCGCTTTAAAGCTCGTGAACGTTACTCATTCGGTGTATCCGATTGGCGTTGTGTTTACGGTACGCCCGGCGCAGCATAACCACACGGTAACGTGTAGTTTAGAAAAGGGAGGCTTCGGCTTCCCTTTTTTGTGCGTAACATTGACAGTTCACGAAAGACAGTGGTATGTTATACTTACAATTATCGGGAAAATATCGGTGAATCTGACAGTCCCCGACTGACGATATGCAGACAGATCCACCTTAACTCGCATGTGAGGAATTTATTATGGGCCAGACTACTTTTTCAGGACCAATTTTAGCAGGAACAATCAAAGATACTACAGGTACCGCTCTCGGTACTAACGTAAAGAACACCGGCCAAGTTGTAATGTCTCAATCTATTATGATTGACGCAGCAGTCGCCGCTGGCACAACTACCTACAATGTCGGCGTCATTCCAAATAATTCACAGTTACTTGGTGTCACACTAAGAGTGGCTATAGCTAGTAATGCCGGTGGCACAGCGACTCTTTCAGTGGGCATGGTTAGCAAGACGACTCAATTTTTTATTGCAAATACCAATGTTAAAGCAGTTGCGGAAACTAAAACTTTGGCCGCTGGGGGTTTGGATACAGCAGATCGTTTTAGTGGTGACAGCCAGATCACAGCAACACTTATCTCTGCGGGAGCGACTGCTACTGCGGGTCAAATTACTGTGACTTTAACTTATGTGCAGGACAATAATTTGCAAGACGCAACCGCTGTCTAATAACTTATAGGAGGTTAAAATGAGTTCAGATGTAAAATCAAAACGTTTAACCTCTACTGGCTCTGCTGGTGTGGGCCCTGCGCGTATTCGCCAAGTTCAAGTTAAAACAACTACTGGTACTCCTCGACTTACTTTCACTGATGGTAATGGCGGGGCGGTAGTTCTGGACATGGACCTAGATGCTTCAAAAACTCACTCTGTAAATATTCCGTCTGACGGAATAAGAGTGAGTGATATTTTTGTGTCGGTCTTTACAGCGTGTACGTCCATAACAATATTTCATAGTTAGAGAGGTAACTCATGGCATCAGACATAAAAGCTACGTATTTGGAGGCTAACGGTGTTGTCTTTGCGGGACGAACTCGCGTAAAAGCTATTCACTACAAATGTGGCACCAATCCAGTTATTGAGTTAAAAGACGGAGACACCAACGGTGCCGTTAAGCTTAAACTGGGGTTTGCCAGCAATACTGATGACAACGTTTATTTACCTGACGAAGGGATGTTATTTAGTGACGGGTGTTTTGCCGTACTGACTAACGTCACCAACATAACGGTATTTTACAATTGAGGTAGTTATGGAAACGAAAGTAGCTACTCTTAAAAAAATAAAACCCGTTAAAAGTAATAAAAAATCAGCAAGTCATGATAGGGACATTATGAAAATAGCAGAAGTTCTTTCCAAGCTAGATAAGCATGAAGCTGAGTGTAACCTAAGATATCAAATGATTGAAGAAAAGCTGGCTGATCAAAAGCAAACGCTAAAAGGTTTAGATATTAAAATTTGGGGGCTTGCTGTATTGATAATAATCGCACCCCTAGTGCATAAGCTATTGGCCTAGTCATGTATGACGCTTTCTTCAGTGACCCCGTTGAGGCGAAGATTGTAAAAGAAATAAAACTCTGGTCCTCAGACGTTTTAGAAAAACCAAACTCCTACTTTAATAATTTACCTGCTTGCCCCTATGCCCGAGGGGCGTGGTTAGGCGATAAGGTGGCTATTATATTTAAGTATGAAGAAGGTTATCAAAGTGTGTACTCGTGCATCTCACAGTTCGACGACGTGTATGACGTTGCCCTTATCATTGACATGAGCAACTCCAAAACTCCTGAAGAATTTCACGACTATCTAGACGACTTAAATAAAGTGGTGTCTCAAGGCATGTTTATCGACAAAGACATGTGGTTGATGGGCTTTCACCATGAAGATGAAGCCAGTGATTTTGTGGGCGAGTTAGATTTTGATCCATCGGTAGAAAACCCCTACTCTATAATATTTATTCAGCGATTATCTAAGTTACAACAAGCGGCTGACAAGTTGAATAAAAAAGGCTATTATGATACATACGATGCAGAACATAATGCACGTCAAATTTACCAAGTAAGAGAAACTTTATATAGGAAGCTCCAAAATGGCTATGAAACCAAAGAAAGTTAGTTCTTCAGCAAAGAAACCTGTTAAGCGTATGCGTGGCGGCGGTATGGTTGCTATGAAAGAACCTGTTAAGCGTATGCGTAGCGGCGGCATGGTTAAGCCTGCTAAAAAGAAAAAGTAGGGCCTTGTAATGCCAAGTAAAGGGCTTTATGCCAACATCCACGCTAAGAAAAAGCGAATTGCAGCAGGGTCGAAGGAGACAATGCGCAAGGTTGGGTCACCCGGTGCCCCAACTAAAAAAGCGTTTGTAGCATCAGCTAAAACGGCTAAACCCGTTAAGAGAAAGACACGCACTGCGTAGGTAAAAGCTATGGCTACATCTGAAAGTAAAGACTTTGAGTTAGACGTTGCAGAATATGTCGAAGAGGCATTTGAGCGATGTGGGCTAGAGGTCCGAACAGGTTATGACTTAAAATCTGCCAAGAGGTCTTTAAACCTTTTGCTTGCAGACTGGGCTAACCGTGGCCTTAACCAGTGGACCATTAAGCAGCGTACTGTTGCAATGGTTGACGGTACAGGTAACTACCCTTTAACCGCGGATGTAATTGATATTTTATCTGTCGTTGTGCAACGATCTGGAACTGATTACTCGTTGATTCGTTTAAGCCGAGATGGTTATTTAAGTATACCCAACAAGGCAACGAAAGGTAGAGTTAATCAATTCTTCTTGGATAGGCAAGTTACGCCTAACTTAAAGCTTTGGCCTGTGCCTGATAACAGCACTGATGTTGTGTACTATGACGCTTTAACCCGAATGGATGATGCGGACATATACACTAACACGATGGACTTACCTTTTAGGTTTTACCCTTGTTTAGCGGCAGGTTTAGCTTATTACCTTGCTTTAAAACGTGCTCCAAACCGTGTTGAAATGCTTAAAGCCCTATACGAAGAAGAGTTTGAAAGGGCTGCTGTAGAAGATAGGGACCGTTCGTCCTTTAACGTGACCCCTGTATACAGGAGAGTTTGACAATGGGTAAGTTTGCGTCTGGAAAAAAAGCATACGCCATCTCGGACCGTTCGGGCTTTCGTTATCCTTACAGGGTAATGAGGAAAGAATGGAACGGGTTATTGGTGGGTCCTGACGAATTTGATCCTAAGCAGCCTCAATTAGGGCCTTTTCGTAAGGTTTCTGATCCACAAGCTTTGCAGAATGCCCGTCCTGAAACGAATCTTGCCGTACAACGCAATATTCAATGGAGTTTTGATCCAGTAGGTGGGTGGGCAGATAACGATTACAGCCCCCCTAACCGCCTTATATCAACAGGTTCGGTTGGAACAGTGACGGTGACTACATGAGTTTTACATTGGATCAGCTAAAACAAGCTATTAGAGACTATACAGAGAACGATGAAACGTCTTTTGTAAGCAATTTGCCGTTATTTATTCGTCAAGCAGAGGAAAGAATCCTTAAAAGTGTTCAGTTAAGCCTGTTTAGAAAGAATGTAAGCGGTGCCATGACTCTGAATGACAAGTTTTTAGCGGCACCTAGTGATTTCTTAGCTCCTTTTTCTTTATCTTATGTAGACAGCACAAACAATCACGTTTTCTTAGACTTTAAAGAGCCTGATTTTGTTCAGACCTTTAATCCTATTTCGGCTACGGCTGGAGACCCGCGATTTTACGCTACTTTTGATATTAATAACTTTATCTTGGGTCCAACCCCGAATAGTGCGTACAGCGTAGAGCTACATTATTTTTATCGTCCTGCAAGTTTGACCGCGGGCGCCGATAGTGGCGTAACATGGCTTAGTACAAACGCTGAAATCGCTTTACTTTATGGGTGCTTGATAGAAGCATACATTTATATGAAGGGTGAACCCGACATGATGGCCATGTACGACAAACGGTTTACCGAAGCCATTGGCGGTTTGAAATTACTAGGCGAAGCCAAAGAAGTGACCGATGAATACCGCACTGGACAACTTATAAGGCCTAAACAATGAGTAATGCAGCCCTACAGATGGACACAAACTCGGTGGAAGTACACACCACCAGTGGAAGAGGTTTTACTCCAGAGGAAATTGCGGAGCGGTGTGCGAATAAGATTATCGCCATTTCAGATGACGCAAACCCTGCTATTAGGGCCCAAGCTCATGCCTTTCGTGGGCAACTGCTTAAAACATTAGAATTTTACATGCACGAAGCTATCAAATCAGATAGAACTACGATGCATAACGCGTTAACCGAAGCAGGACAATTAGAGCTTGCTAACTATATAAGGAGACTGTGACATGGCTTTTACAGGAAACTACATGTGCACCAGTTTTAAGAAAGAATTAATGTACGGTGCTCATGACTTTGACGCTTCAAGCGGTGATGTGTTTAAGATAGCACTTTATACAAGCTCTGCTACGATGAATGCAGACACCACTGCGTATGCAACCACTAATGAAGTAAGTGGCACAGGGTATACTGCAGGAGGCGAAAATTTAACTGCGGTAGATCCTACGTCTTCTGCAACTACGGCTTTGACTGATTTTATAGACGAAACGTGGGCAAACTCTACGATTACGGCTAGAGGCGCGTTAATTTATAACAACACGCCCAACACTACTTCAATATCTCTAACCAAACCCGCCATATTGGTTTTAGATTTCGGGTCTGACAAGGTTGTAAACTCTGGGAATTTCACCGTAGTGTTCCCAACGGCTGATGCCGCCACTGCTATTATTAGGATTGCATAATGAACGTTGCAGTAACGGGAGTATCCGCCACAGCAAGCGTGGGACAAATCTGGATGAGTATTGTGCCTATTCAAAACCCAAGCTGGACAAACATAGTACCGTGAGGAATTAAAAATGCCTAGTACATATACAGTCAACCTCGGTATTGAGAAACCAGCTACTGGTGAACAATCTGGAACGTGGGGCGAAACGGTTAATGACAACTCTAATATTTTAGACGAGGCTATTAACGGTGCAGTCGTAATAACTTTATCTTCTGCGGGCTCGTCAGGCTCACCTAATACAATAGCTATTACCAACGGCGCTTCTTCTACTGGACGTAACAAATACATTGAATTTGCAGACGGTGGAGATTTAGGCGCGTCTGTTTATGTAACACTTACCCCTAATGACGCTGAAAAACTATGCTTTATACGCAACAGCTTAACGGGTAGTCGATCCATATTTATTTTTCAAGGCACATACAACACAAGCAATGATCTTGAAATTGCCGCGGGTACCGATGTGCTCGTTAAGTTTGATGGCGGCGGTTCAGGTGCGAAGGCCGTTAACGTTTACTCAAATCTGGCTGTTGACGGAATTAATGTCGCGGGCTTAGTTGAGTTTAACTCTTTATCGGGCACTGGGTCCGTAGCAATAACAGACATTCTTGATCAAGATAATATGTCGGGCAATAGTGCCACTGCATTAGCCACGCAACAATCTATTAAAGCCTATGTTGACGCAAATACGGGCGGCAATCTAGCTGAAGTATTGAATAACGGCAACACCACTACGACCAATCAAAAAATACAATTCCGAGACTCAGGGATTTTTATTAACTCAAGTGCTGATGGTCAGTTAGACATTGTTGCAGACACTGAGATCCAACTTGCTGCAACCACTTTGGACATTAACGCCGCTATTCAAGCTGATGGCACCGTAACGGTAGGTGTTAACGACACGGGGTATGATGTTAAGTTCTTTGGCGCTACTTCTGGCAAGTCTCTTCTTTGGGACGAGAGTGCTGATACCCTAGTTGTTACGGGTACGTTAGATGTTAATGGTGCAGCCGATGTATCAGGTAACTTAATAGTAGGTGGTGACCTTACTATAACTGGCGATGATCTGGTTATGGGAACCAACACGGCAGGAATGCTTCTTGTTGCTGATGGCACAAATTTTAACCCCACGGCGGTAGCGTCTTTAGTAGAGATTAGCACCGCTGCAGCGGACGACCTTTTTATAGCTATAGATGCTTCGGGCGGTAATCTTAAAAAGATGACTCGAGCAACTGTTATTGCAGGCACAGGCTCAAGCGGCGATTTATCTGCTGTGGTAGACGATACCTCTCCACAATTAGGTGGAAACCTAGACATGAACGGCAAAGACATTGTTACAACGTCTAATGCTACTATTGATCTAGCGCCTAACGGCACAGGTACTGTAGTTGTACGAGGTAATAATAATTCAGGTGCGATTGTATTCAACTGCGAGAGTAACAGTCACGGTCAAAAAGTATTTGGCCAACCTCACTCCGCTTCTGTGACCAATACGCTCATGTTGCCAGCGGGCGCTAACTCAACTTTATTGTCACGCGTATCTACTGACACACTAACAAACAAAACTTTAACCTCTCCTAAAATTAATGAAAACGTGGCAGTAACTTCAACGGCCACCGAGTTAAACATTCTTGACGGGGTTACCGCTACTACTGCAGAGTTAAACATCCTTGATGGGGTTACAAGTACTGCGGCAGAGTTAAACATTCTTGACGGTGCAACGGTAGTAGTAGCTGAAATCAATGCTTTAGACATTGGCTCCACAGCTATTGGTACGGCTGTAGCCTCTAAGGCTGTCATACTAGATGCGAATAAAGACTACACAGGCGTTCGTAATCTTACTATAACGGGGGAGTTGGACGCAGCGACTTTAGACATTAGTGGAGCAGTAGACATCGATGGTGCTGTTCAAATTGACTCTACTGTTACAGTAGGTGTTAACGACACGGGTTATGACGTTAAGTTCTTTGGTGCTACCTCGGGCAAGTCTCTTCTTTGGGACGAGAGTGCAGATAGTTTAATTATTGCAGGCACGTTAGACGTGGCGGGAGCAGTTGAGTTTAATTCTTTGTCGGGCACAGGTTCGGTTAGCATTACGGACATTCTTGATCAAGACAACATGTCAGGCAACAGCGCCACGGCGTTAGCCACTCAACAATCCATTAAAGCTTACGTCGATGCTAACGGAGGAGGTCCTTCACTTGGAACAAATTCTGTTATACGCACTAATGCAAAGGTGATAGCCGAAAACATTACATTCGCAGGTAACGAAAACGGGTCTACCGTAGGCCCTGTTACTGTAAACGCGAGTTATACTGTTACAGTAACAAACGGTTCAACGTGGGTCATTCTTTAAGGAAATATCATGCCAATTACAATTAAAAATACCGCAGGCGGTGGTGTAACATTAGATTCCACTACCTCCAATAACGAGACAGTTAACCTACCTACGGGCGGCGGTAATCTTATAACCACTACTGGTGCTACGTTTACAGGTAATGTTACACATAACGACGGAGTGCAAGCGAAGTGGGGAACAAGTGGTGATTTCTCAATCAGGCACGATGGCAGCAATACTTATCTTCAAGATGCAGGCTCTGGCGATTTAATAATTAAATCAAACGGAACAAACGTAAAAATAATTGGCGATAACGATGAAGATATAGCAAGGTTTACATGGAATGGATCAACACAGCTTTATTATAATGGTTCTAAGAAAATTGAAACAACAGCAACAGGTGTTGCTGTAACTGGTGGCATTGCTTTAGGCGGCACAGGTGCAGCCAATACGCTGGATGATTATGAAGAAGGGAATTGGACGCCAGCCGATACAGGCGGTGGCACATTAGCTGTGCTGGATTCACGCTACACAAAAATAGGTAGATTAGTTCACTTAACCGCATACGTTCAATTTACTGGAATTGGGTCTAGCGGCAACACAGTTCAATTAAACGGACTGCCTTTTGCCGTCATATCAAACTCAGGTCAAGCAGTCGGTAATGTCATGTGCAATCTCGTTACTAGCAATAGTGGAGCATTTAATGCGGCTTCGTATATGTCAGCCACCACTATAAAATTCTATCAGTCATGTAGTAATGGAGGATGGCAGCCCTTTAAACATGTTGCTAATATTACTGTTAATGACTTAATTTACTTTAACGCAACATATTTTACTGACGCTTAATTAATAATTATCTAGCGTGGATCGCTAGTGGAGAATACAAATGGCATTAACAAAAGTAATAACCCAAGACCGCATAGAAGTTTGTGGCCCTTTTAAGCATGTTCAAGTTCGCACAAAGACGGCAGTTATGGAAGATAGTGTGGAGTTATCATCTAGCTTCCACAGACACACAGTTAACGCAGGTGACGATTACTCAACAGAGAGTGCAGAAGTACAGGCTATCTGTTCAGTAGTTCACACAGATGCTGTGATAGCCGCTCTTGCTGCTCATGTAGCTGCATCAAGCCCAGAATAGGAGAATAGTCTCATGGCTTCTAAAATAAAAGTAGATACGCTTGAAACGGCAAACGGGTCAGGTAGCATTACTATCAATAACCCGATTATTGCAAAAGGTATTTCCTCGACCACTCTAGGAACAAGTAACTTTGTGGCAGGTGTTAACGCAGGTAACTCTATTGTATCTGGTGGTAATAATAACACTGTAGTAGGTGATGAAGCAGGTACAGCAATTACTACAGGTGACGATAACACTGCGCTAGGTAAAGGTTCTTTAGACGCAAATACTACAGGTGGTTTTAACACTTCTGTTGGTTTAGATTCTTTGGGGGCTAACACTACAGGAGCAAGTAATGCTGCATTTGGCAGAACTGCAATGGTTCTTAATACTACAGGTGGTTTTAACACTGCTATTGGTAGGGATGCTTTGTATGCTAATACCACAGCAAGTAACAATACTGCCGTTGGTTTTGCTTCTTTAGAGGCTAATACTACAGGTACTCGTAATACAGCAGTTGGTAAGTCTTCTTTAGCGGCTAACACTACAGCCAATGATAATACAGCAGTGGGTTATGAGTCTTTACTTGCAAATACGACAGGCGCAGAAAATACTGGGGTAGGTAAAGAAGCGTTAAAAACTAACACTACAGGCAATAACAATACTGCTTTAGGTCAAGGTGCTTTGCAGTTAAATACAACAGCAAGTTACAACACTGCTATTGGTCGTGTGGCATTAACGTCTAACACTACAGGTGCTAGTAATACTGCTGTAGGTAAAAGTGCTTTACAGGTTAACACTACAGGAGCAAATAATACTGCTGTTGGTGTTGAAGCTTTAGACGCTAACACTACAGGTGCACAAAATACTGCTCTTGGTGCTGGTGCATTAGGTGCTAACACCACGGGACAGTCAAACGTAGCAATAGGCTATCATGCTTCATTGTCATCAACAACGGCTGCTAACAATGTTTCAGTTGGTTTTACTGCTGGGCATGACTTGGCAGCAGGTCCAGATAATACTTTAATCGGTACACAGGCTGGCTATGCTACCGCTTCTGGTGGCAATAATGTTGCTGTAGGTAGTTCTGCTTTAGTGACAAATACTACAGGTAGTGACAATACTACTGTTGGAACAGCAGCAGGTAGGGACGTAACGACTGGTGGAGAAAACACTTATCTAGGTTTTTATGCTGGTGGCTATAGCTTGCCAACGACTACGGGTAATTCAAATGTTTGTGTTGGTGCGTATTCTCATGTGTCAAGTGCATCAGCAAGTAATGAGATTGTTATTGGTCGTTTTGTGAGGGGTGCTGGTTCTGGATATTTTACTTTTGGTCTGAATACTGGAAGTAGTCGTGTCTATAACAACTTTCAAGCTAACGCTTCTTGGACGAGAGTTTCAGATGAAAGGGTTAAGAAAGATATTTCTACAAACACAGATTGTGGATTAGACTTTATTAATGACCTACGTACAGTAACGTATAAATTTAAAGCTCCTTCAGAACTAGACACCTCAATGACTGAGTATGACTCAGAAAACACCACGCCTAGACACTCTAAAAAGATGTATGGATTTGTGGCTCAAGAAGTTAAAGCAACTTTAAATGCACATAACATCACAGACTTTGCAGGGCATCATCAGATGGAAGATGGTGAAGATAACATGCAGGGTATTTCATACGAGATGTTTGTTATGCCGTTAGTCAAAGCAATACAAGAATTATCAGCAAAAGATGTAGCAAGTCAGACGTTAATCGCCTCGCTCGCTGCCCGAATCACAGCACTAGAGGGATAAAACAATGCCTACTATTATAACGGGTGCGGCAGTCACAACAGAAGGTATCGTTACTAACACGCTAGGTAATAACAACTTTGTAGCTGGTTCTACTGCTGGCGACAGTATTACGTCTGGTGGCAATGAGAATACGTTAGTTGGTACTAATGCTGGCACTGCTATTACTACAGGTGATAACAACGTAGCCTTTGGTAATAATTCTTTAACTGCTAACACTACAGCCTCTGCTAATAGTTCTTTAGGTGACAACAGTTTAAGAGATAACACCACAGGTGCTAGTAACACTGCTGTAGGTCACGCCTCTTTGTTAAATAATACTACAGCTTCTGAAAACACTGCGGTTGGTTATTATTCTTTGCTAGCTAACACTACAGGTGCTAGTAACACTGCTGTTGGCTTTCAATGTTTAGACGCTAACACTACAGGTACTCGTAATACGGCTGTAGGTAAAAGTGCGTTAGGTACTAACACTACTGCGGCATACAACACAGCAGTAGGAACATTTGCACTACAGTTGTCCACAACAGGTCAGTTCAACACTGCTGTCGGTGATGCCTCTCTTGCAAGCAATACTACGGGTGCTTTAAATACCGCAGTTGGTCAAGGTGCTTTAAATGCTAACACTACAGCAGGTGCAAATACGGCTGTAGGAAGAAACTCTTTAACAACTAACACCACAGGTGCAGATAACACAGCCGTAGGCTATAACTCACTTGCACTTAACACTACTGGTGCAAGTGACGTAGCTGTTGGAACAGGGTCTTTAGAGGCTAACACCACAGGCTTAGACAATACTGCCGTTGGTTTTCAATCGTTAAGAGCTAACACCACAGGTAGTTACAATACCGCTCATGGTAGAACTGCTTTGTATACCAACACTACAGGCCAGTACAATGTTGCCATTGGTAGAACTGCTTTGTATGCTAACACCACCGCATCTGATAATACTGCTGTGGGTACAGGTGCTATGGAGCAAAATACCACGGGCGCAAACAACGTAGCAGTAGGTAGAATTGCTTTAATATCTAACACTACAGGTGCTACTAATACCGCAGTTGGCTCCTCTGCTATGCAAGTTAACACAACAGGTGGAGCTAATGTTGCTGTTGGGTATCAAGCGTTAGACGCTAACACCACAGGTTCTAATAATACCGCAGTTGGTAAGGCTGCTATGACTACTAACACTACTGGTTCTAGTAATGTTGCGATAGGTTTAGCATCATTAAATGCTAATACTACAGGTGGAGAGAATACTGCTGTAGGTTATGTTGCTTTATATAATAACACCACAGGGCCACATAATACTGCTGTAGGCTATGCCGCTTTATATACTAACACCACAGGCCAACAGAATGCGGCTTTTGGTCAGAATGCTTTACAGGCTGC
>Ga0307997_10000179_pt1 | contig 28762 bp, 29 predicted proteins | sample Davwhametageno36_FD_203165 | JGI IMG/M metagenome (GOLD analysis project Ga0307997, IMG submission 203165) | Marine microbial communities from Davis Island wharf, Antarctic Ocean - #36 | ecosystem: Environmental > Aquatic > Marine > Unclassified | place: Antarctic Ocean: Davis Island wharf... | reverse complement strand
ATTCTTCAAATATTTGGACTTTCAATTCATTGAACATTTAGACAAAAATAATAAAAAATATCTTCTAATTCTTCAAACATTTGAACTTTCAATTCATTGAACATTTAGACAAAAATAATAAAAAATATCTCTATTCTTCAAACATTTGAACTTTCAATTCATTGAACATTTAGGACAAAAATAATATCCAATTGATTTAAACATGAAGAAAATAGACTATATATTTCGCTGACAGACTTTTATAAAATGTCCGCGATAGCAAATCAGTCCCTAGCTAACCGGGTACAAAATGCAATAGAGACTGAAAAAATCTTGAGGCAAGATTTACAAAAAATGAAGGAAAATAAAAAAACCTCAAAAGAACAAAAAAAACTTCAGTTTAAACAAATACATATTCGTATATTACAATATTTACTAAAGGCTAGTAAGGAAAACAATCATGACTTAGAAAAAAAACTTCAGTTTAAACAAATACATATTCGTATATTACAATATTTACTAAAGGCTAGTAAGGAAAACAATCATGACTTAGAAAAAAAGATTAAAACATTGAAGTGTCCGTTATTATTTTAGATTTCTAAGTTATGAGTGTCAACAATTGATTTAGAAAGTTTTAAAAATATTTAGACACTTCCAATGTCTCGTTCTCGTGGGTTTAAATATTTGACTGAGTGTGTCAATCCTGAATATCACAACGACTGGGGTGGTCCTACTACGGTGAAAGATGCTATAGACTACTGTGTGTACACAATCGAACAACGTGCGTGGCAAAAAATCAGTCATTATGGTTCTGTCAACCTATTATTGTCATGTCGCTGCAAGATTAATGTTGTGATTTATAATTATATTCATGCAAGTTTAGCTCAAAAATTCACAGGGACCAATATTACGTTACTCATAGGCGATGAAAAGCGCTGTAATCGTGATATGGTTGTTCGCTTTGTACCAATGACTATAAAAAAAGAAAAGAATACTGTTCCTGTGGCCTGGTGTGATGACTTGTCGAATTGGACTTGGAAAAATGTCATTGACTATGGTTCTTTGTCTACTTCCTCTACTTCCTCAACTGCAGATGTTTGGCCTCCTTTGGAATACAAGATACAAGTACAGCATGAAGCTATCCGTAATTTTTTAAAATCCAAAACTAAAGTAGAACATATGTGAAAAATAAATATATAAATGTATAAACAATTATATATAAATGTTGAGATATTTGTTATTTCTCTGTTTATTTTTATTTGTGTTTGGTCAATATGACGACGATGAGGTAGGTACGACTATTGGTATTGATTTGGGTACAACTTATTCATGTGTTGGTGTGTTTAAAAATGGCCAGGTGGAAATCATAGCTAATGACCAAGGTAATCGAATTACCCCTTCGTATGTTGCCTGGTCAGAAGGGGAGCGTCTGGTCGGTGATGCAGCTAAAAACCAAGCGACTATGAATCCTGAAAATTCAGTTTTTGATGTGAAGCGATTGATAGGCCGTAAGTTTGCTGATAAATCAGTACAAGCGGACCGTAAGCTGTTTCCCTTTGCAGTGGTTGATAAAAAGGGTAAGCCTTATGTTGAAGTTACTGTGAATGGTGAGAAGAAACAATTCGCCCCTGAGGAAGTTTCTTCTATGATTCTTCAAAAGATGCGTTCTGTAGCGGAGTCTTATTTGGACAAGACTATTGAACATGCTGTTGTAACGGTGCCTGCGTATTTTAACGATGCACAGCGCCAGGCAACTAAGGACGCGGGTACTATTTCTGGGCTTCGAGTTGAAAGAATCATTAATGAACCAACGGCTGCTGCTATTGCCTATGGTCTTGATAAGAAAGGAGGTGAAAAGAACATTTTAGTCTTTGATTTGGGAGGTGGTACATTTGATGTCTCGCTGTTAACTATTGACAATGGTGTTTTTGAAGTATTGGCAACGAATGGCGATACTCATTTGGGTGGTTCGGACTTTGACCAGCGCATTATGAAATATTTTATGAAAATCTTTAAAAAGAAACATAAAGTCAGTCTTACAACAGACAACCGTGCTATGCAAAAACTTCGACGTGAATCTGAACGAGTAAAACGTGCTCTTTCTACTCAACCACAGGCAAGGGCTGAAATCGAAGCGTTGCACGCTGGCATTGACTTTTCTGAGACGTTGACCCGTGCACGATTCGAGGAATTAAACAGTGAATTGTTTAAGAGAACACTCGGACCAGTCGCGAAGGTATTGAAAGATGCTGGCCTCAAAAAATCAGAGGTGGATGAACTGGTCCTCGTGGGCGGGTCTACACGGATTCCAAAAGTGCGTGAATTATTAAAAGACTACTTTAATGGCAAACAACCGAATACTGGCATTAATCCCGATGAGGCGGTGGCCTATGGTGCAGCTGTCCAGGGTGGGATTCTGTCTGGTGAAGGTGGCGACACTACAAAAGACGTTTTGCTTTTGGATGTGACACCACTTTCATTAGGCATTGAAACGGTGGGTGGTGTGATGACGAAGTTGATTCAGCGTAATTCTGTTATCCCCACTAAAAAATCTCAAACGTTTTCTACCTATCAAGACAACCAACCAGCTGTTATGATTCAAGTCTTTGAGGGGGAACGCACAATGACCAAAGATAATCATTTAATGGGTAAATTCGAATTGACTAATATTCCACCGGCTGCTCGTGGAGTGCCTCAAATCGAAGTTACGTTTGAAATAGACGCTAATGGTATCCTCCAAGTCTCAGCAGAAGACAAAGGGTCTGGAATGACGGAAAAAATTACTATCACTGCTGAAAAAGGAAGACTATCGGAAGATGATATTGAGCGCATGGTTCAAGAAGCCGAAGAATTTGCCGATGAAGACAAACGTACAAAAGAAAGAATTGATGGCCGCAATTCATTGGAGAGTTATTGCTACCGTCTGAAACAATCTCTGGACGACGAAGAGAAACCACTAGACTTAACGGATGAGGACAGAGACACAGTCACCGATGCAGTGACGCAAACGTTAGAATGGTTAGATGACAATCAAGAAGCAGAAGTAGAAGACTATGCTGGTAAAAAACAAGAACTAGAAACAATTGCAGCACCGATTATCAATAGAGAGACCGCAGAAGACAATGATGAAGATGGTGAAGATGATGAAGATGATGAAGATGAACTTTAAATTACATAGTTAAATTACATAGTTAAAAAATAATATTAATGTCTCTGGACATTTCTAATTTAAGAGGAGCTGTGGAACCTGTGGAACCTGTATCAACGCTTTTATATTTATTTTGCGATGTTGTACATCCACAGCTGCTGCAACAGCCACAACAATCAAGACACTCTTGGTTAGGATTAGGGTTAAAAAACGAATAATTTAGACATGTGCAACAGATTAATAAATCGCAAATGTTTTGACAGTCAGACATAATACATAGACACCAGACCCTTTATAGGGACTAAATATAGTTCTAGACTAAATATAGTTCTAGACTAAATATAGTTCTAGACTAAATATAGTTCTAGACTTCATTTTTTTAGACATAATATTTTTTTAGACATATGTGTTTTTACATTTGATGCTCCACTTTTTGGATATGGAAAAAAAATGCAACAGGTTGTAGTGGATGCACTTTTTAGAGATGTGTCTCTAACTCGTCAGGCTTTATTTTCATTTGACGATTTCGTGTCTCGAATCGTCCCCGACATCGTCAATAACCATCGTCCTATTGAAGTCAAACCAGATTTGAGTTGCTTTGATGACGCTGTCCCTCCACATATAATTAGAATTAGCTCTGTTCGTTATGATGTTGCTTCTACAATGGAAAAAAATGGTGACATTCGAATGTGTACTCCGATGGAAGCTCGAAATCGTGATTTAATGTATTCTGCACCGATGTACGTGAAGGTGGAACATGAACATGTAGTGAACGGTGTTCCGGTCATCACCACATTTAATGACGTTTATTTCGCCCGAATGCCTGTTATGGTTCGTTCGTCACTATGTTCATTGAAACCAGGCGATGACTACGCTGCTTCTGAGTGTCCACATGACCCAGGAGGTTATTTTATAGTGAATGGTCGTGAAAAAACACTTGTTGTGCAGGAGAGAATCTCACCCAATATTATTTTTTGTTTCAGTCCCTCTGAATGTCTATACCATGCTGAATATGACCCTATCGCACACCGAGTTTCTACGCTACGTATAAAGGTGCGTAAATTTGGTTCTTCTCCATTTTTGGTCTATTTGCCCGGTCTTGATACCGGCATTCCGATTTTAATTTTATGGCGTGCTTTGGGTGGTGAAGATGATGAGTACTTGATGTATGTGGACCCTTGCGATGTCCGTACGTCAGAAGAGAATGCTTCAACGGTCTTGACTCAAGAAGAAGCGATGACTTGGCTCTCTAAGCATTGTGAAAATGTACCTTTGTTATTGGAGCGTCGTGTCTATCCTAATATTGAACCGACTATGCGTCGCCGTCAGTTGATGTTGCAATGGAAAAGCTATGTCGATTGTCTGAATAAAACAACACCCTTTCATGACCGTGACCATGTACGTGCTAAACGTTTGGATACTGCGGGGGCTATGTTAGGTACTATGTTTACGCATTTGTTTTACCAGATGATGACTAATATCCGTAAAATGGCGGTGGCTCTGCTGAACAAGAACAAGAAACTGCGGCCTCATCGTTTGATTCAACCGTCACACATTACGGATGGTATTAAGTATGCATTAGCTACTGGTAATTGGAAAATTAAGAATTCTGCCTTTGCTGGTCGTGTAGGAGTATCTCAACTACTGAATCGAAACACATACATTTCTTGCATCAGTCAGCTACGGCGTGTGGACACTGGTATTGATTCACAACAAAAGATTATCGCCCCACGACTGTTATATGGAAATCAATGGGGCTATATGTGTCCGAGTGAAACTCCAGAAGGTGGACCCTGTGGACTTGTGAAGCAGTTGTCACTGTCGGCCTATATCACTACACAATGTGAGTTTGGACCAATTAAAGAAGTGTTAAGTAAACATCTCATCGAAAATGGTCATCTTGTCTTTCACAACGGTGCGCCTATCGGATTTACTCGGGATTCTGCTGACCTTGCAGAACGTTTGCGCTCAGCAAGACGCTCCCGAGTGATTTCTACGGATGCTTGTGTTGCTTTAGAAAACGACCATCTATATATCTGGACTGATTCTGGCCGTGTTTCTCGGCCAGTTTTTGTAGTTAAAGACGGTGCCACTATAATAACAGAAGAGCAAGTCAACGACCTTCGTGACGGTCGTTTGCGATGGGATGACCTGTTTTCATTGGGTATCGTTGAAAATTTATCAGTGTATGAGGAAGAGTCCGCTTTTATAGCGCTTCGACCGGCTGAGTTAACTGTTAAACATTCCCATTGTGAATTGGACCCTGCTTTAATTCTGGGCACACTGGCCAGTACGATTCCATACCCAGACCACAATCAATCCCCAAGAAACGTCTATCAGGCAGCGATGGGAAAGCAGGCTATGGGTGTTTATGCTTCCAATTTTGCAAAGCGATTTGATACAAACGGACATATCATGCACTATGCTCAAAAACCACTTGTTACAACAAGAGTGGCTAAAGCATTGTGCGGAGATGAACTACCGGCCGGAATGCAAGCCATTGTCGCCATCATGTGTTTTGGTGGATATAATCAAGAAGATTCTCTATTGTTTAATAAATCGGCAGTAGACCGTGGATTAGGCCGCTCAACCACTTTCCGAACGTATAATGCTTCAAATTCGTCCTCTAGGCGTGCACCAGCATCAGAATTTAAGAAGCAAGATACATATGGCTCAGTCACTGACTGTTTGGATGACGATGGGCTGACATTTCCAGGCACTGAACTCGATAAAGGAAAAGCTATTTTTTGCAACGTGACACCCGGTAAAAAATATCCACATGTTATCAAAAATAAAAAATCCAGTGGTGTTGTGGACTCCACTATTCTCTTTCAAAATGCCAATGGTGGTCAGACCGCCAAAACACGTGTCAGAGAACAAAGAATACCCGAGATGGGTGACAAGTTTTGCGTATTTACAAGCAGCTACGTGATGACGAGCTGCGGATGGGTACAATTAAAAGATATCACGCTACAGCACAAAGTTGCAACACTTCGAGACGGTCAGTATCTTGATTACGTCCATCCCACGAACAAGTACGTATTTGATTGTCACGACGAGGAACTTTATCACCTGGACACTCAACAGGTGAAAATCATTTGCACTAAAAATCACAAATTGTACGTTAAGGAACAAAACCATTTCGATTTTGTCAAGGCAAAAGATGCATTTGGTAAGAAAGTTCGACACAAAAAGGATGCCACAAACGACCGCTTGGACCGAGAATACATCTTGATTGGCGGTACCCAATACAAGATGGACCCCTTTCTGAAATTGTTAGGGTTCTTTATTTCGGACGGCTGTGTCAATGAGAATTATATCACTCTTTCGATGGAAACTCGCGAAAAACAAAGTGCACTGGAAGAATTGGACATTCATTATTCTGTTCAGGAAAAGTATGTTAGAATCGGAGCCCGCCAATTGGTTGATTACTTCAGGGTATTATCGGTCGGTCACCTTCCACAGTTCGTGTGGAAGTTGTCCCAACGTCAATCTGTCATACTGATGGATGTGTTAATCGATGGTTCTGCTAGGTACTACACTCATGACAAGCAGCTCGCAGAAGATATACAACGTCTAGCACTTCACTGTGGATGGTCTGGCACCATTAAACACGCCCGAGACGCGCTCATGGTTCAAATTGTAAAGAAACAAAACAATCCGCAGGTGAATCAACAGACTCATCAAACTGAGGAGTACGTTCGCTACACGGGTCAAGTAGGATGCATTGAAGTTCCTGAGACACATTTATTCTTCTACAAAGAAGACCTTTATTCTCCACCATGTTGGACAGGCAATTCGTCACGACATGGCCAAAAAGGTACGATAGGAATGATGTACAGTCAAGAAGATTTACCATGGACAGAACAAGGTATTGTCCCTGATTTGATTGTCAATCCTCATGCTATTCCAAGTCGTATGACGATTGGTCATGTCTTTGAATGTGTCTCTTCAAAGCTGGCCTCGTTGCTGGGCATCTGTGTGGATGCCACAGCCTTTTCTCACAAACCTGTGGACGAGATTTGTAGTATGTTAAAAAAAGCAGGCTATGCGGAAGACGGTAAAGAAGTGATGTATCACCCACATACTGGGAAACGTCTCAAAGGTCGCGTCTTCATCGGTCCGACTTTTTATCAACGCTTAAAGCATATGGTTGGTGATAAAATGCACGCTAGAGCGAAGGGCAAAATCGTTGGTCTCACCCGACAACCGGTAGATGGAAGAGCCAATGGTGGAGGACTACGTTGGGGCGAAATGGAACGAGATTGTGGAGTTGCACACGGTGCTTCAGCAGTATTACATGAACGTATGATGATTTCCTCAGACGCATACGATGCCCCACTTTGTCAACATTGTGGGTTGATAGGTACTGTTCTCGCCGACGACATGGGAGATTATTTCTGTAACGCCTGTAAATCCAAAGACGTTGAAGTAGTTCAAATGCCATATGCAGGGAAATTACTCATGCAGGAGTTGATGGCAATGGGAGTCTCACCCAAAATAGTACTAAAACAACATCTAAAAAAATAACACATATGTGATTTTTATATAAGAGATAATTATAGATTAAATTGAATATGTACGTGAAAAAAAAGAAAACGTTTAAATGGCAAATTAATGCTTCTGCTGTTGGTAAGCTGCTCGGTCATTTTGGGCGACAGCAGCAGCAGACGGCTTTGGCGGAGACGTGGTTAATGAACCTCAAAAGGATGCCGAGATTCGGAGTGGTACCTGCAGAAATGCCTGCAGAAGAGCCCACTGTCCATGTGGTCGAATCTCAATTGGAAAAACCAATCTTCCGAGAGTTGATACAACAAGGGATTGAGTCTAGCCATAAACAGCAAGAAATAAAGGAAACAATAACAAAGGTGGCCAAACAAGAGGTGATTGTGTCAAAACGCAAGTTTGAAGAAGCTGAAAGACAAGTCGAAGAAGCACAAACGATTAATACCCTCCGAAATTACCCTAGTCGTAAATCAGGTATCAAACGTGCTGCTATTGGTTCCTACTTTACGTCTAAAACCAAATTGTATCAAAAAACGTCCCGAAAAACAGCTCGGTTGGCCACAGAGGATGAAGCGAGACAAGATGGATACCAACCAGAAGTCCAGAAAAGAAAAGTCGTTGTCATCGCTAAGAAAAGAAAAGTCGAAGCTCAACAACAGATGAAAGTGGCTCAAACCGTCTCCAAACATGTCGAAAAGACTGTGACCAAAGTCATTAATACAACCCGAGGGTGTAGACGAGAAGCCTCAGACCTTCAACTCGTTCAACAAAGATTTCCCAATGTAGTGCCAAGTAATGACCGTGCTTATTTCATGCATGTGTCTAGCAGTCCGTACAGCGCCTTTGTCATTGGAAAAGTAGATGGTCTCGCGCCAGGCCTTATATTTGAACTCAAACATCGACAAGCGAAACTATTCAACGATGTAAGAGGATATGAACAGGTCCAATGTATTTTATATATGAAAATGCTAAAAATTCCCCATCTCATGTTGATTGAAACATATCAAGGTAAGCAAAATGACTGCGAGTTGAAAATGGACGCCAATGACCAATGTCACTATCGTACTCCAGATTCCGATTGGCAACGTGGTCTTCATTTCATTGACATCAAACGCGGACTCGAAAAAGTAGTTCACTTATTAAACACAGCAGAGATTGATGAACAATACAGAAACATACTAAAAAAAGAACTTTATAATTAGAAAAATATCTGTATAAAGACCATTCATTTTTAAGGACTATGGCACTACAACTCATCATCGGTTCTATGTACAGCGGCAAATCAACCGAACTCATTCAACAAATCAAACGTCTCAAGTCCATTGGAATGCGCTGCTTAGTTGTTAACCACAGCAATGACACGCGGCTAGACGGTGGATATATACAAACGCACGACGGGGACAAACTACCAGCAACCAAAACCAACGACATAATGATGGTCCGGACCAAAGATTATGATGCTATTGCCATTGACGAAGGACAATTTTTTAGTAATTTAAGAACTGCCGTAGTGCTGATGCTACAGCATCAGAAGCACGTTATAGTAGCGGGCCTCAGTGGTGACTATGAGCGGAAGAAATTCGGTTCTATCCTGGACCTTATTCCGATAGCCGACAATGTTCTGTTTAAACGAGCTTTATGTGCCCATTGTAATCATCCTGGTAAATTGGCTTCGTTCACAAAGAGAATGGATGAATCTAAAACTTTAATCTCGGTCAATTCTACTTATGCAGCGGTGTGCCGACAATGTTATGAAGACAACTAGCTATCGAGGCGAGAGTAGAGCTCTACTTAGGAAAAGGTCTTGCTGGACATCAGTGGGATTAAACAGTTTTCGACAGGTTGGACATTTTAAAGTGACCGTTAAAGCATATTCATATTGCATCTCTCGATTGTACTCTGGAACCTTACGGATAAGTTCTTCAATACATTCAGAATGAAATCGATGTTGACATGTCTTAATAAAACAGATAGTATCCACTTTATCTGGATTGCAGCAGATAACACAGTCTAATTTAGGTCCTTTGAATGAGGCTAGACGTTTAATAATGACTCCAGTGACACTGGTTGGTACTTTAAGAAGAACGTCAATGAATCCGGTATTGCACCAATACAGTCGGTCAGCATATTCTGTAGTACATTCCATAATAACTTCAATCGCCTCTAATATTCCAATGTCACTTAATATACATGTTTCAACAGTAGGTTGTATCACTGCGGAGGTATATTTCAGGAGGCGTGTTTTCCATCTTTCGGACCATTGTAGAATACAGTTGATTGTATTGACTGCTAGTATACACCTTTCGTGAACAATGGAGCTCAATTCTATTGTTTTGTAATATATAATAAGACAAAACATATTATCAAAATAAATGTGATGTATCCTACAACGGCTGCAATTGGTCCTTAGTATACTAACACCTTCTAATATGTCCCATATAGCCACGTCCCCTGATTCCGAGCCTGTTAATACATAGGGCTGGTCTCCCATATCTGTAATGCATGTAATAATGTCTTTTTGTAATGTTTGAAACGACTGTATTTCAGAAAAATCTTTGTCTAACATATAAAGTGTACCTACAGACGTTCCAATACAAAGACCAAACGGCGTCACAGTTGCACAGGTTATATGACCGAGAAGACCTTTGATTTCAATCGTTTCCATATCACTTAATTTAATAGCGCGTTTAGTTGTGATTACAAATTCTGAATTAGTAGTGAGTAGAACCTCTTCGTTCTCAATGAGAATATGGTGGCGATGAAGGGCCAATTCCTGCTGTATATCCCACAATTGAATAAATAAATGTTCTTCGTCTCTTTCAAGAATCCAAGCTTTCCCCATGGATGCAAAGATAACTGCTTCATAGTCCATATATGAATGTGTTGTGAAGAGACAGACACCAGTTTGTAGGCACCAGACATGTACTTCTTTATCACACATGGACAGAAGTCTATTCTCGACCACAGCTAGAGATTTAATTGCGTGGACATGTTTTAAAAGGGTGCGAAATGGAACAAAATCAGCCACAGTAGTATATTGGTAAATCTTCCCGGTGTCTGTTCCCAAAAAGAAACAGTTCAGACCTGAAGTAAAAGTGGTGATTGACCTCTCTGTGTTCCAGACATATTCTCGTTGGAATGTTTTGTATTGTATACACGAGATTAATTCTCGCGCATACATAATAGACACGGGGCACCGTGTACATTTCAACACTTCACTGCAAATTTTTAGACGCATCGGTACAATGTGATATAAATCACAGTCATAGTAAGACCATAATGGTGCCACCGCCACGATTTCCACCTTTTCAGCCTCGTCAATGATAAGATTAGAACTGGTGTGAATGCGATTGGTACTCAGCAACACTGACGCACTGGTAATTCGCATAGGACTGTCAAAGACTCGGACAGAAAGACCTTCCGACTCAAATGCACCCATCTCAGTTTGAAACCATGACCATGGCTTCAAAACAGACTTCGATGACCAAGCATCGTTATTTAATATGGTTAATGCACATTCGAGTAGTGTCTTAGGTCCATCATCATAGTAATATTCCCATATCATTGCATTGTCAGTGACAAACTTCTCCTGTTTAGAATCAAGTGGCTTCCAATAAGCGCTCGATTCTGGATGGAATTTAATTTCGGTTATATGACCGCAGATACCGGCGGATTTGACATAAGCTCCAGTTATCGACGGATTAAGGCGACTAAGACTAGACCAATAACCAGTTTCGGACAATGGTAAGTCCAAAGTGGAGGTTTTCAATTTCGAATAGAGATGGGAAATAATCGCCTTAAAAATGTCTCGCATGTGATGGGTGGGTACTGAGACATAGCTGGTGTGAAAAGACGCTAACATTTGAATGAATATGGCAACATATCCCTTTTTAAGACCATGAACGACAGCTTTCAACGTTATACAGAGAGCGGCATCTGGGGTCATTGGTTCTTGGACAATGTGTGATAGCATTGTACAGGCCGCATCGTGTGACAAAAGATATTGGATAATGGCGTTTAAAGATTTGCGACCATGGTGTTTCCAACACCATTTTAGAATTAGCGGATTTTCAATAGTAACATGTTTGTAAATGCGTCGCAATAGACCAACGACAGAGACCATATATTCACCGTTTTTAATTTGTAGCAAAATTTCGTTCACGTTTTTATTGTACCATTGCTTCATAACATGAGGCGTTAAAAACAACCAACTATAATCGACATCCAACCCGTTCTCAATCACAGCATTCCATATCGAATCCCGTAAACGTTCGTGACGAAACCAAGATTTGGGTAAGGACCACTGCTTCAGACGTGGGACCCATAGGTCAGCAGAGATAGCCAACACATCCAGATAGCGTTTTGGCCACACTTTAGTGAACGGCATCGTTGGTTGACTTATCCAATCAATGCATTCAGAAGGCCATTCAGGACAATTCAGATTTAATTCTGCCGCCTTTTTACGATTCAAGCTGAAAAAACGATTATCCTCTCTCGAAGAGCAAAGGTCCACATGCTTGTTTTTGAAACAAAGTCGTGGGACACCGTTCTTAAATAACGCTATGTAGTTGTAGTTCGAGACTAAAATACCAATAGGCAAAGATATAAGACGGTTTCCACTGACCGACGTGGAATACAGCAGACTTCCTGATTCCATATTGTAACACTTTAACAATGAAGTGGTTAAGACGCAGACTGTAGATTTTCGAAGACAAATGCTGTGAATACGGGCGCCCGTATTCACAGTGTGATGACATTGCCATGACGACACGTACCAGATACAAAGGATACCCGTTGAATCTCCAGAACAAACGGTGGAGAGAGAGGTGGCCACCGCCGTTATGTTTGAACAATGACCACTTAAAGTTCTTTGGCTCACACTGTCTATATTATAGACATAAAAAGACAGTGTAGTCCAATAAACGAATGTTTTCGTACTATGAATTAAAGCCCAGCCAACAGGCCGCCTAGACAACTCGTATTGTTTCGGTTTATAAGTTCCTTGTTTGTACATGTACATATTTCCTATTGAATCGAGTGCAAATAAATAAGAGTCATCCAGAACATAATCTTTTAATTTGTGCAGAGCTTCATACCTAAACAGGATGGTGCCATCTGTGGCTCTTCCGACTATTTCTGATTCACGAGAGTGTCTAATGATAATACCCGGCGATATAAAATCGTCACTCTCCTCTAATGTACAACTGTCCTCAAAACAGTCAGCAAAAGCAAACTTTTTAATGTGAGACGAATCATCAACTACGTGTTTTGTACGTATGGAATTTTCACCCCGGACAAAGCACATATCAAGCAGTTCCATTGTGTAGTATATAGGGAAGCCTTTATAGCTCTAAAATGGCAAGGCCTGGGAATCGTATTCCATCTGTCACGCTCTATGCTGACAAGAAGGAAATTAAAACCGCTTTTGGAATTGCCACCAAAGTTTGGATATGTCGCACATGTCAGCAAGAATTTAGTTTATTGGAGTCAATGGGAGCTCTAAACTGTTTGCAACATCCTGGATTTATTCAAGAAGATGATAAGTGGTCTTGCTGTGGGAAAAAATTATATCCACAACGATGGTCTTGCCAACGTCCTCTCACAAACCTTTTTGACAATAAATATACCAATTATCCGACAATACCCATCGTAAGAGGCTGTCAGCCTTGTGACCACAACACATCGGATGTGCCTTATACCCACAAGGATGCCCAGTCCATCGGTGAATTGTCAGCATTATTGCCGTTTTTAAACAGAGAATTTCCTTTTCCTCTACGAAAAGGTTTTGACGAAGGGGTCCTAAGACGTTGTGCAACGCGTAAAATCGTCGTCCCACCCACCGCAGCTTCCGTCGGATATCAAGACAATGACGGAAATATAGCAACTTTTGACACACACAATGACATTGTTCCAGAAGGAATCGAGATAGAGGCAATAGATAACAACGGACAGCTAATTGAAAATTGGCATTAATATTTACAAAAGTCTAAATATTTACAAAAGTCTAAATATTTACAAAGAATAATGTTTACTTTTTTTGAAGGGTGTGCATGTCCTCAATGCTGGCATTGTCCAGACATAGGTGAACAAAAAGACGCAGGACTCTCCACATACGCCATTCATCCTTTAATCAACTTTACAGGAGGTACACTTGATAAAAACCAAGCGTGTAATGTATGTCATTGGAAATATTCTTCAGAAATAGAATGTAAAAATTGCCAACCTTCACAACCATGTCATAAACACTACGCTTCAATATACAACGGAACTTTAAATAGCCACATGCCATACGACATTCATTGTTTATACATGCGCAACGCACCCTACAATGGATTATGGTCCAATCGGCCAGAATCCATTGGTCATTGGTACGCAAACCAAGCAAGTACGCTGTCAGAAGCTATTGATTTATTAAGACGTTTTACTGACAATACTACAGTACATTACCAAATCAATGGTCTCAAAAACGCATGTATGGTCAATAGAAATGCTTTCTGGCAGTGTCTTGCTCAAATATGTACATTATATTTCGCTACGAATGAACCAACGTCAAGGGCAGTGTGCCAATTTTACAATACATTGAGGTGCCGTTTTTAGAAGGCTTTTAAAAAAAAATAGAGAGTGACTATAAATATGACGAATAATACTATAAATGATTTTCCTTTTTTATTTATTAATATCCATCACATTTGCAAATGAGTGTGAACTTTGTGTCGATGTATTGACGGACATTGTTGGTCCTTTAGAACTCCACCACAAAGAACATCATGGAGAACTCCACCACAGAGAACACGAACATAGAGAACACAGAGAACATCATGGAGAACTCCACCACAGAGAACACGAACATAGAGAACACGAACATAGAGAACACAGAGAACATCATGGAGAACTCCACCACAGAGAACATCATGGAGAACACGAACATAGACATAGAGAACACAGAGAACACGAACACAGAGAACACAGAGAACACGAACACAGAGAACATCATGGAGAACTCCACCACAGAGAACATCATGGAGAACACGAACATGGAGAACACGAACATAGACATAGAGAACACAGAGAACACGAACACAGAGAACACAGAGAACACGAACACAGAGAACATCATGGAGAACGCAAAACAATATATACTTATTGTTTAGACAAAAGTCTGACAGAATCTGAAAAAAAACTATGTCATGCTTTAAGTCCGTTTAAAGACATTATACATAAAGCACTGGCGGATGTGGCGCGTCCTATACACATCTGTCTAAAGTTGGCCACCAAAAACCAGGAAATTTGCACATTAAAATACGAAAAAGAGGACTCATTATACAACGAAGAATACGAAACAATGCGCATTGTTCAGTTAAAAGACTTAGCAAAGAATAAAAGTATTCAATGTAAAGGTTGTAGAAATAAACAAGACTACATAAATGTCTTACGAAACAATAAAGAATTATAAATTTAAAAAAGCAATGACGATGACGCTGAGGTCAATAATGTATCTAACTCACTATTTTCAGGGTCACCCGATTCTAACTCGTCCTTCTTTTTATTCTTTTTATTCTTTTTATTCTTTCTCAAATAACAACCTATTGCAATAGCTGATGCCACTGCAAAAAACACAACTATTTGATTCGCAGCTAGATTCATCCTTTCTGCTACTTCTTCTATAGCAGTGGTTATTTCTTCATTCGAATCTCGTGCTGCTTGGAGAACTGCATTACAACTATAGTTTCCAAAATTATCAAAATCATGTACAAATATATACTGACTCGGATGTTTCATCACTGAAAAACACTCACCAAAACAACCTCCTTTTGAAATTACAGCTTCAAGTTGTGTACATGTGGTAATGTTTATATGTTCGCTATCACAAGAATGGCAGCAATATTCACTAGTGAAGTTGAATCTGTCTATAACACCATTTTTTTGACCCGTTGGACATTTAGCGTCAGCAGCGTCAGTGTCAACAGTAGTGTCAGTGTCAGTATCACCAACAGTGGCAGCAGCACCATCAGTTGCATCAGCAGTGGTATCATCAGTGGCATCACCAGCAGTGGTATCATCAGTGGCATCACCAGCAGTGGTATCATCAGTGGTATCGTCAGTGGTATCATCAGTGGTATCACCAGCAGTGGTATCATCAGTGGTATCACCATCAGTTGCATCAGCAGTGGTATCGTCAGTGGTATCATCAGTGGCATCACCAGCAGTGGTATCATCAGTGGTATCACCAGCAGTATCACCAGTGGCATCACCAGCAGTATCACCAGCAGCATCACCATCAGTTGCATCAGCAGTGGTATCGTCAGTGGTATCACCAGCAGTGGTATCACCAGCAGTGGTATCGTCAGTGGTATCACCAGCAGTGGTATCATCAGTGGTATCACCAGCAGTATCACCAACAGTGGTATCACCAGCAGTGGTATCACCAGCAGTATCATCAGTGGTATCACCAGCAGTGGTATCATCAGTGGCATCACCAGCAGGACAATTACCAGTCCCTGGTGGAATGTTGTTATATATAATTGTACCTGTACCATCAGTGGAACTACCACTGCAACTGTCACATTCGCCTCTAAATAAACATGCTGCATTTTTCCAAGCATCATCGTCATAGTTACAGGCTGCTTCATCCATGCAACCAGCACAAGAAGTGTATTCGCATGTACCATCGTTTAAAGTTTTAGTGGCGACATAGTTACAGGCTGCAGGCGCTATACAACCAGCACAAGAAGTATATTCACATATAGCATCATCAGTGCCATGGTTACAAGCAGTAGTATTAATACAATGGGCATTTATTTGCTGTGTCATTAGACCTAAAATAAACGCATTTCGAATCATTTTATATTGTTAATTTATGTTGTTAATTTATACTGTTTTTTTATTGTTTCGTGTGACGTACTACTGTATTTACTATCGCTAAAAAATAATGCATTGCCTGCCATTCTGGTGTAGAGATTTTATGCGAATAGCCCCATGCTGTTTTGGCGACATATGAGAGCCTATTTGTTGGTTTAGTGGATAAGTGATGGATAACTGTCTGTATACCCTCTAACAAGTCTGGACCGAATTCTTCAATACATTTTTTTGCTATACTCTTGTTAAACTGAGTATCTTCGTCTCTTACTGGTGGTACACCACTACGTATGGACATTGACATACATTCTCTCCATGTCAGTGTCCATACGGGTTTGCTAAGCAGTGTGTATCTGCGAAACATTTGTAAGTGATGTGACATTGAAAAAAAGTTAGTATAAAATGTGAATAGAATTGTCTAAATGGTCAAAAAGGCTAAAAAAGATTACGCCTATCGTAGTACTACAAAACATGTCTTTTCACGGGCACGGGACTTGGCGCATCGTGGAGGACTTACTAAAAAAGAAATGATGGTAAAATATGGGCGATTTCCCAAAAAGAATGAATGGTGGGGACCCGAAAAGAACTTGAAGGGAATAAAACAAAAAAAGGGAAAAGACAAACCAACACAAGGAAAAGAGAAAAAGACACGAAGAAAATAGAGCAAAGGAAAACAGGAACAGAACAAAAGAAGACGGAAAAAGAGAGAAGACAACACAAGCAAAACAGAAAACAACACGGAGAGATAAGCAGAGACAAAGAAGAAAAGGAGACAAATGAGAGAAACAACAAAAAAGAGATAAGAATGGAAGCATTAACTAAACTGAACTATAAATAAGAATGCTTCATTCGTAAACATGAGCCTCTTAAAATGGAACGGGAATACAATAGGTAATAAATCTCTAATTAAGATTACTCTTGACGGCAAAAATTATAACGCATATGTCACAGATGACATAAGCTTGCCATCTGACGGCGATGAATATGACTTCAGACACACAACTCTGGTCGCAGATTCAAAATTAACCGTTGAGTTTGAGTTTTACTATACTGTTAAACTCGCAAATTCAAAATTAATCGTAAAGTTAAAGACATGGCCTACAGTATCGGGGAAAGCAAAAACACACTCAATGAGTGGTCAGCGTGTGAAAATTATAAGCATTGCAGGAAGAGAAGTACAGTGCCAGGAAATTATAAGCCCGCACTATCGGGGTCAAAATCCCCAGTAACTAAAAGATACATTCGTTAAAAAAAATCATCCAGCGTTTCAATTTGGTCGCATTGTAGTCCAATTTCTCTCAAATATTTGTCTTCCTCTGACCCATAAACAGAACAAACAAACACAGAAGACAAAGACTACGAGCAAACACAGACAAAAAACATCGACAAAAGACAGACACACAAAAGAAAAAAACAAAAGACACACAGAGACGAACACGAACAACACACAACACAACAATAGCCGACACAAACAACACAACGACGCCACGACAAAAGACGACACAAGCCACAAACACAAACAAAGACGAACAGGCGGCAAAGGAACACAACACACAACACACAGAAACGGAGGACAAACACAACACACACTAGACACGACAGAAGAAAAACAACAGACAGGAAACAGCACATACAACGAGTAACAAAAACGAACAGCACAACACAAGCGCAAAACACACAACAGCAACGACAGCAGCAAGACAACACACAGACCACACAAGACACAACAACACAGCAGCAAGAAAGCAAAGAAGACACGCAGAACTACAAACACAAAAAACACACACGAACAGAAGAACACGCACGACAACAAAAACAAGACAAGACACAACAAAGGACAACACAACTTAAAGAATGATTTTTTATTATAGTTTAACGGGTGCTCCCTGCCATCCCCATGCTATTTTCCGGACGTGGCTTTTTTGCCATCTCATTTCTCCCCATATCCACGTATCATCGACTAAAAGTCTTGTCAAAACATAAACAACGTCATCTTTTACATTAACCACGCTCGCTAATATATGGTCATGTGTGTACACTACAATGTCTTTTTCTTGAATAGGACCATTATTTACACCATTTAGAGCATCTTCCGCTGCCAAAAGAGCTTCTTCTGACCAAGGCTGCATCCATCGAGTGATTTGAATATGGTTACTCATTGTAATATTTTCAATTTTAGAGGAATTCTAAATCCACGCTTGATATTTAAAGTTCTGTTATAAAGTCTTCTATTTTGTTTAGTATCATGTTTTTATTTTTTTTACTTTTGGTTATGTCGGTAGCTGACGAGTGTCAATTTATTGACCAACAACAAGAAATTGTGGAGGAGTTTAAGTGGTCCTGGAATGCCTATAGAGACTATGCTTGGGGTAAAGACGAGCTTTTACCAGTCTCCCAGACATCAAACAGGTGGTTTGGCATTGGTCTAACACTGTTAGATAATTTAGATACTTTGTGGTTGATGAATTTGCATGAAGAATTTGATGAGGCTACGGAGTGGGTTCGCCATTCTTTGGATATGGATATTGATGTCGATGTCAATGTTTTTGAATGTACTATCCGGGCATTGGGTGGTCTTCTTTCTGCGCATGCATTGTCTAACCGCACTATTTTTTTGGACAAAGCCTATGAATTAGGGAGTCGTCTCCTGCCCGCATTTGAGACAAAGACAGGGATTCCATATAGTGATGTCAATCTGAAAACAGGGGCGGTGCGTGGACCACATTGGACTTCAGCATCATCTACTTCAGAGGTGAGTACAGTACAGTTGGAATTCATTCGATTAACACAAGTGACTGGTGATGTACGATTTAGAGCTGCTGTTACCCGTGTTGCAGATAAGATGGCCGTACTGGCTGCGACTTCGCGACCACATCCATATCTACTTCCCATTTTTATCCAGGTTGAGAGTGGTCATCTGTCTGGACCCATTTCACTGGGAGCAAGGGGAGATTCCTATTATGAATATCTGTTAAAGCAATGGATACAATCAGGAGGGACAATATTGGGCGACCGATACTTCAACGCTGCTGAAGCCATTCGACAACATCTTGTTGTGAAAGTGAATAACAAGACATTTATAGCAGAGATGAATATTGCTGGCGAGTTGGTCTATAAAATGGACCACCTTGTTTGTTTTTTACCGGGAGTATATGCTCTAGGCACTACACTGGTAAATACATCTCACCACCTTCGTTTAGCGCAAGATTTAATGGAGACATGTTATGCAATGTATCAATATTCGCCAATCGGTCTGGCGCCTGAAATTATCATGTTCGATTGCACCAATTGTACCTATAACTCCTTTTATATAAAGCGAAATGACGAACACAACTTACTGCGTCCTGAAACGGTTGAAAGTTTATTTGTACTGTGGCGAGTGACGAGGGACCCTAAGTACCGACAATGGGGCTGGGAAATTTTTAAATCATTTCAACAACACTGTAAAGTATCATCGGGTGGATATTCGTCCATTCGTTCCGTCGTAAAGAAGCCCATTATTTTGGAAGATAAAATGGAATCTTTTTGGATGGCTGAAACATTGAAATATTTATATTTACTTTTTGCAGAGGAGGACGTATTACCACTTGACAAGTGGGTGTTTAATACAGAAGCTCATCCATTTCCAGTCGTTTCTAAAACATAAGGAATAATCGATATTGTAATCGACAACGTACAATTTGAAAAACAAAATGAAAAACAGTCAATATAAATTAATAAGAAGGCTCATTCAAAAGCAGTTAAATAAAAAAGTAGAACGTATAAAACACGTTCCAAAAAAACATATATACAAAAAAAAATAGATTTATTATAGACTAGAAAGTGAGTTTGGGTAGTCTCACTTCATGTAATTTTTTATTTAATTCATCTCTGTAATTTTTGGTTGTAGTAATACGCTTCGAAATGCACGCATGTAGTTGCTTAGCCTTTAGATTTTTATGTGCAGTGTCGAATTCATTTTTGATAGGCATTGCTTCAATCGCGTTTAATTGTTTTTCTAATTCTTCAATTTGTGAGTTGTCCATATACCTGTTATACCAGGTATATTTATACTGTTATAACTACAGTTTATTGTTCAAATGGAATACGTTTTTCAACTGGTCTCCATAATAGACCTTGTTCAATGTAGCAATCGCTTCAATCTCCTTTTCACGCAGATAGGCATCGCTCAAAAGCACCTCATTCATTTTCGCAAGCTCCAAACCAGCAGCTTTGTCAGCGGCGGCTGCTGCTATTTTGATATCGTTTTCTTTAGTAGCAGTTGCATGGTCCATTTCATGTTGAATAGCCTGACGTTCTTTTTCGGCTTCAATGATACGTTTCTGACGGGCAATCTCTGTTTCTTGGGAATCAGTGATACGTTGCTGTTCGGCCTTATTACGGTCTCTGTTTAATTGCTCACTGGCTTCTTGGACAGCGGCTGCTAATTCGGCATTTTTTTTATCTAATTTTTGCTGTTCATCGGCAGTGCGAATAGATTGCCGATGTTCGGCTTCTTTTTTGATAATATTGGCAATATCTGAATTGGTAGGGACTGGTTTAAAGACTTTGACTTTTCCTTCAATGATACGCAGGCCTGATTTCGCTTTGACTTGAGCTTCGACCAAAGCTGTGTAGAGCATGTCATCAATCTGGGTAAACTTATCCACCAGAAATTCACGGGCTGTCATATCGGCACAAATGGATTGCATTAAAAATTCGGTCATGTCATAAATATTACCTTTGTCCGGCTTTTTACCATGGATGTTGTAAGACTCTAAAACCTTCTCTGGTAACAAGCGATTCGTAATAGCACACTTGCCAGAAAACATAACGCCATCAATCGAACCACAAGTGTAGGGGACAATATCCGTGTCGGGACCAGTATACATCTGGACAGATTTTGTCCAAGGATATTTCCAGTGAAAACCAGGATTAGAGGTCTCATCAGTAATAACACGTTCAAATTGGGTCCAAATCGCTTTATGACGGGCAGGGACGATGTCATAGAACATCGAAGCCGTCATAGAGACAAGGGCAACAGCAACAACAGGGACAATGATAGTAAGACATAGTTTTAGTTCAGACATTTTTCTTTAGAGATTTAGAGATTTTCTTTAGAGATTTTCTTTAGAGATTTAGAGATTTTTCTTTAGAGAGATTTAGAGATTTAGAGATTTTTCTTTAGAGAGATTTTCTTTAGAGAGATTTTCTTTAGAGAGATTTTCTTTAGAGTAAATATGAAACATCCGTATTTGTGGCATGTTACTATCGAATGTGCAACCATAATTAGAAAAGTCTCAGTCACTCACAATTGCGGACGGATATGAGTCCACGACCTACTAATATCTTTTTTTATTGAAGGTATCCTGATAAGTATATAATGACACATATTATAATAATATGTTATTTGCTTTATCTATATTTACTGTAATTGTAACGTTGCTATGGTCTTTACAATTTATCGCACCGATTCAATCACTTACTACCATTGTATGGTTGAACATGATTATGATAATAACATGGATAACACTTTGTACCGTTAATGTCCGGCGATGGTACTTACTTCAAAATCAACGGACGAAACTAATACCTTCCGAAATGGAACTAAATCAACGGACGAAGCTAATACCGTCCGAAACGGAACTGATTTCATCACGTTTTTAACGGACATGCCCGCGTCGCAGTAGCCTATAATGACACCCATGTATTATTTGCAGACAGTTGGGGTCAATCAATTGATAGAGATAATGCAAATGATGAATGGTATATAGGCGGCGCTTCTAAAGTCCCGAAATACGCGTTTTTTTTAGATTCTCTAAATCTCTAAATCTCTAAAGAAAAATCTTTAAAGAAAAAAATGTCCAGCAAAATACAACATCTATTACTCATACAAGCCATGTTCATGGTAGACCACAGTGTTACTACTCCTAAAAAACAGTCGTACGTGTACAGACGACCAACAAACAGATTATTGAGACAGTTTAAACGTCCTAGAAAAAACCCAGCGCACTCGAATCGTCACTTATTTACAATGAAAGATATGAGAGCATAATAATATTTTTTTATATAACTTAGAACTCTGTATTGACCAGTTCTATCCCATCTAACCAGTTTGTATGTCTTTTTAAACCACTGTTGTATGTCTTTTTAAACCACTATTGTCCTTTTTGTTTGAAAAATGTAAATAGAACATTTGAAACATTTGAAAAAATAATCCATATAGCATTGAGCCACACAACTGTTCATGTCCATCACTTTCTGTACCTTCGCCACATCAGGATGTCCACTTCATAAACGAAACACATATTTACATCATAATCTACATTACTTTCATGTTCTACAGTAAGACGGGTAAATATGACATTTACTAAACAATATCTCCGAAAAATATTGAGGACGAATTCACCAGATACAATTGTCAATGGTAAACCACTTTTGTTTTGGACATTGGACAAGCCCAAACTGGTTCATCTTCTTCTAGACACAGATGCTAATCCAAACATTGATTTTGAAATAGAACCAGGTATTTCAGTGACTCCTTTATTTGTTACCAAATTATTTATAGAGAAACTAAATCGTTTACGTCGTTTATACTCGTCACTGACACATCTGGACTGCATGACGAAGATTGACCGGACAATACATCACTTACGTGAAACAAGGCGGATGTTGACCACATGCGGCGGTCATGCAACTGCATATCGAAAATATATCCGGTTAGACATTGGTCCTAAAAAGTGACTGAATCGACAAATGACCAGTCCTGACTAACTGGTATAATCACTGTGTTTTTTTGTGTCCATTTCTGTAGCCAAGTTGGTCCTTTATGAATTGCGCGATGAAACAGTTCTAATACCTTTTTAAAATATTGGAGTTCTGTAAGGTTGGTACAAGTGCCATGTTTTATATATTCATGTTTCCAAAAATCTCGACTATTATGGTCAAAACTGTACCAGTAAGCCTGTAGTTGGTCCAAAATGGATATCAGTTGACTTTCATCGTAAATACCGTCACAATATTGTACGCGTTGTACGGCTTCTGGCCATAGTCCATGAATAGAATAGTCACCAGAACTATGTAGAAAAAGTACAAGACTGTAATGTACATTGCTCCTAAAGACAGGATAGGGTAATTGACTAGGATGTGGTGATTGGAAAAGAAGAGATTCCGCATACAGTGAAGAAATAGTTGACATTTTTAAAAAGAAGTAATTACTAAATAGTTATTTTTGAAGTAGTTTATAGGTATATACATAATCGTCAGCTGATATTTTTTCCCAAGTACTGTCGAATAAGGTCTGTAGTCGTGAAGGAATACTTTCTCCCCATGCTTTTCGTGCCTCTGTGTCGGAGAATGTTATCACAATAGTACTCTCTGTTTTTTCACACTTTGCTCTTCGCCATCCGTGATAGAGGTACATTTTAGAGACAGAGATATGTGCCAGCTTTAAGGCAAGTAAAAAGACTTGATGTTTAAAGCGTCCCATATGAAAAACTGTGTCGTCTTCTTTGGCAAGAGTTGAATCAAGTGGTTTGTCTATCCAGTTATCGCTGTGGTCTCTTCCGTAAATAAACCAGGTCCGTGAAAAAACTTGTCCCATTAATATGTAAGGACTGTCTATTTAAGTACTGTCAAAAATCATGTCCAATGATTAAAGTCACGCGATTAAACATGTTCAAAGAATTACATGCTTGGCATGCTCAACGTCTTCTCCGCATTCAGTCTTGTTGTAAACACGACATGCAAGAGGTCTCCAGTCGTGTCGCTGTGGAATACGAACATGGTTTTTTTTATAATATTGTGACGGACACATGCACTAAATGTCACATTTTCAAAACAAAAAATGTGACCGGTTGGTAAACTCACTTTTACTGTTATTTAAACACGTCCACTTTTTAGAAGGATGACAGAGTGCCCTATCTGTTATCTTACTAAAAAAAAGATGGTGAAGCTCCAATGCAACCACGAACTGTGTAAGATGTGCTGGTCACGCTGGTCCAGTCGTACACAGTTTTATCAGGGACATTGTCCCACTTGTCCCACCTGTCGTCATCCACAACCCCCACCTGTTGGCGTGCCTCCGTGGTTGGTGGCCTTAATATTGCTATTTATCTATAATATAATCACCAAAAACGACACTTTAAATGAGTCAAACTAGAATATATACAGAATAGTTTTATTTGTCTATAAGTAACTTGTTTTTACTATTGATACAATGTTGCAAAAAAAAAAACGTAATCACTCTTTTCGAAAAGCAAAAAAAGAACGTAATCTCACTCTTCGAAAAGCTCGTTCAGTCAAAAACCATTTTCAACACTCTATATACGCAGAAGCGGCCCGAGAAGCGGTGGAAGAAGCGGCACAAGAAGCGGCACAAGAAGCCGAAGTCGCAGCAGTGGTTGAAGAACTGATTACCTTAGTTTCGTGCTAGCATTTGGTCGAGGCTATTGGATGCTGAATGACTAAAGTCTGAGAGTATATGTAGCCATGAATCTTCGGCTGCCTGTTCTACAACGGCTTGTATTTGTAGTGAAGCTTCTGACGACCATTCACCAGGAACAAATCGGTTGAGGACATGGTCTTTGATTCTTTTCCAATGTCTTTTTTGGTCTTTGAATATATAAAATTCGGAGACGAGTAGATGATACCAAAAAGAGGAGTGTAGTCTCATATCTGCATAGCCTTTTTGTGTTATTTGTATAAACTGTTGAAATGCTGTCGATTGTTTGCCACCCATAGCGTCCACCATGTCTTGTGTGATGCGCATTGGAGTAGCAGCATGTTTGGGGTCGTCTCCAAACACATAGCCAAAGTCAACGTGTACAACATAACCGGCTTCGGTAATTAAGATATTTTCCAAATGCCTGTCCCCTAGTCCCATAGTAAATGCGAGTAGACAAGCACCGGCGGATGACGAAATAATACGTTGCCTTAGAGAGCCTGCAGTCGCATGAGGATTATTAGTAATGACAAAATTCAACAATGATGATTGTTTTCGAACTTCATAGAGCGTCGTTGAAGAAGGTATCATTTCAACGACGCCTGTTGTTGTATTGAGAGGGAAGACAGCATAGATAGGCATGACAATATCCGTAGTGACTTCTGTAATCCAATAGCTTATATTCATCGCCAGTCGGTCTGTTCTGACGTCTTCATTTTTCACCAACAGTTGAATAGGTCCTTCAGATGTAGTACAGTTGCAAACAATGGGAGAAGACGAAGATTTAAGCTGCTTGAGTTGGGTGATGGCAGTGACAAAGACGTGTGATTTCCAGGGTAATTTAACAGTTTTGTGAGTGTAAAAAAATGTCCGTACATCGTACTTATCGGGTTCCTTTGCCAGCTTCGTCAGTAAATGGACAAATGCTTGTGATTTTTGTATCTCGAGACGTACTGACGTTTTATGAGTAAGAAGGTGTTGTACCTTTTTTAATAAAGGAGCTGTTACGGTTGTCATTTGTAGTTCACATTCAAACCACAGTGCATATGTAATATCCAATCTTTTTTTTGCCAATGGTATCAAACCATATTTAAATAAATTTTGATATTTACATGCTAAAAAAACCCACCATGTCATCATCCTTATGTGTACTCCCGGCTGTAGCTGGTTCCAAGCATGAATCACCGTCTTTTGTATATGTTGGTCTTGAATAGTGCCAGTTATTCCCAATCGAATAATATTAGAGATAGACATTTTACGGTGACAAGTTCTACTACAAAGTAGCTGTGAACACGACAAGCGTTTAAAGGTAGCCATTGGCTGGGTAAAATGATGGTTTATCTTGCCTTTAGAACTAATGAGGCCATGAATTTGCCATGGGACATGTAAGCCAAATTCTCTAAAATGTGTCTGCAAAAAATCTGTCTCTATTTTCGAATATTGTTGACATGGTAATTTGTATTGCAGACCTCGGTAAATAGAAAGCAATGTATTTATAGCAGTGTTCCATTTTTTGTCAAGAACACGCATCAAAAACAATTCTGGAAATGTAACAGGTGTTATAGACAAAGCACACACCAACCATTCCGTATCTACCGCCTCTCGACATCGTCTTGTACATATTGCACACATTCGCTGCTGTTCTTGTATCACACCACCGTAGGAAGGAGGCGTAACGCGATAAGACGAACACGAACTGCAGAAAATCCGACCACAAGCCCGACAGTGGTGTTTTCTTCGGAAGAGAGTGAAATCACGACTACAGTCAAAACATTGATGTACTCGACAATCAGGTATCCAAGTAGTAGGGGTGCGTGGCGGTATAGTCAGCCGACGTTTGTTTGGCTTATCTACTCTCATCGACATCGACATCCGACCTGACTGGTGTGACGACATTACCTAATTAAAAAGCAAATAAATAGTCGAAAATGTTACACATACGCGACTTTTTTTTAGGTGCTTAAATAAAGAGTACAGAATACAGAATATGGAAACAACCGTTATTGTTATTGGTGTTTGTTTACTTTTTATTTTAGTGGTTGTTTATAATAAGTTTTGCCCTCTCATGACAAAAAGACCGAAAGAAAAGAGCAAACACTATGGTGTAGATGACAATCCAACCCGTTTCGTCAATAAGAAAGGTTTAACGTCGCGGATTAGGAACAGACTGAATGCAGGCAAAACATAGTACTTTTTGGAACTATAAAAGGTTGACACAAATCACAATAGATGACATTGTTAACCTCTTTTCGTCCTGTCTTTATCCCAATAGGCTATCGTGACCCCGTCACATTTCAAGTCGATATTCTAAAATTAGGATATGCAATGGACTACAATAAAATAAAATTTTAATTCTTTAATCAATTTGTAGTAAAATCAACTGTAAACAGTCTTTCTGAGCGTGGAGGAATAGCAGATATGTTTTTACCATGAAACTTGTCCAACCAGTGACGCGTTAAACAAGGCACATCCATATTGACAATAATTGGGTACTTATTGTCCTCATCCGGAATTTTGCTGGTTATTTCTTGAACTGGAAATGCGATTCTCGTAGGCGTACGGGCATTACTGCCTTCAAAGTTACTGTCTAAACTCCAGTAGACTACCGCTGGAGAAGGAATAGTGTTGAGAAAAACATCAGTGATTGGTGTAATTGGACCTGTTATACATAAGGTATAAGGTTCTTGGATTTTTTCATCACCTTCAACACCTCTCCAAACATCAAATCCAATCACTGTCGCACCCATGCGCTCAAATATGGTTCTAAGAAGGAAATCGTCCATATCATTAGCACCAGAATCGTGTACCATTAAAATGTGTTGACCTCTTTGACACATTGGAATTTCTTCAGTTAGTAGTTTTATAATGTCGATATCTACCATAGTTGCAGCCATGTAGACGTCTGCAATGAACGATTTCAACCGCCGTGCTGCGAAGGCATGTTCGACAATGTGATTATCGAGACTGAGAAGTGTTTGCACTATCTTATCGACAGGAAGACTTGTATTAATAGGATTAACTCGAATCATTTCTTCAAACATTTAGACTTTCAAATAATTGAACATTTAGGACAAAAAAATATAAAAAATATCTTCTATTCTTCAAACATTTGAAACTTCAATTCATTGAACATTTAAGACAAAATAATATAAAAAATATCTTCTATTCTTCAAACATTTGAAACTTCAATCAATTGGAGAATTTTAGAAAAAATCAGGAGAAAAAACTCTAATTCTTCAAACATTTGGACTTTCAATTCATTGAACATTAAGACAAAAAAAATAATAAAAAATATCTCTATTCTTCAAACATTTGAAACTTCAATTCATTGAACATTAAGACAAAAAAAATAATAAAAAATATCTCTATTCTTCAAACATTTGAAACTTCAATTCATTGAACATTAAGACAAAAAAAATAATAAAAAATATCTCTAATTCTTCAAACATTTGGACTTTCAATTCATTGAACATTAAGACAAAAAAAATAATAAAAAATATCTCTATTCTTCAAACATTTGAAACTTCAATCAATTGGAGAATTTTAGAAAAAATCAGGAGAAAAAACTCTAATTCTTCAAACATTTGAACTTTCAATTCATTGAACATTAAGACAAAAAAAATAATAAAAAATATCTCTATTCTTCAAACATTTGAACTTTCAATTCATTGAACATTAAGACAAAAAAAATAATAAAAAATATCTCTATTCTTCAAACATTTGGACTTTCAATTCATTGAACATTAAGACAAAAAAAATAATAAAAAATATCTCTATTCTTCAAACATTTGAACTTTCAATTCATTGAACATTAAGACAAAAAAAATAATAAAAAATATCTCTATTCTTCA
>Ga0307997_10000178_pt1 | contig 28763 bp, 54 predicted proteins | sample Davwhametageno36_FD_203165 | JGI IMG/M metagenome (GOLD analysis project Ga0307997, IMG submission 203165) | Marine microbial communities from Davis Island wharf, Antarctic Ocean - #36 | ecosystem: Environmental > Aquatic > Marine > Unclassified | place: Antarctic Ocean: Davis Island wharf... | reverse complement strand
TAAAAAGAGTTTCCTCTACATCCTCTTGCACTTGTTTTAAAGTAGAATAATTTATACGAGATTTATTTTTTTCATATAAATTGTTGCTATATATAAAATCTACCAAATCATTATAGTCGTTAGTACCATAAATATTTAGTCGAGTATTTACACTATTGTTATCACTAAAAAACAAATTTATAATTGCTTTTTGGTCATCATAAATAACACAATATTTTTTTTCAACAATTGTCATCCTCTAACCCGTTTTTCATAGTAATAATATCATCTCTAACCTCATCATCATAATCTTGAAAAAAGCCATAGGTGTCTAAAAAATCTTTGCTAAAGAACTTCTTACCTCCTTCTAAAAAATCACTTGGCTCTACTTGTTGAGTTTTGAAATACAACTTAATGTTTTCATTAGGCAGTAGGTTAAGATTTAACCTCGTTCTACCATTAAAAATTATAGGGTCGTTATTTAGGTCTATATCTTTTACGGGTTGAAATTGATTTGGGTCGGCTAAATTTATTCTTTTAGTTCTGTCCAAATTACCATCCGCATTATAAGTCTCTATGTCAATTGGCTCGTTAATTTGCGCTACTGTGTTGGCTTGAAAGTAAATGGATTTTGCTTCGTAACTAACTGTACCTTGAGTTTCTTGAATTTCCTCATAGGTGGTTAAATCTCCCGTAGTTACCGATATTAGGGGTGTGGGAGAAACTGTAATTGTTGGTGCATAATTACCCGCCATATATTATTCTTCTTTAGCAACGTCTTGTCCTTTGCTACTTCTTGCAGTCAATTTACCACTTTTTGTGCATAAAGTTACTTTTAATCCGTAATCTTTTAGCAAAACTCTATTCAGCTTATTCAATTCTTCTTGAGATTCTTTATTGTTAATCGCACTTCTATATGCCTTAATTGCAATAATCCCATCCTCGAATTGTTTTTCAGTTACTTCTTCGGAATTTTCTACTTTAGGTTTAGATACCGCATCAGCCAAGCTTTTAACCGCACTTTTACCCTTTTTTGGCTTTAATAAAAATAATACTCCTACCGCTACCCCTAAAATTTTTAAAATATTTTTTGTTTCGTTATCCATTACTTTTTTCTTTTAAATATTATTGCCATTCCTACTAATATTAAAACACCACCACCCAAAACACTAAGTAAAATAAGTTGCTTATTACTTCTTGAATCTAAAAGTTTTTGGTTTTCTAAAACTGCAAATGTTTTATACATTATATTCAGTCTCTCTAACTCATCGTTAGTTTCCAACATTTTTTCTTGCAACTCCTTTTGTTGCTTTAGAGAAAGTTTGGCTAACTTTTCTTGTAGTTGGCGATTCTTTTTATTGGAAATTGCTCCCGATACTAATCCCGTAATAAGCTGAACACCCATTGCTATATAATCTCCACCACCACCCGAAGATGCGGGTGCGGGTGCGCCACCACCTACGTTTAAGTATTTAACATTTTTCATATCTTTTTATTTAAAAATTTGTGTTGTAGCATAAACAACCGCTAAACCAACCCCCATAATACCAACAAACAACGCAGTATCTTTTTGTCTTAATGTCGCTTCTTTTTGTAGGCTAATAGAGTATTCTGTTATTGTATTAGTCAATATCTCTATACGACCTTGCTCTTTCATCGCTTGGATATTAGCATAAGTAAGTTTTTCATTACTTGCCAACTCCATTAGCTTCATATTAAGCATTGCTTTTCTCTGCTTTTTCGCTTGAGAAGCACCTAAAATAGCACCACCAATACTGATTAAAGATGATATTACTAAAGCAGTAGTAAATATGACACCCGCTTCATCCTCATCTTTAAGTACTTGGTCTATATCGTCAATTAATCCTTGATTTCCATCAGTAATGCCTTGAACTGATTTCTCTATTAATTCGGGCAAAGTAGGTTTTGATGATACGCTTATACCATTTTCCTCTAACATCAAAACAACTACTTGGGGCTTTTCCCAAATAAAGTTATTCCATAATTGTAATTGAATTGGTAGCATTTCCATATTATTTATATATTATTTTATTCTTTTATCAACTTACGATGGTTCTAAATCTGTATTAAATATATCAGTAGTTAGAGCATCTATATATACGCTCGGATTTTCTCCCGATTGTGTATTTCCACTTGCGCTTGTATTCACTTCTATATAACCATTATTTCTTTTTACGGACTGTGTGGCGAAACTACCCGTAACATTTGTCTTTGTACTAAATGATATTTTTTTTACATCTTGAAAAGTGTTGTTCAATAGTAAAGGTGCGCCCGAATCATCTGTTAATACTGCTTCATCAAAAAATATAAACAATTTAGTTGAGTTAAAGGATTGAGCAGTTGGCTCTTGAGTTGCGGGAACTTCGGAAACCGAAAACAAAGGATTTAACTGACCACTTTGATTGATTTGAACCATTAGATTAAAAGCGATTCGTAAGTAATTAGACGTTGCTGATTCATCTTCATTTGAACAAGCTGATTGTGTGCAAAATAATGTACCCGATATTTGAAAATTTGGGATTTCGTCTTTATACTTATTTATTACATTAGTAAAGTCAAACTCAATTAACTTTGTTGGTGTCGCATCTGTAAAATTTTGTGAGAACGGGGTAAAAGTTTGAGTTCCTAATTTACCCTCATTTGGTCGTGTTGTTGCCCTACCTAATACTTTAAGTGGCTCTACAATTCCATTTACATCTTTTACAGAAAAATTTGTTTCTCCCGATTTTTTAAAAACCGCAAGAGAATTTCCCTCAATAGTGGTAATATTATTTGGTAAAGATACTGTTACTCCCATATTAGCTTCCTTTAACTGTTATAATTGGAACTTTTTGTATTCCCGTTGGTGTTGGTAAAGATGTAGATGGGTCTATTGCATAAGCAGTATAATTAACCATTGCATAGCCATTTGCTACCGCAGTACAATTCCCCGCTTGTGAACCCGAAATATTGGTAGTAATAATAAGTTTTGGGTTATTTGTATTTATGTCGGTAAATCCAACTACCTCTGTAAAAATTCTTAATTCCGAACTATCAAAAGATAAATCTACGGGTTCACTACCCGATGACAATTCATCTTGTGAATTTAGCGTGTTCCAACTACTCCCATTATACCTTGCTAATAAGTTAAAAGCACATCTGTAATAATTAGATGCCGAGTTAAAAAAGGTTGGGTCATTTGGAGAAGCACTTTGTGTGCAAAAAATAGTTCCCGTAGCCATTATGTAAAAAGGAGCATTGAAATCAACTACTGATTCAATACCGCTATAATCAAAATCAACTACTTGCAAAGCAATATTATCAGTAAACTCTGTTGAAAAAGGAATGAAGATAGAAACTCCTCCACCCGCAGTTGGCACTTTAGGTATTGATTCCGATGTTAAAAATTCTTCTTTACCATTTACATCCTTAACTATATATTTACCATTAGGAGTTCTTTTATATACTGCTAAAGAATTTCCGTTAGGAGATGTAATGTTTTGCGATTGTGATACTGTTACTCCACTCATAGTGTGCTATTTATTTTATTGAAATATTTTATCCCAAAACTTTAATAATAAAGTCCAAAGAGTACCCACTACTAAACTTGCACCTACAAACTTAGCTTTAAGGCTTTTATCGTTTTCTATATATTTCCTATGCTCACTAACTTGCTCTACCAAGCCTTTTTGACCATATTCTTTATTACCAATAACAGTTTGTTTCAAAAGTTTTAAATCAACATCCATTTCAGTCAATTTATCCTTTATCCAAGTCATATCTTTACCACTTACAGAGGTTGCTCTTGGTCTTTTATTATCTTCTGCCATTTATTTGTTTTTATATTCCTAACCTTTCAAATTGCTTTTCTAAAGATATTGCTTCTTTAAATTTTTTCTTATCGTATATAGCCAAACCTATTTTGTCGTTTTTTTCAAAAATAAATAGATTCATTTCTTTTATGATTACATCATAATACTTAGAATACATTTCAACGCTTTTTCTTAAAAAAGGGGAAGCCATCATCTCAAACCCTAACATATCTACCCTAACATCCATTATCTCTTTAAATCCAACTCTCTTTTTTGGATTCCACTTATCACACATAGTGAAAGTTAGTGCGCCATCCACTTCTTGAGATGTTATGAGGATTTGAGTATTATCCTTCGTTGTTTGAAACTCTTTTGAGTACTTTGAAATACCCGTTTTCATAATTTTTTGTGTCTTGCCGAAAATCATATTTTTTATTTTTAGTTTTTTGCTCTACTCCGAACATATCGTGTTAATCCGCAAATCCCAACTGCGCCCCTACACTTCTCTTTCCTTTTCCAACCCCTCCATAACGCCTACCAAGAGGTAAAGGCTTAGTTCCTCCATAACCCCTATCAAGAGGTAAAGGCTTAGTTCCTCCATAACCCCTATCATTACTGTCTTGCTTTTCGTTACGTATTTCTTCACTTAGTACTTTTAGTTCTTCAATTCGTCTTCTTTCCGCTTCTAATTCTCGTTGTCTTCGATTCTCTGCATCTATCTTATTTTGTCTTTGTACTTCTAAAAAGTACTCCATTTGCCTTATTTGTTCTTGGCTTCTCTCGTCTTCTTCTGCTCTGTCAAGTGCATCTTGCAAATCCTTTGCTATTTTTAAATCACTTAGTTCTTTAGCTAAACGCTTTCTCTCAATTAGAGCAAGTCTTGCTTCTTCTTTTAACCTATTCTTTTCTGCTAAAGATTTAGCATTTCTTAACGCTAAAGCCAATCTTGCATCTTCAAGTTTTTGTAGTCTTTTTTGTTCTGCCTTAGTTAGTTGTAAAGCTTCGGCATCTCTTTTAGCTTTTTCTAATCTTGCCTTTTCTAATCGTGACTTTTCTTGGTTTTCAGCTTTAATCCTTTTTGCTTCTGCTAAAGCTTGAGCATTACCATCAGCTTTGGCATTATCTATTCTTTTATCGTCTACCTCTTTTATTAATTTATGCTTATCCTCAACAAGCTTTAACTTTTTATTTAAGTATGCTTTTTGTGATAATTTACCCTTGTTTTTTAAAAGCAAATAAACTAAACCAATAACTCCTAAACCTAAACCAATTTTAACTCCTTTTTTCATAACTAATATTTTCTAATCGTAAAGATAATTTTTATTTTTTAAAACAAATTAAATTTTTATTCCTAATTTGTCTAATAGATTATTAATCTTATTAATTGGCTTACTTAAACCTAAATCACTTGCGCCATCTTGAGTAACTAAGATGTCTTTAGCATTAAACAGAATCTCTTTTGTTAATCCCGCAATCAATATATTCATTTTACCTTGTACTGTAACATTTATGGGTTTGCCACCTAACAATGACGAACCTAATTTACCCAATATACCTTTAGCACTATCGAAACTAACAAAAGCACTTGTAGGAACATCAAACCAAGAATCTCCTTGCACAATAAATGGATTATCATTTATAGCTTTTGCAATTTTTGACCCCGAATATATTAAATCAATATCATAGTCTTTAACCTCTAACGCAAAAGAAGATTTATTTAATACTGATACAACAACATCAAAGTCAGCACCTTTACTTGTAATGCTATTTACTTTTAAGTCTTTAACTTTGAAATCCCAATTAAGAGCCAACTCTAATTGTTTAGTAATAAAGTAGTATGCACCATACCCAAGTCCACCTAAACCTAAAATAAATAGTATTTTTTTCATTATTTTTTTACCATAGTAAATATTAATAATCCAATTGCTCCGAAAACAAGATAAGAATTTGGAACAGACTTAATTATTCTTTCCTTTTTATCCAATCTGTCTCCTTGCTCTTTTACCTTATCATACCCATCTTTCGCTTCATCTACAACAAATTCTCCCGCACCCTTAACGACATCAAAAACATCATAAGCACCCGATTTTACTGTATCTAAAATATCTCCACCATAAGCGATAATTCTTGGCTTTACCTTTCCACTTGCGCTTGAATGACCTTCACAACCACAAGCGTTTAAAAAATTATTCATATTTATTTATTTTTATATTTATAAATTACTAAAACCGTAAGCAGTATAACTGCCCCTCCACCAAAAATTAATATTTCGGTTGGTAAACTTTTGTTTCTTTGACCATCCTCAAGACCTACCATAACATCACGTTGCTCGTCAATAACTTGTTGAGCCTTTTGTCTCCAATTTGGGTCTAATTGCCCGAAATAAATACCCTCCTTTAAACGCTTTAATTCCTCATCTCCATCAACTTGATTCCAAGCGTTTCTATCGTTTGGATTAGTAAAGCGTATATCTTCTATTTGATTTGTCATAATTTTCTTAAAATTAAAACTGTTCCCAATAATAAAACTGTTCCACCTACTGCAATTATTACTGTTCTTTGTTTTTCAGTATCTTTTTCAATTCTTGATTGTGTTTGGTCTGCAAGTCTTTTTACCTCCAAAGAATCTTTATTGTCTATATCTGTTTGCAAAATGGGGTCGCAATACCTTTTTGAGTAAACGCTATTGTATTCATTAAATATCTTAGTATATACTTTTTTACCTCTTTCGTCAACCCTATGACCATCCGATAACATCGTATCTTCAATTTTACCCGCTTTTAAAAGCCTTAATTCCTCTACATCAACACCTAAGTTCTGACATTTTGTTAGTTTAATACTTGAATTAACTTTTTTCCAAGAATCGTAATTATATGAAATTTCGGGATAATCTTTCCTTTTTTTTCTTAATTCAGATTTGTACCTATCATTCTCTGCTCCACTCGGATTAAATACATCTTTTAACCAACCCATATATTTATTTTATAAAAATTGCTAATCCTATTAATAAAACTGCTCCACCTCCAAGTAACATTACTTGTCTTTTTTTATTTGCTTCCCCAATGATTCTTAATTCGGCATCTTTAAATGATTGTTGCTGAATATCAAGGCTTCCTAAAACACTATCATCTTCTAATTTTTGACTACACCTAAGAGTTTCAAATAAGATTTCTTTTGTTTGCAAAAGTTCTTTAACATCCCTTTTATTACCAATCATTAGTTTTCTATAAACTAAGTCCTTGGCATCTCTTAAACCACTTACTTGAGCATCTATGACTTGACAGTTGCTTGTTGTGGGGTATAATCTTTTATCAAAAAACTCCTTTGCCATAATTACATTCTTAAATTACTGTACACCCAATCATCTCCGTTTTGAACAAACTCTTTCCAAGTTTCTCCCGCTATACCTTTTGCTTGTTCTTCTTTCCAACCTTGTTTTGTAGCTTCTGCTAAAATTTCGTTATAATAATCTCTCGTTAATTGACACCCATATCCTAATCCACAAGTAAAACCCCAAAGTGGAGCATACCATCCCAACTCTCCGTGTTCTGTAATCGCATCGTGTGTTTTATCGCCAAATCTACCATCTACTGTTAAAGAAGCACCTAATTTATTTAATGCTGATTGTAATAAGGACACTCTGTACCCAAATGAACTTACCCTAAGTGGAAAACTATCCCTTGATTGTTTTTTATCATCAGACGACTGTGTGTTTTCATCATTTTTTCCCGTTTCATCTTTCCTTCCAATTCTTTTTCCCGTTTCTGCTAATTCTTTGTTTTTATTAGCTTTCCAAAGACTGTAACCAAAATAAGTTAGCACTAAACCGCCAAGAGTTCCACCTACTATGTATAATGTTTTTTCTATTTTCATTTTGTATATATTACATCGGGCTTTAAACTAATAATCGACCCAATTTTACTTAAATAACCATCGCCTAAATCTAATATTAAATCCTCTTTTAAACTTCTGCCATATTTTGCATTGTAAAAAGCAACAAGTTGAGCAACACCCGTTTTGGATTTAAAAAAACTAAATACAGAAATAATCTTATCTTCATCAGTTCCACCGCCCATTATCGCATTAGATAAAATAATCGATTTCTCTCTTAATACATCTTGGTTATATTCAGCAAATGCTCTGCCATTTGCTCTAACTTGTTCTAAAAAACTTGAATCCCAAACTTTTAAATCATCAAATTTTATAGTTCCACCACCAATACGTTTGAGAACTTCATCATAAAAGATTCTTTTAGACCATCTATTATAAATGATATAACTTATCGTTAATAACGATACTCCTCCATACAAAATTATTTTATTATTTCTTGTCATATCGTTATTTTTTTGGTACTGCTTCTGACATTCCTCTTGTTGCTACCGCAGTTCCAATCCTAACTGCTTTATCGGGGTCTTTAGCAAGATTATATACAAATAGTCCTAAACCCCCTAAAAGTACTACACCTAATCCAATACCTAAGTATTTTCCAACTGTAATGGAATCTCCTAAAAAATTTCCTACATCAAAGACTTTATCTTTTATTTCTCCCGCAAAACCACCCTTTATATCAAGTCTTCCTTTCTTTTGAAGATGTTGTCTTAAAGTAGTTGTATTAGCATCAGAGCCACCACCATTTTGAGAATCCCAATTTGCAATAAATAAAGAATTTGCTTTTTTTCTACCGAATTTGCTTTTTAAGGCATCGTACCAAGTTATCCAAACATTTTCGCTTGAATTATTTTTTGGTACATTTATAATGGTTTCTCTTGACATATTATTTGCTTATATTTAATATAAATGATGTGCTTGAAATAGAGTACCCAACAGCAATAGAACCATCAGCATTGGTTGTGCTTATAATACCTAATCCATTTACATAGACAGTTTTATTAATAACTAATGCCAAACTTGAATCTGTTATTACCGAACCACTAATCTCAACATTACCTAAACTATCAGATGCAACACCTATTGTTCTTTCGGGGTCTAAAGTACTTACAATGTCTCCCAATGTTCCATAAGAAGATAATCCCGTTGCGGTTTGACCCCCATCCGAAGCGTAACTAAATACAACACCACCAATAGAGTTTACATCACAACCGACATTATTGCCCGATGTCGTACCTACTGTTTTACCAATAACACTTGCTGATGCGAAATCCACAATATTTAATACGGGTACATTGTTTTCTACTCCACTAACAACTACAACATTCGTTGTAGGGTAAAACGACATATCCGTATTAAAAAGAGCGAATCCATTTCCTATTACTACTCCTTTTGTACCCCATATAACTGTATCACTTGCAGTATCGTAAGTTGGTTCTATTACTCGTGCGCCATTTCTTTCAGTAGTAGCACAATAAAATTTGTTGTTTGCAGTAAGTTTTGAGGTAGCTTGATAGCCATTAAAAGTTTCTTCGGGAGCAATACTTGTGTTTCCTATTGTAATCACATTACCATCAATATTAAGAATAGTCGATTGAATTTTCCCACTACTACTTAGAAACAAAAGAATAGCCTTTTGGTCATTGATATTAACAATATTGCCCCTACCTTGACTTTGTTCAATGGGAGTTTTTACTGATATTGTTATTACCAAGTCGGTAACAGTTGCAATTAAAACAAATGGATTACGGATTGTATCAAATGGGAAGTAATAAGTAGAAGCAATTAAATATTTACCCGCCCCAAGACTATCAGTTGCAACAAAATTTCTACTATCTCCACTTCCATAATCTTCAGTAAAGGGTTCTCCTAATTTAAACTCTTGAGTTTCTATTGTATATTCAAACGCTATACCTTTTGCGTTGGCATTTCTCGTATTTGATACAGTTGAACAAAGACCATTAACAACAATATTACTTAAAGTTGTTTTGTCTAAGTCAAATTCAATATACCTACCATCAGATACTTTTGTTGGTTCTTTTTTATAACTAAATTTTCCATCTTTATCTACACTACCGCCTATTAAATACGCTTCATAAGAACGTGTTGAACTATCATAATGAGAGAAAAAGAAAATAAAATTTGTATCATCTATCCACCTTACTAAGTTGTCTCTATCTTGTTCGGGTGCAACTTCTTCTGAATAGGTTTGCGTTAAACCTATTGGAAGTGATATAGGCACACTACCCGTTTGTGTTACTCCAAAAATACCTCCCGCATCATCTAATTGAACAAACTGATTTTTAGAAATTGTTTGCCCACTTTGAATTGGAAACTTATGAGTTAATCCATCTATATTTCCCGATGGTACGGATGAACCACCTTCTGTAATTGTCATTCCAAAGTGTGAAGATGCGAATAATATAAAAGAATCAAGTGTAAAAAATTCTCCGCTTTCATTTGCGAGTTTGGATAGTTGGGCAGTAAGTAAATTCTCGTTAAAACCTACGTTAATATTATATAATGACACCATAGGAATATCTTTATATAATTCTAAAGAATTAAACGCTATGTTTTTTAGTGGAGTAAGTAACAATATTGTAGACACATCCCTACTGTTATCAATGCTTACTACCTCCAATGAACTTCCCTTAATATTGAATTTAATCATAATTTATTTTATAATTTATATTATTACTTTTGATAATTAGATTTCGTTTGCACTAATACATAACAAATTTCTTATTATCAAAATCTGATATGAACCTATTAATAATGTCATATCTATTTTTATTTTGAGGTGTTGGTGTGGTTTCAAAAACTTGTAAAAAAGCTTCATAACCATCTATACGAGGATAACCAAGTCCTAAATAAATCAAAAGACCATTTAAGTCTGCTTCCACCTCGTCATCAATATCTTCATTTAAGTAAAAATGAGAAAACTCGTGCAGTAAAATTGCCATTCTCATTGGTACTGTATAATCCTTAAATAGTTTTTTAGAAACTTGAATCCTACCCGTGCTTTTGCTAATTCTTGCGGGTGTTTGCATTTCCATACCTCTTGAATTTATAATTGTTGGTAGGTATTCTATTTTATAATCTTTTAACTCGCTAACGTAGTTATTGGTCTCTAAATAAGATGCGTTAAAGCTAAATTTTTGTGCAAAATCAACAAATGCACCAACTGAATAACTGTTAAAGTCAACCTCATCCATACGTTTTTCTAAGCCTAACTTTTCTATGTTTAACACCCTAACATAATTGGTTATATCTGAACCATCGTCATCACTTAATTGAATATCTAAAGTTTTAGGTGTCATCGGCAACCTAACGTAGAACTTATAGCTACTTTCAACAGTCTTATATCTATTAGTAAACGCAGTCAATGGCTTATCCCTATCAACCACTTTTAATCTTAGTTTAATGGGTCTTGCCACTTGAACACTAATACAAAGTGTCATTTGCTCATATCGACTATTTAAAGTATAATTCATCTATTTTTTATAATAGTATTTATATGCTACTGCACCAATAATTAATAACCCCGATACCATCAATAAAGGCTTACTTAAACCTAAGAAAGTATTGTCTTTTTTTCCCATCTCTTTCTCCATCAATTGACCTTCAATAACATCGTCTTCAATTTGAGATTTTAAGACATCGTTATAAACATCCGTAACTCCAAGCTTTGGTATAACCTCCCCTTTTTGTTTCTCTCTATTCAGCCATTCCTTAAAAGGTAATACCGAACCGCTTAATTTATACTGCTGATTAGCGGATAAAAAACTTTCTTCTCTCATTCTCATTTGTGTCTGCGTTTAAGATTTCTTTACTAATAATACTGTTATTCCAATTAAAGCTACTGCTCCAATTCCAATATAAAGATACGGAACTTTATTCGTACTTGGGGTTGGGGAAACTACGGGAGAATTTGGTTGGGCTTGGGACATTATGTTTTCCTCATTTATAATCCTTTCCTCAATTTCTTCTTCTCTTTTAATTGCTTTTTTTAGCTCTAAAGCTTCTTTGACTTTTTTTTCTTGTTGTCTTAGTCTTAATTGTTCCATCACTTGATTCAAACCACCACTACTACCAAAACCACCAATACTCCCACTTCTACGACCACCTTTGAATGGGTTTAATTTTGCGCCAATAGCAGAGCCAAAGTTTGAATAACCCTCTACTTGAAAAAAGTCTGACATCATACTGTCATTTTTATTTGTTGTTTGCATAGCTTATTTCTTTTTAAATACTAAATATCCACCAATAACTAATACTAAAGAACCTACCACGTACATTAGTGTTTTATTCATACCCTTTTTTTCAGACATAGGTACTTCATCCATCGGTAATGTATCTGATGAAGCATCTAAAACAACTGATTTTTTTTGTATTCTCTTAGGCAACCTCTTAGGATTTAGTCTAATTCTCTGTGGCAAGTCCACCGCATCAGACATTCCCGTATTTGCACTACCTCCAAGGTCAATACCGCTACGATTAACTGTAACATCTCCCGTACTACTATCTCTGTTTATTTGCTGACCCGCTTGATTTTCTGCCCTTGCGATAGCCTCATTACGTAACCCTAATGCTATTTGCGCCCTTCTTCCTTCCTCTAATGCTCTCTGTAATCTATCTCTGCCGATAGTTCCTTGGGGTATTCCGATGGGCATTCCGAAATTTGCATATTCATTTGCACTCCATTCTCCTACTGATTTTCCTAATAATTCTGTCATTTTTTTATTTTTAAATTATTTTTGTGTCGATTTTAGCCTATCAATGCCTTTATCTAAATCATCTTCAAAACTGCCCTTATTACCCGCATCGGATAAAAAGTACATATAAGAAATGGCACTTACTCCTAAAATAATAATCCCGTAATATATATTTTTTCCTTTAGCCATAATGTTATAAACTTACATTGTTACTATTATCTACGTATGGTATAACAACTTGAATAGGTACTTTACCTCCCGATTGATTATTGCCCTCTGTTGTCTGCCCTTGTTGTGTAGGCATAGGTACTGTATCGGGAAAAGTTATTGTATAATGTCCACCACCTTTACCACCGCTTCCTCCATAAACAACCATCGGTTGTTTTGGTAGTTTTTGTATTCGCTTAACAACCTTTTTAGGCTTTTTAATCTTTTTGGGTTCTGTTTTTACACCTAAAATCCTTTTTACTCCACTTTTTCCTCCAAGAGCATAAAGTCTTATTAAGTAATAAAGCACCGCCAAAGAGCCACCCACAATGGCTATTTGTTTTGTTCGTTTTTTCATAACTACTTTATATATTTTTGGTAAACCAAAACACTCGCTATACCTACTGCAATACCTATGTAGTAATTCTTTTCCTTAAAAATTGATGTATATTTTTCCATAACTATCTTTTTTATTTTATTTTAGATGATATAAAAACACTTAAACCAACTATTGCTCCTACAATTATACTGCTTGATAAAGGCACTTGTCCGTGATGTACCATCATGTGAACAAGTTGTTGCTTAAAGTTTAAATCTTTAGCATTTCCCGTTGGAGGTTTTATTTCATCAGCAGTAGCATAAGGTTTAACTACCATTGGTAAAGCTAAATTAATAGCAACTCCGACTAAAATTGGTTTAACTAAATTTTTCATACCCTATCTTGATTTGTAAATAACTAATCCCGTTTTGGTTTTAGACTTTTTATAAGTCTTCCCTTTGTAGCTAAAACTACTTGCACCACTCTTACGAGCCTTTGCTAATGCGGTCATATATGCGTTTGCCATAATTATTTATTTTTTAAATATTAAATATGATGCTATACCGACTACCGCTACCGCACCACCTATATAAATTAATTTTTTTCTTTTCTTGTCTGCTTCCCTTTTTTCATAAGAAACTCTCATTGATGTCGCTAACTCTTGTGGTACTTTTGCCATAATTTATTTTTTACTTTTTTCGTAATTTAAAATTTCTAATCTAAATTTGATTAAATCCCAAAGAACTACTGCTGAAAGTGAAGCCACCAATCCTATCACAAAAGATTTTTTATCATTAGGATTAAATTTAATCATTTTTTTCTTGTTTTTATAATAATAATAACTGCTCCTAAAACCGCAACCGCACCCGCAATTAGATAAATCTTTTTTGTATCATCTTTTTCTGCTGATGTTGACGCTTGTTTTTCTAATTCTTGTTTTTCCAATTCTTGTTTGGCTCTTTGTTCTTCGTCATATTTAACCTTATTGATACTTTTTTTAAGGGTTCTTGTGAAATTATTGTACATAAATTATTCTTTTGAAAATTTACCTACCATAATGGCAGAAATAGCACCCCCTATTAATAAACCTACAAACCCCGTTGTATATATGTTCTTATCTTTAAAATAACCAAACATAACACCACCAACTAAACCCGTAAAAGCACCTTGTACAGTACCACTTGTTTTGGTTAGTAATTCCTTCTTATGGTCGCCATTAATTAGCTTACTATTATTTTCTATCGCATCCGAACTACTCATTTTTTACCGAATTTTTTAATTATAATAAAACCTAAACCAATAAACGCAAAAGACAAAGCATAGTATTTTAAGTCAGAACTTTTAAATATACCTTCCTTATCTGCATAATCTTGCAGACTGTCATCAAATACAACCTCGTTTTCCAAGTTTATTACCTTTTACGGGTTGCGAAATAAATTGTAGTACCTAAAGCACCCAACAACACAACACCACCTACTACCCATAATACTATTGAGGATTTTGGCGCACTTGCGTTTAATTGTGCGATTTTCAATTGAGCATCGTAACCCTCTTTGGTTATTGCCCCATTTGCTAAAGCAATGTCAAGTTCAAGTTGCTTGGCTTTTAATTGTGAATTAATTAGGTTATTTTGATTTTTAGAAACCTCTGATTGTTTCCAAATATCTACTGCACTATTAACAGTATCTCCAATATTAATACCTCTTAAAAAGTTTCCAAAACCCGTACCGCCTAATCCCGTTTCGGAATCGTAAGCAGTAGCATTAACAAATCTATCTTGTTTTAAGTCAACACCACTTTGGGCAGACATTGGGTCAAAACCCCCACTTGCTTTAACAAATCTATCTTGTTTTAAGTCAACACCGCTTTGAGCAGACATTGGGTCAAAACCTCCACTTGCATTAGCAAATCTATCTTGGTCTAAGTCAACACCATTTTGAGCAGACATTGGGTCAAAGTTTCCATCAAAAGAATTTTCTAATTTTCCCGATGCTCTTTCTCTTTTATACTTCTCCCACTCTGCTTGTGTGTATCTTACACCATTAACTTCAAATGTATCGTAAGCATTTACATTTGAATATTCTCCCCCTCCGTAATTTGATTGGTATCTATCATTAGCCCAAGAGATAAAATCTTTTCTAAGTACGTCAGAATTTATTAACGCAGTATATAGAGCCTTTACAACAACTGTTGAATCAGCACTACTATTTACGTTTATTCCTTGACTTCTTAAAAACTCTATAACCCCTTGCTTATCTGATGCTACTATTATAGCAACTAAATTTGAAAAATCTTCACTTCTTACCATTATTTATCGTTTTTAAAAATTATAGCAACTGCCAAAACCAAGCAAGAAGCAAAAATTATTGTATTAGTGTTTGTAGCTAATGCTTTCGCTTCGCTATTATCGTTTGTTCTACCACTTGCATTTAAAAAATGCTCTAAAAGGTGTGGCATACCTTCTATATTATTTTTACAACCACAGTCAGATGCTTTTCCTTTAGCATCTTCTTTTTGGGTTGGATTAGAGAACATCTCTAATATAAATTCCTTATCGGGGTGCATATCCATAATTGATAAAAGTGCATCCTCTCCCTCATTATTAACCAAAGACTTTAAGTTTTGGCTCATAGTACTTGGGTTGGTTACTTGGTAGCCAAAAGATTCACACAAAGATTTTGCCCCTTGTGGGTTGTTTGTAGCTATGTAATCGTAAACTGTTGTCATATCTTTTGTATTAAATTAAAAAAAAGGTGTATAGCATTACACCACACACCTTTTTTAAAGTTTCCGTGCAGTAAACTACACCCACTATTTATTACCCTTGTAATTTAATTGTTTGGGCTTTAACAATGCCTGGATTTCCAAAAGCTTCGGACACAGGGCGACCCGATAATCCTCTTGCTAAATTGATATTATCAGATGGGTAAAAGTAAAGTTTAACAGTAGCGTTAGCTAAGATGTTAGAAATAATTACTTTCGTGAATCCATCGATTCTAAATCCATAACGCATAGCTACAATAGTAGACTGTTGTTGGTACGGGTCAATTGTTGGTACAAGTGTTTTTTGTGCTTCATTACCATTTGCATCTCTCGTGTTAATAGCAAGAGTTTCCAATACTTGGTTAGCCGTAGCTGACTGCAAGTAAGTTAAACCTACGCTAAAAGGATTTTGCATAAATTGGTAAAGCATCTCACGGTAGTTGATTCCCGCAATTCCACTTGAGATAGTAATTAAACCAATTACTAAATCTCCACCCGCAGTAAAACCTGCGTTGTTGATAAACTCATAAGAACCTAAAACAGAGAAATTTCCACTATTAGCGGGGTCTGTTGAGGTTACTGTAAGGATGTAAGGTTGAGATGTTGGAGCAGAAACTCCACCACCGCCTTGAGCGTTATTAAACATATCTGCTCCACCGAAGTTAGAATCATCTACGAATCCACCATCCATATTAGAATAATTTTCATTAGCGTTTGCTCTTGCATCAGCTAAGTATTTACGAATATTTGACATTTTTCAAATTTTTAAATTTTGTATAAATTTTTTGTTCCTTGACTATTCAGCAGTTTGAGGTGCTTCCGTACCTCTTTTAGCTAAATACGTTTGAACTTGAAAAGCGACTAATACTCCCGCAGTAACAGTAAGAACTTTACCTACTAATGTTACAAGTTTTTTTGTATCCATTTCAGAATGAATTTAAGGTTAATAATTATTTTTTTGAACAGTTACAGAACTGAACCCTACAAATATATTATTTCAAGGCATAATTATTATTAAAAAGCATAACCTTTTTTTGCAACAAAGAAGTTGTAATTGGAGTTTAAGAGCAATAATTCTTTATAATCCTATCTCTAACAAAGCTTACTGCGGTTGCTTGGGTGTATTTCTTATTACCTTTTAAGTCTCTTTGTTGTAGCATTGGAGAAATAATCTTACGATAATACTTTTCTATGTAGTCATCAATAGATTGGTTAAGTAGGGCTTTATCAAAATCTCCTAAAATCTTTTCCGCATCTATATCTACAAAAAGGAAAAACCTTTCATTACCATTATAGTATTGTTTGTTAATCATCATTTCAGCAATTTTTAGATATTCAAACTTATCTTCAAATTTCTTAATATGCCTATCAACGCTATCTGTATTTTTGTGAAATCTAACCCAATTAAGGTTTTGCCATATTTTTGATGTTACCCTTCCAATAGACTGAAAGTGCATAATAATATCTGTATCTGTATGCCTATTAGTGCATATTGCACCTACAAGGTCATTTGGTAAATGGTCAGAAATATATCTATTAATATCCTCTATCAATAGCAAACCTCCCCTATAATCGGATAAGATAGTAAACAAAGCTTCTTGTATCTCCTTTAGGGTCATCCTAACACCATCATCATTAAATGGTCTTATTCTACGTGCTTCTATTTTAGGGTGTGCAGAAAACTTAGCTACGTCTTTAAGCCTTATTGCTTTGTATTCTACAAACTCATCATTAACATCTAAAACCAATGCTCGTCTTGGCTTTACACCTTTGCTTGGATTACCTCTTATATAAGAATTAATCATTTTTGTTGTGATAAATGTTTTACCTACACCTTTTTTACCAACCGCAACACCTAATTTTGGCTCTCTCATTTTTTTGTGTTTGTGTATTTTATTAATATTTCATCTCCTACAAATGCCACATTATCGAATGATAATGTTTTATCAGTTAAAGGGTTTGCACCACTTATGGTAAAAACCCTAAAAAGCATTAATACTGAAAAAGTTGAATCTACGTTATTAGACATACCCTAATTTTTTACTTTTTTTTAGGGCGACCTCTTTTCTTTTTCTTAGATGAATCTTGAGAAGGTGTAATATCAATTACATTGTCTACTCTGTTTGTTTTAGATAACTCATCTAATTTAGCAAGTATTGATGGGTCTCCAAACTGTGGCATACCATCAGAAATAGGTGCATCATCAAACTTAGCATTATCCTTCATTCCAACCATATCATTAACCATTGATTCTGCACTAAATTCTTCGGGTTCTTCAAAAATAGTTTCGGGCTTGGAAACGGAAGGTGTTGGTGCTTCTTGTGTAGGAGTACTACTTGGTGGTGTTGGTGGTGGTGTACTTGTAGTGTTGGATTTCTTAGTTGGTGTTGGTGTGAAATTAGATTGGTCTTTCCACATCGTCATTAACTTGTTGTTTTGCTTTACAAGTTGAAATATCATAGCACCCTTAGTTAATATATCAGTTCCGAAAGCAACTGCTAAAAACTGCTCATCAGTCATAGCAAGACCTTTCTTTTGAAAAACTCTAATCATTGGAGGTTTAACCTTCTCTACAAAGTCATCCTCTAATTTTATAGCATCACTTAATTGAGAGTTATATTCTTGAACATACTCCATTAAACCTAAAGAGTTGCCCATATCATCAATAGGAACTTGTAAAGAAGGGTCTATTTCCCCATTCTCCATAGCTTGTGCTATTTTATCCTCTTTGATTTTAGTTACGTTATTGGCTAATAAATGTGCTTTTCCGTAAACATCTAAAACAGTATCTACCATTTGTTCGGTAGCATACATTTGTTCTTTTTTATCTAAATTATCCATTGCGGGATTAAAAGTAGATGGCTCTTTTTCCGCTTCGTCAAAATCAGAAAAATTGGGTGCTTCAAAAGATGGTTCTTCTAATTCTTCTACCAATCCCTTAGAATCAATATTACCTTTTGTATAGGCACGTTCTTTAACGGGTTCATCTAAGGGGCTAAATCCCGAATAAAAATCCATATTGTTATCGGCAGAAACATCTTGCTCTACTGACTGTTTAATTTCTTCTGTGTTAGTTTCTTGTGCTTTGCTCATTTCTTTTGTTTAATAATTTTAATTGGTGTTTTACGCTATCGAATTTTTCTATTCTCTCTAAATCTAATGGGTGGTTTGGGTCGTAGTTATCTACATCCTTTTTATACCTTGATAAATTTGTGTTGTTCTTGTTTAATACGAATGAAACATCTTTTAATGTAAACTCATAATTATTGACAAGTATAAAGGTTATAATGCCAAGTGCGTGGGTCTTATCGTTAAACCTTGATGAACCATATAATAACTCCTTTACAGTCAAATCAAACTCTTTTGAAACTATTTTAATAATAGTTTTTGATGTTTCATTTTGATAGGTTAGGTGGTTGTCCTCCCTAAGTTCTATAAGCATTTTTATAAATCCTCTTTCCCCTACTGCTGATATTGTCCTATATATTTCTTCAAATACGATAGATATTCCTTTGTTTATGTTTTTGTGTGCCTTGTTCATTCCCAAATTTAGTTTATTATTTTTTAAAATAAAAATTATCGCCTAAGAATTATTGAGCCATTTCGCCCCCAAGTCTTTGTTATGTTCGTATAAGTATGAACGTGAGAATCCTCTATTAAGAGTGCATCCTTAAATGCTTTAACAAGGTTATCTAAATCGGGTCTGCTTTTATGAGGTTGTCCATCCATCTCTACCCGTTTCTTTTCACTCCAAGAAGTAGGCATCGGCAAAATAAATTTTATATCTAAATCTTCTTGAGGTTTCCACCTACATAAGAAACAAAGGAGTTTTAAATCCTCTTTGTATTTCCAATATTTAACAACGGGTTTTCTTTTTTTCCACTTATCGCTTTGTGTCATTCTTGGTTTAGCAACGGGAACGATGTTTAAAGTAATGTGAGGAAGAACCTCTTTTCCATCAGCAGTAAGTTGCTCTGCTACGGGTTTCATTTTAATTACTTTACCTAATTCTTTTTGTGTGTCTTTTGGTGTTTCTTGTAAACTCATATTTTATATTTATCTGTTATTGATTTAAGTTTTAATATTTCTTGACCAATTAAGTATGAAGCATCATTATCGCTTGGGAAGTGTAAGCCCAAATAAACTCTACTCTCTGCTATATCGTCAATAAATTTCTTACAAAACCCATACGCTTGTGGATGTTTGTTACCTATGATATTTAATATTACATAGGCTTGTAATGTGTGTCCGCTTGGGTATGATGGAGAACCACCCGATAGAGTGTTGTATGGAAATAGCTTTAATTTATAGTATTGTGCTAATTGATAAGGTCTTGGTCTTTGATATTTTTGTTTTAACTTAATTATTGTTGGAGAAATATCATCATTTATAGATTCAGTTAACTCTTTAATATCTAAACCCTTAATGGTAAAAGCGGAAATAATAGATTGCAATAAATTTTTATCATATCTTTTATACCTCGCCAAATGCTCCGAATTATCTTTGTCAAAAACAGACCTAACCATTTCAACCATTGAGTTTAATTCTTGCTTTACACCCTCTGAATTATTTAGGGGAAAATCTAATTGGCTTCCGTATTTTTTGTCCAAAATAGGTATAACCTCATCTGCAAGACATTTTATTTTTAATTCGTCTAAGAGGTCATTTGATATATTTCCGTAAGTTACCTTATTAAGCCAATCTTCCATTTCGTACCTTATTTCCCGTTAGTTTATCTATTTTATTTTTCATTTCTTGCATATCCGATTTGAGTTGAGTAATGGCACTACCCTCCCCTTTTCTTAATGATTCTAATCTTCTTCTATAATAAAATATAGAATAAATCAAAGATGCACTTGTTAATCCTAACATCATAATAGCTACCCATCCTAATTGTGGACTACTGTCTGACACACCACCCATTGCCATAGGTGTCGCTTCTACTGATGGTGTAGATTCTATTGGTGCGGTAATTGGTGCGGTTGTATTATCTTCCATTATTTTGTTTTTTTAATTATGTATATTATCGTTCCCGTGGTTACTAAAGCCACAAGGGATAAAGTAAATGCGGGAGAGGTGTACCATTTTTCTTTCCAAATTTTAGCCTTAAATGAAGGCAGGTCTTTCAACTTTGTAGGCTTTTTACCAATATTAGCAACAATGATAACCTCATCCAATTGCTCTGAACTTTCTTCTAAGTAAATTTGCACATCTTGTAATTCCGATGCTTTTTTCATTTGAGTTTTCAAACCCATAAAACTAATTCTAAAAGTATCATTCGGTTTAATGTCTTCATTTTCAATTTCAAAATAACCATCTTGATTGGAAGCAACTGCAAGGTTTGTTCCCGCACCATTTCTGATTAATTGAACATTAGCACCATCAGATGCTCCGTATGAATCAAGTATGTAACCGCTTACTTTCATTTCTTAGTTAATCTTTTAAGTGTGTAGTAGTTTACTAAAGCACCTAAAGAAAAAGATACCATAGCTAATACTAAAAATGTTTTATATAAATTTGGGTGTACCCCGTTTACTTTTTTTTCTTCTTCGTCTTGTTTCATAATAATTTTCTTACTTTTTCTACTATTATACCGTTTAATACTGAAAACACTCCTACTACCACTAAATTGTGTATGGTAGTTTTTAACGTAGGAACATATAACTTAAACTCATCTTTACCTTCGTTTTTTGCTACCACATAATGGGCATAAGCTTCTGCTGAAAACAAAGCAAAAGTAACAAGGGCAACTACATTTCTATCTTTCATACTTTCGCAAGTTCTGACGAATGATGATTTACAATTCTCATTCTATTATTTATTTTTTTAAAAACGTAAGAGTATCTTGCAACAACTGTTTGACCATCTACCCTAAATTCGTAAACCCCGCTTGATATAATACAACAAGATAATTCTTGATTAATGTTATCTAATATCCTACAACTAATGGTTTTTCTATCTAAAAACATTTCAAAATATTCTCTAATCTGTTTTCTACCAACCTCAAGGGGTTGGCTATAAGTTCCTACTAATACTGCGTTATCAGAGTAAAAGTTAACCATCTCGTTTGAGTTGTTAGCACCTATTGAGGTAGCCCAATCCCTTAAAATTGTAGGCACTTCTGTTGTGATTTTTACCATAATAATTTATCTGCGTAATACCCTTTACTGTTTTTTATGCTTCTATCGTTTTTGTGTCTTAACTTGTAAAGCTTTCTTCTTTTGGATGCAGTACCCTTAGATACGCTTCCTTTTTTTTCAAGTTCCATATAGGTAGGGTAGTCTTTGTAACCAATTGCCCCTACACTTGCAACCTTAACACCTTTTTTAAAAACATCTATCTTTTTACCCTTTAAACCACTTGGCTTAACAGTAACACCAATTTTCTTGGCTTGATTTTTTGTATATGCTTTTATTATATAACTCAAGTTTATTTAAAGTTTAATCAATGTTTTTGTTGCTTCATCCCACTTATACTGTACATCGTTAAATGCCATCTTTTCCTTGAAACTTGCTAACCATTCGGGAGATAAATCTTTATAGTTTAAATTAGGAGCAAATAGAAATGTATTTATATCGGTTAAGTCTTGGTCGCCATATTGTCTTTTAATTGCTTCGGAAGCTTTCCTACCCGCTTCTCGCATATTTTCATCTGCTTCTGAATAAGCATCGTCAATACTTTTTACTTCTAAATCTTTACTCTTACTACTTGAATTAATTAAAGGCAATATTTTTTTAATGAACAATATACCACCCCCCAAAAACAACCCCGCTATTAAAACTTTTTTTATCATAATACTAATACAAATTAAAACCACCCTCTCTACTCACTACTGACTGAACATTGTTTTTATCTAATAAATCTCCCCTACTTCTTTTATTATCATTGTCAATAGACGATATACTTTGTTTTGTTCTAAATCTATCAACTTCCAAACCACCGCCACCACTATTACGGGTTTTAAACTCCTTTACTTCATATTCTTTTTGGTTTACTTCCAATGAGTTAGATTTATTACTAAATATTGGTAGTAACTTATTAATCAAAAAATAACCACCGCCTAAAAACAATCCCGCTATTAGTACTTTTTTTATCATTATATCATATTTAAGTACAAAAACTCTTTAGCGGATTTGGGTTTTCGGGAATTTCCATCAAACCTTCTTTCTAAATCGGGTCTTTCCCAAGTTGAACTTGAGCCAAATCCACCCGTATAGGTTACTTTTGGTTGTATGTACTCTTTTACCTCGTATTCAGAATTTTCAATTTCAAGTGATTTTGATTCTGAATTAAATAATGGCAATAACTTTTTTATAAGATATATACCACCGCCTAAAAACAATCCCGCAAATAATACTTTTTTAATCATAATCTTTTATATTTAACCATAATTAGGAAACGCATCTCCAAAATCTGCCCTATCCCAATTAATATTAATTCCATTTGGAAATAAGCCCAACATATCTCCCGTTGGTTTTGTTTTGTTAATATTAGCATTAATGGTTTTCTTTACCCCAACTCTAATTGCTTTGGCTTTCTTTTTAACTGTTTCTACATCCAAATCTTCCCACTTTGTAACAGTAGTCTTTGGATTTATTTTGATTTTAGGCTCATCTTTTTTATATAATTTCTTATACAAGACAAAACCCGCAACTACAACTAATCCCCCAATAAGTAACTTTTTTTTATCCATCTACTTCCAATCCTAATTTATTAAAATACTCTTTATTGGTGGGGTACTTTTTTAAATACTCCTCCTTACTTAACTTAATATTTGTGTTTAACCACCAATTACTATTATAAGAATCATCTTGATTCCTCTGACCTATTGTTTTTTGATACTCTATAAAAGCCAACCTATCAGCTTCAAGTTTAGCGAGTTCATCTTCATAGTCTTGAGAATTAACTTCTCCAAACTTGCTATTAAAGTTAAGTTTTGGCAATACATTTTTAATAAATAAATAACCCCCTACCATAAATGCACTTGCCACTAATATTTTATTCAAATTATTTTTTTCTTAATATGTTTACTGCTCCGAGTGTTGCTATTAAAAGCACACCACCAATTAGCAATCCACCCATACCGCTTGACTTTTTATCGTCATCTTCAATAGGCTTTGCTTCTAAAACTTCTTTTTTAGTTTCTTTGCCATCCGCTTCTGCATCTATTTTAGCCTTCTTGTCTAACTTAGATTTATAAGCTTCAAGTTGTTCCTTTGCATCCTTAAAGTATTCATCTGTATAATCCTTAACTTCCTTCAATTTAGCTTCGCTTTCTTCGGATGGATTTTCTGCCACCTCGGTTTCAGCTAAAGATACTTTTGACTTTAAGTCTTCAACAGTTGCTACTCTTTGTGATAAAATTCTTGGTAAAGATTCTACGTCTAAGCCAAGTTCATTAATTGTGTCTTGTATATTCATTTCTTAAAAATTTAATTAATTCTAACAAATTTACTGAATTTATTTTATAAAATAATTATATGCCTTCATTATTTATTTCATCGCTTTTTGGTTTTTTCTTAAACTTCTTTTTTATGTATGGAAACGCATACTTTACAAACAAAGTACCACTAACACCAATAGTAAGCAAACTACCGATAGTTAGTGCTATCTTTTTTACTGCTTTAATTTTACTCATAAAAACATTAAACCTTTTTCAACATAGCTGATGCTCTCTTAACTGCATCTTGCCATTTCTCTCCCTCTTTTCTAATCTCTTTAGCTAAACTCATTGGTGTTTTACGTTTGCTACGATTACCTTTGTCCATAGTTTTTACAGATGCGTACTTTCTTTTACCGCCTTTTTTCTCCATTGCTTCGGATTCATTTCTGCGGTCTTTATAGTTTTGCTCTTTAGTAGAACGCTTCCCTTTGGTATTACCTAATGATTCATCGAGTTTATCGTTGTAACCTTGTGTTTTCCCACCTTTAGCATAAGTTTCACGACTTAAAAGCATAAGATTTTCAAAAGGAAATCCCTTTGTTTTACCATCTTGCATTTGAACTTGATAGTTGCCATTTTGCAAATCATTTGAAACTACTAATCCCTCTTTGCCATCAAATTGAGTATTTACAACTCTTACTCTGTTTCCTTTTTTGATTATTGTTCCACCTTTAGCCATCTTATCCATAGTATTTACACGAGAGTATTTTCTTTTACCACCCTTGTCTTCCATAGCTTCCGATTCGTTTCTGCGGTCTTTATAGTTTTGCTCTTTAGTAGAACGCTTCCCTTTGGTGTTACCTAATGATTCATCAAGTTTGTCGTTATACCCTTGTGTTTTACCACCTTTAGCGAAAATCTGATTTTTGTCTAAATACTCTGCTAACTTTTTAGGACTTGTAAAAGTTTCATTAACCATTCCATAAAAATTAACTTGTTCGTCAGTAACGTATGCAGACATATATTTGCCATTTCTTGAATATCTATACTCATTTTCAATTCTTGCTTTGTCAAATTGACTGTCTTTCAATATTCTTATGAACGTACCCTCTTTACCTAATTTATCTACCATTTTAGAGTAATACGCATCTAAATCTAACTTTCCACCTTTAGCGTAAGATTGGACACCATCTTTATCTACCTCCCATAAATACCCTTCTTTACTCATAATTTGGGATTTATATGCACCATCATCAATACTTGAAAGTGAGAGTTCTAAAGCATCACTATATGTTGAAACCATTTTATCTAAACTTGCTACGTTGCTATTGTATCTTGCTTTAGTTTTCCAAACTTCAACTGAAAAAGGACTATCGTTTTTGGGTTCTATCTCTCCACCTTTAGCGTACCCGTGTGGAGTTGGATATGCGGGATTATAAGTGTTTGCATAATATTGATGCACACCTTGTGGCAATCCACCACCCATAGCAAATAAATCCACCTCATTTAGCGTTCCCGTTTCTCCTACAAGACCCGCTTGACCAAATGGAGTAGGCAATGTTCCACCCGCTTCCATTCCTTGTTGTTGGCGATATACTTTACCCGCTACTTTTTTACCTACTTCCATCGCTTCTGCTTTAGAATAAGTCTTTCCGTATTCAGATTGGAATTTACCTTTAACGGGTTTTCCTACATATCTCTTTGCAACTTTATTTGCTAATCCATCAAAACCTAATTTACCGCCTTTTTTAAGTTTTGCAGTTAACTCCTCTGCATCTACTCTTAAATTTGAAGCGGGTGCATCTTTGACAAATTTCATAATAAAGGCATCAATTTCTCCCCCTTTAGCAAGTCTCATAGCTTTTTCAGATTTCGCAAACTTCACTAAATCCGTATTAGATTTGCTTTTGACACCACCCATAACTGCACTAACAACAACACTACTTTTTATTTGTTGTCTGCCAACTCCTACTATTATATTTAGTAGTTCACTTTCAGTTAGACTATTATCTTTTACTAATTCTTCTATTGCGTTTTTTCTCAAACCCGTAAGACCCGCAAGTTCTAATACATATCTATCGCTTGTAGATAAACGACCACCTTTAGCCATTTTATCCATAGAACCAACTGATTGGTATGCTCTACGACCCATTGACTTTTCCATACCTTTAGATTCATCTCTGCGGTCTGTATAAGATTGCATCATAAGTGGTTCTACGCTATTTCGGTTTCCTAAACTTTCGTCTAATCTATCGTTATAGCCTTGTGTTTTCCCACCATCGGCAAATTTTTCTTTAGAATATTCTATAAGTTTTTTAGCAAACGAAGGGTTGTATAATTTTGACAAAACCTTAATAGTTTCAGCCTTTGTAGTAGCGTTGTAACCTTTTCCACTACCCGCACTTAAATCGGGCATAGAACCATCTAACGTATAACCATAATCAGTAATTTCTTCTATATTACCATTGTTGAATTTTAATTTACTTTCAGAAATTCGAGAATTGTACCCCGTTCTTACGTTAATAAAAACATCTCCATCCTCCATTACCTCTTTTGACCCTACAACTACTCCGTAAGATTCTCCCGTACTTCTATTAGAACCTTTTAAAGCCCCACCTTTAGCTAACATATCAAGGATGTCTTTGTTTTTTTGAATGTCTTTGTCAATAATAGTTGACATTATTGTTCTTATCCCCCCTTTGTAATTATTTACATTGTGAATTGAATTAAAACGCTTAATGTCCTCATTACTTAAAGAGTTAAGGTGCTTCTTAATTGCACCCTCCCCTTTTAGTTTTTTTAAATATTCAATATTAAAATCATCTGTTTTTCCACCTTTAGCGTACCCGTGTGGTGTTGGGTAAGCGGGGTTGTAAGTTTCTCCATAGAATTGGTGTACTCCTTGTGGCAATCCACCACCCATAGCGAATAAATCTACTTCATTTAGCGTTCCCGTTTCTCCAACAAGACCCGCTTGACCAAATGGAGTAGGCAATGTTCCACCCGCTTCTAAAAACGGAGGTGTTTCCCCTTTGTATTTATATTGTCCTTTAGGTGCGGGTAGAGAGTTTCTATCACTACGATTATCTCTATACTCATAATATGTTTTACCATTTTTAGACACCCTTTTACCTACGGGTTTTGCCATACGTTTAGCATCTGCCGAAACACTCGATTTACCTTTATCTTGCTTTCCATATATCTTAGGATATTTCTCTCCATCCTCAAACTTACCCTTCCGTACAAATTTCAATAGCTTATCTAATTCGCTATCTGCTTCTTTTTTTTCTTTTTTGAAATCTTCTTTAGCTTCTTTTGAAAGTTTAGCCCTTGCTTGTTTAAAAGTAATACCTTCCTTCTTAGCTAATTTACTTGCACGAGTAGATATATGCTCTTGCTTACCTACTTTTGGTGTAGATGGTGTTTTTGTTGGCTTTGTATTTTTCTTAGTTCCCGAAGCTTCTACTACCTTTTTTGTTACTTTTTTAGTTTCCTTCTTTGGCTCTTTTTTTCGCTCTGCTTTTGTGGTAGGAACAGAAACCGATTTTTCAACAGTTTTTGTTTTTAAATTTTTAAGTGCTTCGGGTTTTTTTTCCTTTAATTTTTTATAAAGATTTAATAAAGCCTTATCAACCTTATCATTTTGCTTGGTAAACCCTTTAGTTCCTTCTTCAACATCCATAAGGAATTTTTTTCCCTCTTTGCTGATTTTACTTTGGTCGATACTTTCGTATATTTCTTTTGTAGTCATATTTTTTTTATTAAAATTCTATATTATCTATGTTTTCTAATTGAGTTAAAAACTCATCTCCTAATTCTTCAAGTGCTTCTCCAAATATTTCCGAATCGTCAAACATATCTTCTTCTTGTTCTTCTTCTTCTTGCTGACCCATTTCAACTTTTGGAAAATCATTAAGTATTTCAGTAGATTTGTAATTAATAAATTTATCATATAGATTAAACTCCTTATTGTATAATTTATCTAACTGCAAAATTATTTCTCTAAAATTCTCTCTATTATCTTTATCACTTAGGGTAAAATTCATTTCATATCTAAAAATGTTGAATAAAGTCTTATCAACATCAGACATACGTTCCACAATCGAATAATCTACAAAATATTTACCACGACTAAATGCAATATATTCAACCATCCCAATAAATTCAGAATACGAAATAGATAAATCACATCTCTTTAATTGCCTAATAAAATTAGCACCTTCCATATATTCATCAAGGCTTCCATTTGTTTTAGCCATCAAAACATTAATTGCATTTTTATAAAGTAACTGTAAAGCGTTAATAACAAATATTACTTGAGAAATTTTAAGTAAGTCTTTTTTTACTGATTCGTAGTCTTTGAATTTTATGCGATAAATATCACGATACGATTTCTTTGCGGAAAAAATATAATTAACGCTATCTTTCACTCTAATACCACTTATGGTAGTTGAGGAAAACGTATTTAAAAATGTTTCTTTAGATAGATTTCCATATTCGTTATGAGAAGGAAATGCAATCACATTATTATAATATGCGCCCCCGTATTTAGTAAATAAATCTAAGTTATTGTCTATATTTAATACCAACCTTGAAAGAGCATATTTTTGATAATCCTCAAATGACTTTAAACCAATATAAAAAGGTTTATTTAGTATTTTTATTTTTGATGTGTCTACTGCTAAATCAATAATTTGC
>Ga0307997_10000177_pt1 | contig 28845 bp, 27 predicted proteins | sample Davwhametageno36_FD_203165 | JGI IMG/M metagenome (GOLD analysis project Ga0307997, IMG submission 203165) | Marine microbial communities from Davis Island wharf, Antarctic Ocean - #36 | ecosystem: Environmental > Aquatic > Marine > Unclassified | place: Antarctic Ocean: Davis Island wharf... | reverse complement strand
AAGAAGTTGCTCAGCGCGGCCTTATGGTGCTTGAAAGGTTAGAGCAGCAGTATCAGGGGGAAGTCATTTTGTTAGTTTCCCATGGTGACATGTTGCAAATTTTGAGTACATCGATTGCTGGGATATCGCCACATAAGCATCGCTCTTTACCCCATCACCAAACAGGTGAAATAAAATACTTGGTTACTGAGCACAAGTAGTGGCAGTTCAAGTTAAAAACTCCCCAAGCCAACTTACAACGGGGAAGAAAATGTTCATGAATCCGCCTCTTAACACACTAGATAGCATGCAACATCAAACACCCCCTTAACCCAGGAGTAATTTAACATTAGTGGTACTACGATCCTTATAAACTTGATTGGTGGCGTGGCCTTATTGTTATGGGGCTTGCGTATGGTGAGGGTTGCTGTGACCGAGGGTTGGGGCAACGACATGCGTCGCATCGTTGGCAAAAGCCTGTCCAATCATTACCAGGCCTTTGGTACTGGGCTTGGTGTTACCATGCTGTTACAAAGTAGTAGTGCCACAGCCTTGCTCACTTCATCGTTTAGTGGGCAGGGCCTGCTCACTGCTGGCAGCGCCTTAGCTGTAATACTGGGAGCTGATGTTGGCACTGCCCTTGTGGCCCAAATACTTACCTTTGACTTATCTGCGCTATCACCCACCTTAGTGGCAGTTGGGGTTGGGCTATTTAGCTACTCCAAAGGTGGCCGCAGCAAAGAGGCAGGGCGTCTAATGCTAGGTATTGGTATGATGCTTTTGGCCCTAAAACTCATTCTTGCAGCTTCAATACCAATGCGTGAGTCGGTAATTATCCAACAAATCTTTTTAGCGCTAGGGCAGGATTTGATATTAGCTGTTGTATTTGCGGCTATTTTGGCTTGGGCTGCCCATTCTAGCCTAGCCACTGTGCTGCTAATAATAACGCTCTCTAGCACCAGTGCTTTAGATGTTTCGGTTGCCTTTGCGCTTATATTAGGCGCTAATATTGGTGGCGCCTTGCCGCCCTTTATAGCAACTCTGGGAGCCAATCGCTCTGCCAGACAGCCGCCGTTGGGCAATCTGTTGTTCCGTATTTGTGGCGTGGCTATATGTTTACCTTTTACGGAGGTCATTGCTCAATTACTGTCTAGTTGGGATGTCAGTCAAGCGCGCCAGATTGCCAACTTTCATTTGTTTTTCAATATTGTATTAGTGCTGCTATTTTTTCCATTGATCAATATGATGGCTAGGCTAACTGCTCGTTTGCTGCCAGAAGACCAAGAGCCAACAGATGCCATTACACCTAGAAACCTTGACATAATGGCGTTTGAAACCCCACTTGTTGCCATAGTTAATGCCGAGCGTGAAGTGTTGCGAATGGGCGAAGTTGTTGAGCGCATGTTACGTAATGCCTTTGTAGCACTTAAGAAAAATGATTTTGAGTTGGCACAAAAAACTCAAACCATGGACAAGGTGGTGAATCTTTTTGATGAAGAAATTAAGCGATACCTTACTTCTCTTGCGCGTGAACAACTGACCGGAAAAGAGAGTAAACGGTGCATTGAAATTATAAACTTTGCTACCAACCTAGAGCATATTGGAGATATAATTACCGCTGACCTGATTCATAACATTTCACAAAAGAAAGTTGTGCCTCGTGCCAAAATGTCACTGCAGGACCGTGAGGAAATAAATAACTTATACCAACCAGTGCTGAAGTCATTTCACTTGTCTATGAATGTGTTCTCCTCAGGAGACATTTCTATGGCAAGACTATTAATGGCTAAAAAATATAAAATTGGTAAGCGTGAAAAAGAGTTAGTAGTTACCCATCTCAACAAATTGCGTGATGAAGTGACTTATGACTCGAAGCTGAGTGCATTGCAACTCGATATCCTACGGGACCTCAAGCGAATCAATTACCATCTTACTTCAGTGGCTTATCCTATTTTGGAGAAGGCCGGTCAGTTGCGCACTAGGTTGCGCTCTGCCGAAGCTGCAGACGTTTCAGCGCCGTCACAACTTGCCTTTGGTGGGACCACAATTAATGAGCTCTAAGCATAAAACTTATGACGTGTTTGTTGTAAATACGGGTATTAACACAATGGATTTTGCTAATGTTATTGCGTAAAAAAAATATTGAACAACTTAAAAACCAAACATTCGATGTGGCTATTATTGGTGGTGGCATTAATGGTGCTGTTGCGGCGGCGGCATTATCTGCAAAAGGAGCAAAAGTTGCCCTCATTGATAAAGGTGATTTTGCTGGCTTTACTAGCTCTAATTCGTCCAATCTTGCTTGGGGAGGTGTTAAATATTTAGAAAGTCACGAATATCGATTAGTGAATAAACTGTGTAAAAGCCGTAACTTATTAATGCAGAGCTACCCTTCTACAGTTAAAGAAATTCGCTTTTTAACCTGCATTCAAAAAGGCTTTCGCTTCCCACCACTGTTTGTATATCTGGGTACTATTGTGTACTGGTTATTTGGTCGCTTTTACACCAAACATCCACAATATTTAACGCCAAAAAAAATAACTGCTATCGAGCCAGTGATTAATATCAGCAATGCCAAAGGAGGGTTTGAGTATTCTGACGCCTACCTTTTTGATAATGATTCCCGCTTTGTGTTTAACTTTATTCGCTCTAGCCTTGATAATGGCTGCATCGCTGCTAACTATGTGTCTTCTCAAGCGGCAGACTATGTTGGCGATCATTGGACCATAGCAGCGCAAGATGAAATGACGGGCGAAGCGTTTCCCATAAAAGCAAAAGTCCTAATTAATGCGGCAGGCCCTTTTGTTGATAAATATAACGAAACCACTGAACAATCAACCGAGCATCATCATGTATTCTCTAAAGGTGTTCACTTAATTGTTGACCAAATTAGTGCCAACCAAAAAGTATTGGCTTTTTTTGCTAGTGATGGGCGTTTATTTTTTGTCATTCCTATGGGCTGCAAAACGTGCATCGGTACTACTGATACCCAAGTGGACTCACCGCTTAGTAAAGTGACTGATGAAGACCGTGATTTTATTTTAGATAACGTTAATCAATTACTTAATTTACCCAAGCCATTAACCAAAGCCGATATTATTGCTGAACGGTGTGGCGTGCGTCCTCTGGCTATTGAAGGCGATAGTGGCGGCACAGCTGATTGGGTTAAGCTATCTCGTAAACACGCGATCGACATTAATAAGAAACAAAAATATATCAGTATTTTTGGTGGTAAGTTAACTGATTGCATCAATGTGGGCGATGAGGTTTCTGAGATTGTAGAGACGTTCAATATTGAACTTAAAGAGTCAGATATCACTTGGTATGGTGAGCCTAGCAACAACATAAAAGACCAGTTTTTTGCTGAAGCCCACACAATAAATCTTGATGAAATGACGGGAGAAAAATCAGCTGAACCATTGTCAGAACGATTTTGGCGACGCTATGGCTCTAATGCATTCGACCTGCTTAGCACAATAAAGCATGACAAAGCCCAGGCAGAGCTGTTAATCGAACACGCTGAATATACTGTGTGTGAAATTGAATATGCAGCAAAGCACGAAATGATAACCAAGCTTGAAGACTTTCTGCGGCGCCGGTCCAAAATATCACTAGTAGTGCGGCAAGATGATTTGATAAATGCTAAAGGGCTAAAAGAGGCTTGTGATATATTATTTGGGAGTGAGTCAGAAGAAAAAATGCAAGAGTATGTTGACAGCATATCCACCTCTTTTTAGGTTTCAAATATTTATTTTTTCTAAGGTGACTAGTAGCAAAATTAGTGTAAAAAAGGCGGTAATGGTATTTTTCAGATCATCACTATTGGTCTTTAAAGTGGCAGTATGAGTACCTAGTAACGTCACCTGCTTTTGATCTTTAATACGATCCCAAGTAATATCTTAATCTAGCTAGCGCATAGAAATGATGGGTATTATGAATATGTTTCATGAGTTATCAGTTGAAAATCAGCTGCGATTTGATTTAGCCCTTATTCACCGCTATATGGCGGAACATAATTGGAATGAAGGCGTTGTAAATCACCTAACCGCAATGTTGCCCGGTAGTAGTGAGCATTTTCTTGCTCTGCCATACGGCTTACATTGGTCTGAAGCCAAAAGTTCAGACTTTTTAGTAGCAGATTTTGCGGGTAGTATTATCTCAGGTGTTGGCGAAGTTGAGGCAAGTAACTTAAATATTCACGGTGCAATTCATCGTGAAGTTCCCCGTGCCAGAGCCATTCTCCACTCACATCAACCAAACATCACCGCACTCACATTGCTAAAAGATCAGACTGTGACTATGTCTAGCCAACACGCACTTCGCTTCGTACAGCGGATTGCCTACCTAGGGGTTTATGGCGATCCTGGTGACCCAGCTATTGGGGGCACTATTGTGGACAGTTTAAAAACCAAGGATGTGCTGATGTGCGCCAATCATGGTGTTCTCGTTTCTAGGCCCTATTTGTGGGATGCTTTTGATGACCTGTATTTTTTAGACCGTGCGTGTGAAGTTCAGTTAAAAGCGATGAATACTGGCCAAGAGCTAAATATTATTCCAGAGATTATGGCTAATGAGTATGGTCGACATATTATTAAGTGGAGCAAATTAGAAGGTGAGAGACACTTTATAGCACTGCGCCGGATGTACCATAAAAAATATCCTGATTTAGTCAAGTGAGCCTGATTGGCCCACCTATTATGTTAGCTCTTTGATTAAAGCTGAATAGCCTTCGCGGTAGCTTGGGAATATGAAATTATACCCAGAATCCAACAGCTTTTTGTTACTGCAGCGCCTAGCTGAGCGTGCACTTGCCTGATGTTCCACTAAGCTAACACCTAGTTTTTCAGCCAGCCAACCGCGCAATTCATATTGTGTTACTGGTTCGCAATCTGTCGCCACATACAGTTCTAATAACGGTATCTGCTGCTCATTTTGACTAATCAAATGCCCAATAACACCGGCACAATCCTCGCTATGAATGCGATTGCCCCATTGTTCAGGTTGATCCGCACACCCCACTCCCGCTAGTACTTGATCTAGCATACGAGTGCGGCCAGGGCCGTATATGCCAGAAAACCTTACCACTACTGTGGCACATGGCAGGGCTAATATGTTTTCTTCTGCTTGACGCAGTGCCTGTCCAGAAAAAGCTGTTGAGCTGGCTGGGGAATCTTCATCTACCCAAGCCCCTAAGTTTTGTCCATAGACGCTAGTGCTAGAAACCCAAATAACCAATTTAGGTTTATAAACTGCATTGTTAATTGCTAAAGCTAGGGCTGCGGAAGAGTTAACATAGGCCTTTTGGTAACCCTCTTTGGTCATGCTATCTGGTGTAAGTGTGGCAACCACCACATCAAAACCCTCTCTAAAGATGTGGTCTAAACCAGCGGCATCATTGAGGTCTCCCACTAAGGGATTGATACCATTATCAAGTATGGTTGATTGACGTTTTAAACCAAAAAACTCATGACTACTGTCCATCTTAGGCGGCACTCGCTGAGCAATGTCACCACATCCTGCTAATAATATTTTCAATTAAGGTTCACTCTTTAATGGGAATCCACTTGGCGCAAGCGTCATAGTTAATCACATATTCTTTGGCAGTATAATTTTATCAGACAGGTCGAATTTCCTACGCTACTTAACTTAATAGATGATCCATCATTTGCTGATTCAGTTCAATATATTGGTGCAAATAACGGCAGCTAAGTTTACCTTTGTGATTGCTAAATAAAGATCATAGAGTAGGGTATGGTTTGCCAGAGTAATTTGTAACCTAAAAGTGATAACCTTGATCGGTCACAATTAGCATTTCGCCAATAACTTAAGGTTGAAAATAACTATGCCATTAGACTATTGCCTCATAGAGTTTATTTCTGGGCCAAATATATTGCGTGGTCGATGGTACGCAGCACAAGAAGGTGCATCAGCACCTTGTGTCATCATGGCTCATGGCACGTCGGCAACAATATCGATGGGGCTGGAAGACTACGCTTCCCAGTTTCAAGGGGCTGGATTAAATGTCATTTTGTATGATCATGCGGGTTTTGGAGATAGTGATGGCGTAGTGCGGCAAGTGATCAACCCTTGGATACAGGCAAGGGGCTTCAAGGATGCTTTTTTACACACCCAAACTTTAAACGAGTTACATAACGGGCAGATTTTCCTATGGGGTGACAGCTATGCGGCCATGTTAGTACTCGTCGTTGGGGCCTTTATTGAAGGTCTTGCTGGTATTGTCTCTCATATTCCTGCAACAGGTACAAGCAACATCCAATCCTCTAACTTAAAGGCAGACTTTGACATATTGAAGACTATGTTTGAAGTAGGCGATTTGAGTGAGTTCGAAGTAGACGTAATTGGGCCTCTTCCTGTTGTTTCAGCAGATCAATTACATGCACCTTCTCTACTAAAACCGATACAAGCGTTCTCTTGGTTCATTACTCATGGAGGTCGTTTTGGTAGTCATTGGCAAAATTTGGTTAGTAAGGTCACCCCTAAAACCCCTGTTCCCCTTATGCCACAAATCACTGCTGCGTTTATCAAGGTTCCTACGATGATGTTGGTGGGGCTTAATGATGAGATGATACATTGTAATCCAGCAGTACAAAAAGCTGTATTTAATGCAATTACTGCTCCAAAAGAATTCTACGAGCTTGATGGAGGTCATTTTGGATGTTTGTATGCGGGTTCTTCACTATTCAAAAAGGCCGTGCAGTTAGAGATAAATTTTATGAAGCGCAATAGCCAAGCCATGTAACGTTATTATAGTAAATGTGTGGGGTATAAACGGGCTTAGATAATAACTTTGAGGGGGAGTGGTATGGTTCAGCCTAGGCCACGCATTAGTCCAATAAAGTTCAACACTATCAATTAATTGCTTCAATGCAGTAGCTTGCTAACGATTAGCGGTTCACTGCATTGACGCTTTATTCCTTGGCCATTAGCTAAACGTTACTGTTCGCTAAAGTGGGACTATCTCTGCTTTTTTACGGGTTTCACGGCCGTGGAACACATAGCCTATTAAATTAAGTAAAACCTGTGCAGCTAAAATGCTTGTGGTGCTGGATAAATCATAATCTGGTGCTACTTCACAAAGATCGATACCTACTACGTCACCTTTATTAGCTACACCTTGCAATACTTCCATTACTTCATAGTAAGTAAAGCCCCCGTGGCTTGGCGTGCCAGTGCCTGGCGCGATTGAGGGATCGAATCCGTCTATGTCAATGGTAATGTAGTAATTCACACCGTCTGGAATCAATGCCAATACACCTTCTGGGCCAAGCCTGCGCACATCACGCACAGACAAAATAGTAGAACCTACACTTTCTGCTTTCTTGTGATCTTCGCGGTTAGATGATGAAACGTTACGGATGCCTAGTTGAGTCATTCCTGTAACGTAGCCCTTTTCAGAGGCTCGCCTAATTGGGTTGCCGTGGCCAAATCGTACGCCGTGACGTTCATCAACAAAATCCAGGTGAGCGTCAATTTGGATGATATGAATAGGGCCTTGGTCATCAAAGGCTTGAATACATGGGGCATTAATAGAGTGATCACCACCGGCGACTACAGGTAATACACCTGCAGCTAGAGCCTTTCGTACGGCGTACTCAATGTTGGCGTGGCTTTGTTCGGTATTGGTATGGATCATGTCTGCGTCACCCATGTCGACAATATTCACGCCTTGTAAGTACATGGTGTCGTCTTCGTAAGAATATGCGCCGCCATGGCCAAACGAAAACAGTGTTGAGGCTTCTCGAATAGAGCGAGGGCCCATGCGGGCACCAGAGCGCCACTGGGTGCCACAATCATAAGGCGCACCCATAAAGGCTACGTCGGCTTTAATGTTGTCCCAATCTTCAGCAATGGGGCTTTTGGCAAAGGTACAAAAGCCAACAAAAGGTAAATTTAGGCGGCCTTTTTCGTAACTGTTTTCACTCATGAGAGGTAGGTCCTATAACGGGGTTACACGGTTCCTAGCAGGAAGGTTGGTTAAGGCGTAAAGGCCATGGCCGCGTTGGTATTTGCATATAAGAACCATAACCATAGCTGCTTTGCATAGCGAAAACAAATGCATTTTCAACTCAAGGCTATCGGCTGGACATGGTGCTAAGGCTATTTCCGAAACTGATGTGTTACACCAGTTAATTGGTTCAGATTAGAGTAAGCTATTATTGTCTATTTGATTTACGTTTTTGCTAAGGAATTGCCGTTATGAAACCTGAGTTCAAAGAAGTTTCTTTATGTGTATTTGATGCCTATGGCACCTTATTTGATGTGCACTCAGCTGTAGGGCAGCATGTGCACTCATTAGGCTCCCAGGCACAAGCTATTTCTATGTTGTGGCGTCAAAAGCAGCTGGAATACACCTGGTTACGTAGCCTAATGGGGCGATATGTGGACTTTGCACAAGTGACTGCCGAAGCACTGCATTATGCCCTTCAAACCCACTCAATAAGTGATGCTGCACTGGAGCAACGCTTGCTGCTAGCTTATAACCAACTATCAAGTTATCCCGAAGTTATTACGACCCTCAGGCAGCTACGAGGAGCTGGCATTGCAACGGCGATCCTATCTAATGGGTCACCCAATATGCTGCAGGCTGCAGTCAGGTATGCTGGATTAACAGATTTAATTGATCAGGTGATTTCTGTTGATGACCTAGCCATATATAAACCTGATCCTAAAGTATATCAGCTAGCTCTTGACGCTTTTGGAGTGACAAAAGACCAAGTATTGTTTCACTCAAGTAATGCTTGGGACGTTGCGGGTGCGGTTAACTTTGGTTTTAATGTGGCTTGGGTTAATCGTTTTTCACAACCACCAGAACCATTGTCTAGAGCACCAGATTTAGAGATTGATGACTTACACCAAGTGATTGCCTCTTTGGGCATTTAAATCTCTTTTGGTACGGTGTCCTTACCTGCCTCTTAATTTCAAACAAGCAAGTAGCAGTCGTTATCCTCGACCCATAAGTCAAGCAGTTATGAGGGGCACAATAGTGGTAAGGTATTGCCACACAATTTGTGCGACTGGCCGGCAAGATGACTCTTGGCACACCTTTGGAGAAGGATTAATATGCAGCAACTAGCGAACCAACTATTTCAGAAAACCATCCGCCGGTGGGTGCCGTTTTGGCGTGATGTTTCGCCACAACATGATCTTTTGAAAAAGTTATCTCTTGATCCTAACTTGAATGCAGCCGATGAAAAGGTGCTGCTAACGTGGATGGATGCCTGCCTTAAAGACAACGGTGGAGAGGTAGCCGCAAGAACGCGAGCAGCAGAACTTGGCAGGCGATTTTTAGATCTTAATGACGAAGGACGGGTTCGTTTTCTTACACTGATGGCTGATAACTATGCGGTTGATGAAGTACGTTTGACTAAGGTTATAGAGTCTTGGTTAGCTGCAAATTCAAGTGAGCGGACACACCTAGAAGCAGACCTTCGTAGCGCCTTAGAACCACCAAGAATGAAGCTGCTGACTCAGTTTAATGAGCTTCCTCAAGGCATTAAATTTCTTGTGGATATGCGCGCTGAGTTGTTGCGGTTGCGCAAAGAACACCCCAAACTTGCGCCCTTAGAGGCCGATTTGAAGCGCCTGTTGAGCGCCTGGTTTGATGTTGGTTTGTTACAAATGGAAGAAATAAACTGGCGTTCCAGTGCTGAATTACTAGAAAAATTAATTGCCTATGAGGCAGTGCATGCAATCCAAAGTTGGAATGATCTAAAAAATCGTCTCGATTCTGACCGTCGCTGTTTTGCTTTTTTTCATCCTAATATGCCAGAAGAGCCACTCATCTTTGTTGAAGTTGCTCTGGTTAAGGGTATGGCTGGTAATGTGCAAGAATTGCTCGACGAAGCTGCGCCATTAGAAGATATAAGCCTCGCTGACACGGCTATATTTTATTCTATTTCCAACGCACAAAAGGGGCTGTCCGGAATTAGTTTTGGTAATTTTCTAATCAAGCAAGTGGTTAAAAAACTACAACAAGAGTTCCCCCAGTTAACACAGTTTGCAACACTTTCACCTATTCCAGGTTTTTGCCGTTGGTTAGACAGCATTGAATCTCAACAGGAGTTGGCTTTGCTGGATGATGGGTTATCCTTAAGGTCACCAGAACACCTTCAAAAAATGGCCGCCCACTATCTTGGCGAACAAAAACAGAAGCGCAATGAACATTATGCACGAGATCCTGTGGCTCACTTTCACCTCAGCAATGGTGCTAAAATAGAACGCCTAAACTGGATGGCAGACACGTCTGACAATGGGCTGAAGCAATCAGAAGGTATGATGGTTAACTACCTTTACGAGATACCACTTATCGAAAGCCGCAGCCAAGGCTACAGTTCTGAAGGTAAGGTGGCCTTGTCTACTGCCATTGAAAAGCAATTAGCCAAGTAAGAGAAGTCTTTTGTGTGGGCCTCTATTGATAGTCTGAGCCATTAAAATTGAGCTGGCACCAGCTTTGTAACTGTTCAGACACGGCATGAAGTAATTCGGCATGCTGATGGCTTTTCCGAACCAATGCACTCCAATAAACAGGCATGCCTTGCTTGGTGACAGGCAGGGCCAGTAACTCTTCATTTTCTAAGGAGGGCTGCACTGCCCAGCGGCTTAAAATAGAACGGCCAAAGCCTGCTTTCACCATTTCTATCACGGCTTCTGTATTACCTGCCCGTAAATAATTAAGTGGTCTTCGACCGGCTGGACGCCATAGTAGCTCTTCTTCAAACCCAGTTTCATAAATAGTGGAATAAGTAATGAATGGATCAGCCAAAAAGTCTGTAGCAAGCATATAACCACAGCTTGGCGTTGGGCAGTCAAGTGCACATATAGCCAGTAATTGGTCTTCAAACAACGGGTATACAGTAGCACGGCCAGAGGCAATGCTGCCTGCGCTAATGGCGATATCTACATCGCCGTCTAATAAGCTGCGCATAGGTACTTTGCTAGTGTCAGTGATAAATTCAAAATATAAATTTGGCCACTGATGCTGGAGTTGTTTCAAAAACAATGGCAGCCAGCGATAGCTATTGTAGGCAAAAGTGCCAATGCGAATAACTTCTCCTGGCGCTGCACCTGTTTTGCCCATAAGGGTAGACTCGGCTAAACCCGCCTCCATGAGGATGGTATCAGCGCTAGTGGCGAACAGTTCTCCTGCAGAGGTTAGCCTTAAGCGCCTCCCTACGCGGGCAAACAATTTAGTGCCTAAGCGGCGTTCTGCTTCTGCTATTTGGTGGCTGAGTGCTGGTTGAGTTAAGCCTAGGGCCTGGGCTGCGGCTGATACGGTGCCATGAATACGCACAGCCTGAACCACCCGATAGTGGCTTAATTGTAAGCGGAGCATGTATAAAATAATTTCATGGTTAGTCACTAAAATATTAATTATTCATAAGCTAAACAATACCCTATGATGGCTTTTTAAGCCAAGCTTATGGGTGTGTAAATGAGGCGTTCTCGGGCTAATCGTAACAAATCAACCAGGCCTAGTGGTGGTTCTCGGCAAGCACCGTCGCGGCAAATGCGTAACCCGTACGCACCCATGCAGTTGATCAGTGAAAGTCAATTAGAAGACATTCATCAGGCATCACTAAAACTGCTATGCGACACCGGTATGGACTTTCAGTCACCCCAAGCGGTGGATATTTTACGTTGCGCTGGTGCGATGGTGTGCGCCGATGGACAGCGGGTTAGGTTTGATCCTGATTGGGTTATGCAGACCATTGCCACCACCCCCAGGGAATTTGTTTTACATGGGCGCCGCCCAGATCGGCATATCGCTATGGGAGGCAATTCAATTGCCTTTGCCATGGTAGCCAGTACACCCAACGTATCTGACTTAGACAGGGGAAGAATTGCGGGTAATTATGATGACTTCTGTAATTTATTACGTTTAGGAGAAAGCCTGAACAGCGTTCAATTACAGGCAGGTTTTCCGGTAGAGCCCTGTGATGTTAATGTGAATACTCGCCACATTGTTGCTGGTGCAGCCATGGCTCGGCTTACTACTAAACCAGTAGGTGGTTATGCCTTAGGCCGACAGCGCATGCAGGATGTGATTGATATTGTGCGTATTAGTCGTGGCATTGACCATGCTACCCTGCTGCAACAGCCATCGATTCATACCGTAGTGAATTCAAACTCCCCACTCATTTATGACGGTGCGTTATTAGAGGGTGCCATTGTTATGGCGGAAAACAATCAGCCTGTTATCTATACTCCTTTTACGCTTGCGGGCGCCATGGCACCAATCACCATGGCAGGCGCTTTAGTGCAGCAAAATGCAGAATGTTTAGCTGGCCTTGCCTTCCATCAATGCGTTAATCCTGGAGCGCCTGCCATGTATGGCAGTTTTACCTCCAATGTAGATATGAAATCGGGCTCACCAGCATTTGGTACACCTGAGTATAGCCAAGCCACCATAGTGTCTGGCCAATTGGCACGCAAGTATGGCATTCCTTTACGTGCTTCAAACGCCAACGCCTCCAACGCACCTGATGCGCAAGCCACCTATGAGTCTCAGATGTCTTTGTGGGCATGTATGTTGGGTCAAGTGAATTATGTTTTACATGGCTTGGGTTGGATTGAAGGTGGGTTATGCACGTCCTATGAAAAGGTTATTTTAGATGCAGAAATGATTCAAATGCAGCAAGCCTTTTTGCAGCCCATGGATACCAGTACAGATTCGCTAGCAGTGGATGCGATTGCAGACGTGGGGCCTGGCAGCCACTTTTTTGCTTCTCCCCACACTATGTCGCGTTATGAAGATGCATTTTACTCACCGCTATTGTCCAACTGGTCTAACTTTGAAAATTGGCGCGATGCAGGAGCAATGGACGCAACCCAACGGGCTAACAAAATCTGGAAACAGATGTTGCAGGATTATGAAGAGCCTAAGTTAGAGGCCTCAATAGACGATGAACTAACAGACTTTGTAGAGCGACGTAGCCGTGAAGGTGGAGCAGCACCTGGATCATAATAAAAGGAATAAAACCATGAAGACTCATGTTCAAGTAGCGGTAATTGGTGGTGGTGTAGTTGGATGTTCAGTACTGTATCACCTGACCAAGTTAGGCTGGCCCGATGTGTGTCTTATAGAACGTTCGGAGCTAACGTCTGGTTCTACATGGCATGCTGCTGGAGGCTTTCATACGCTTAATTCAGACCCCAATATGGCTGCATTACAAGGGTATACAATTAATCTTTATAAAGAGCTTGAGGCTATTAGTGGTTTAACCTGCGGTTTGCATCATGTGGGTGGCATTACACTGGCTGATAGCCCAGAGCGTATGGATTTTATTAAAGCGGCAAGAGCCATGCATCGACACATGGGGTTAGACACACAAATTATTACTCCAGAAGAAATCAAAGAACTTAGCCCAATTGTGAATACAGAAGGTATTTTAGGTGGCTTATATGACCCCCTTGATGGTCATCTAGATCCCTCTGGCACCACTCATGCCTATGCCAAAGCAGCACAAATGCAAGGTGCAGAAATCTATTTAAGAAACCCTGTAACTGATCTTAACCAACGGCCGGATGGCAGCTGGGATGTGACCACCAAAAACGGTATTATTCATGCTGAGCATGTGGTTAATGCGGGCGGTCTATGGGCCCGTGAATTGGGTGAGATGGTGGGTGTGTTTTTGCCTCTCCACCCAATGGAACATCAATATTTGATTACCGATGATTTGCCCCAGGTGTTTACCCGTGATCAAGAGCTGCCTCATATAATGGACCCTTCAGGGGAAAGTTATTTGCGCCAAGAAGGCAAGGGCCTGGTGATTGGTATTTATGAGCAAGATTGTGATCCATGGGCCTTAGATGGCACCCGTTGGGACTTTGGTCATGAGCTTTTAGACAATAAGCTTGATCGCATCGGCGATTCTTTGGAGTTTGCCTTTAAACGCTTTCCCTGTCTAGAAACTGCCGGTATTAAGTCTATTGTCAACGGGCCATTTACTTTTGCACCAGACGGTAATCCCTTGGTTGGCCCTATACCTGGATTACAAAACTACTGGTCCTGCTGCGCTGTGATGGCCGGCTTTAGTCAAGGTGGTGGCGTAGGCTTAAGTTTGGCCGAATGGATGGTATATGGGGAGCCCTCACGAGACGTGTTTGCGATGGACGTAGCGCGCTACGGCAACTATTGCACCAAGGCCTATACCCGTAACAAGGTACGAGAAAACTATCAGAAGCGGTTTAGCATTTCTTATCCTAATGAGGAGTTACCGGCGGGCCGGCCACTAAATACTACTCCAGCCTATGCCATCTGGCAGCAACAACGGGCTGTATTTGGGCAAGGTTATGGCATGGAGCATGTGAATTATTTTGCCCCTGAGGGTGAGCCCTTGGAAGAAACCCCAAGCTTTAGACGCTCTAATGCCTTTGCTGCTATTGGTAATGAGTGCCGAGCCGTGCGTAATTCGGTAGGTATTAACGAGGTACATAATTTTGGTAAATACCTCGTCACGGGTGAAGGGGCTCGTGCATGGTTAGATGGTGTTATGGCAGGCAAACTACCTCAAATTGGGCGTGTTACCCTAAGCCCCATGCTTAGCCCATCAGGCAAGCTCATGGGGGACTTTACTATTTCTCACTTGGCTGAAAATGAATACCAACTCACTGCTTCTTTTTCAGCCCAAGACCTTCACATGCGTTGGTTTGAGCAATATTTGCCAGCGCTAAACGTGGACTTAAAGAATATTTCTATGAGCCGTATCGGCTTTCAAATTGCTGGGCCAAAGGCTCGTGAGCTGCTAGCTGCGTGCACTCGATTTGATGTTTCCCATAGCGCTATGCCATTTTTATCAGTGCGCAAAATTGAGGTGGGCCAGTGTGACGCTGTCGTTCAACGGATAAGTTATACCGGCGATTTAGGCTACGAAATCTATGTGCCAGTCGAGCAGCAAATAAGCTTGTATCATACCTTAGCTAATGAGGGTTTGGCGTTTGATCTTAAACCCTTTGGTATGCGCGCTATGATGAGCCTGCGGTTAGAAAAGTCTTTTGGGTCTTGGATGAGAGAATACAAACCTGATTACACCCCTATGGAAACGGGTATGGATCGGTTTATGGATTACAAAAAAGAGGCTGATTATATTGGTAAGGCCGCTGCTCTTAAAGAGCTAGCAGAGCCCCCAAAGCGCCAGTTAGTAAGCTTTATAGTAGATGCAATTGATGCTGATGTAGTGGCAGACGAACCGATATGGAAAGATGGTAACGTGGTAGGTTTTGTGACCTCTGGGGGGTATGCTCACTTTAGTGAACAATCTGTGGCACTGGGATTTGTCCCTACGCAGATGATTGTCGAGGGTGCCACGTTCGAGATCGAAATCTTAGGTGAAATGCGACCAGCAAAGCTGTTTAGCAAGCCTTTGTTTGACCCTCAGTCAAAGCGCATGCAAAGCTAGCCTAGAGTGTCACCTAGCTCATCGACAATGGCTTGTGCTGCAAGTGCTATAAGTTGGGTGCCAATGTGAGGTTTGGCTAAGGCTGAATGAGAGCCTACACGGCCGTCTGGGAAGCTGCGTTGGTGGCTGATAGGGCCTGCGTGACGATCACCACTGTGGGCTTTGATGTAAGCCTCACTTAACAGCACAGGAGGATCTATGGCTAAATGGGGGTCTAACCTACGGTGATGAACCTGGGTAATAGAAATTTCTGCAGGCGTAGCATGCATTCCTTCCCATTCTCCAAAGGCCCTTTGTCGTAGGTTTTGCACCTCTTCAAAGTCCCACCAACTGCGTAACCTTATAGTATGGGGTGCAAGGTTGTTGATAACTTGGCGAGCTGGTTCGATGTTAGCACCATGGCCATTAAGTAGGTAAATTTGCTTAAAGCCGTGGCTTATAAAAGATCTGCATACTTCCTCTAGCAGTAGGGTAAAAGTGGGCACTGATACCGAAACAGTTCCAGCAAAGGCCATATTAAAGGGAGCTGGCGTATAAACCAATGGCGGTGCGACCAGCCAGCCAGCTATTCCAGCAGCTGCTATTGCAACACTTTGGGCACATAGATAATCCGTGCCCATAAGGCCCATTGGGCCATGTTGCTCAAATGAGCCAAGGGGTAATAATAGTGGTTTGCCAGTAGTAATATACCTTTCAACCTCTGGCCAACTAAGTTGGCTTAGCTCTAGGGGTTCTTGTCTTGTATCCATTGTGCTAATAAGGGCCTGTATTTATCTAACTCCATTGCGACCCAAGGAAGTTCTTCCATGGTTTGCTTATAGTCAGTAATGATTTTCGTAAAAGGGAGAGGTAATTGCCAGCTTCCATACATTACAGTGACCCATTCCAAGGTCACAATAAGGCCACAGTCAGCAAGGCAAAACTGGATATTGGGACGTAATACTAATGCCCTGGATAACTGTTGCAGGCGCTGTTGCAGTTGTTCTAGCGCTTTAGCGTGAGGGTGTGGTTGACCAATGTCTGAAAATAATGCGCGCACACACGGCTCTAACCGAGTGTCGTGAAAGCGGCTTAAGGCACGCACTTGTGCCCGCTCCATCAGGTCTGTAGGCAAGGCTGGTGGGAGCGGCACGCTTTCTTCAAGGTATTCAGCAATGGCCTCTGAGTCAGCAATAATCTGCTCTCCTACTTGAAGGGCAGGCAAACTGCCGGCTGGAACCAATGCTTTATAAGCTTTTGACCCATAACCTCCAGGAGGTGGCAGCTCATCCCATGTAAGTCTTTTAAAGCGCATCAGCAGTCTCATCTTAGCGCAATACAAGCTTACAGGCACACCATACATACACAGGCCTGCCAAAGGTAGGCTGGGGTTTTGCCCCAGCTCCTTGTTAGAACGTCCTGTTATAGTGCAAGGTTCCACTTAGCACCAATTTTTTCAAAGAAACCACGTTCTTGCTTTAGGCGAATCCATGTATCGACGTAGTTAATCCATACTTGGTCTGCTTGTGGGAGAAGCATCGCAATGGGTGTAGGAGCCTTAGGCTTAGACACGGGTACGATCATAAGCTGTGGGTATTTTTGCACCAAAGTTTTAGCTTCTACATTAGACGTGATATGGGCATCAGCTCTCATAGACAATACTTCTTGGAAGTCGCGTGCAGGGGCCTCAACAATCTGATGCTTTGCATTAGGAAAGAACTGCTTTACTTGGCTTTCTTGAGTAGTGCCCAAGGTAGCAGCAACAGTCACATCAGCTTTATCCAGATCTGCCCAGTCACGAAAACGGTCCGCATTCTTGGTTAAGGTAAGAGGCACAGTTCCCAATGAAAAATAGCTAATGGAATAGCCAGCTGCTTTGGCGCGTTTTGGTGAAATAGAAGCTGAACCGGTCATATGGTATTTACCAGAGGTCACTCCACTGACCAAGGTTTTCCAGTCGGTTGCAACAAATTCGACTTCAACACCGAGGTCTTTCGCCAACTCAGTCATCACATCAATGTCGTATCCTTTGTAGGAGTTGGTCGATGGATCTTTCATCGTCATGGGATTCCAATCTCCCGTGGTGCCAACTTTTAATACACCTTCACTCAAAATATCTTGCAGTGCTGATGCAGCCATCGATGGTGTGGCAGCAATTATAAGAGCAGCTGCGAAAGCCCATTTCTTCATGTTTTTCATGGCAATTATCCTATTTAATTTTATTTTTTAGGTTAAACATAATTGCAGGAGTAGAAAGAAATTGCAACAAAATTGATTTATTGCACTTAAATAAATCCGGTGCTACCATTATTTGAGCGATTTAACAGGAGATAAGTGACATGGCAACAACCCATTCACGTCCGGTCATTAACATGCAGGGCGTCGACAAAGTGTTTGGTACCTTTAAGGCTTTGGACGGGGTGTCTTTGCAGGTTCATGAAGGTGAAAAAATGGTTATCTGTGGACCTTCTGGCTCTGGTAAATCGACCTTAATTCGTTGTATCAATGGCTTGGAAGACATTCATTCAGGCAATGTGTCCATAGCGACAATGGAAAATAATGGTGGGCGTGAAGCACGTATTGGTATGGTGTTTCAGCAATTTAACCTATTCCCTCACCTTACAGTCATGCAAAACCTGACTCTGGGTCCCATGCGGGTGAGCAAATTAAGCCGGGCTGAAGCAGAAACTAGGGCTCGTGTATGTTTAGATCGCGTTCAAATTCCAGAACAAGCTGACAAACTGCCTCGCCAACTGTCAGGTGGCCAGCAGCAGCGGGTAGCCATTGCTAGAAGTTTGTGTATGGAACCTGACATCATATTATTTGATGAACCCACATCAGCATTGGATCCAGAAATGATTAACGAGGTGCTGGAGGTGATGGTGGGGTTGGCTGATAGTGGTATTACTATGATATGTGTTACCCATGAAATGGGGTTTGCCAAGCGAGTGGCAGACACAATGGTATTCATGGACGAAGGGAAAATTGTTGAACAATCGCCCCCTGAAAAGTTTTTTAGTGCTCCAGAGAGCCTGCGTTGCCAACAGTTTTTAGCCAAAATACTACATCATTAAAAGGCCTAAAATGACGAGACTAATATTATTACTAATAAGCCTTCCTTTATTATCGTCTTGTAGCGATCAGTGGGGCTGGTATGTTGTTGACCCCACTAAGAAGTCGGGGCTTACAAACCTTAAGTTTTTATTAAGTGGGTTAGAGCAAACTGTACTTATGTCATTTACGGCTATCGCGATCTCTATGGTGGTTGGCTTAGCGGTGGCACTACCTGGGATGTCTTCTTCAAAGGGCTGGCGTCGGTTTAACCGAGTTTACGTTGAAGTAGTTCGAGCTGTTCCTATTCTTGTATTAATTTTGTGGGTGTATTACGGGTTGCCCCAGTTAATGGGTATTAGTATTGGTGTATTTGGCGCAGGTGTTCTTGCTTTAGCCTTATCAGATAGCGCATTTCAAGCAGAGATTTTTCGTGCTGGCATACAGTCGGTCAACCGGGGGCAATACGAAGCGGCTCGTACCTTATCGCTAAATTACGCAGACACAATGCGGTTTGTGATTTTGCCGCAGGCCATCAAACGAATCCTGCCAGCGTTGGGGAACCAGTTTGTGTACATGTTAAAAATGTCATCTTTGGTCTCAGTTATTGGGATGCAGGAACTGACTCGCAAGGCTAATGAGCTTGTAGTGACTGAATACCGCCCGCTAGAAATTTATACTATTTTAGTGCTCGAATATTTGGTATTAATTTTAGCAGTGTCTGGGGTGTTTCGTTGGTTTGAGTCGCGCATGCAAAGCGATGAAAGGTAGAGGAGGCTAAGTTAATGAGTGCTTGGATAGAAATGATTAATGATGAGGTTGCAAGCCCAGAGCTAATGGATGCTTTGAGCTTGGCTCGAACTCCTCACGGCACAGTGGACAACGTGATGAGGGTCCACTCTTTGCGACCTAATACCATGCTTGGCCATATAAAATTATATCGTGCTGCATTACACGATGACGCCAACACCCTACCTATGTGGTTGCAAGAGGTCATTGGTTCTTATGTTTCCATGCTCAATCAATGTGCCTATTCTTATGCAAATCATTGGGCCAATGCCAGTCACTTAATAGGCAGTCCAGAACGAGCTCTAGCTGTAGAGAATGCGCTTCGTCAGCAACATCCTGAATTGGCCTTTGAGGGTGCTGAATTGGCGTTGATGCTCTATACCCAAAAGTTGACCCTCACGCCAGGGGCTATGGTGAAAACAGACGTGCAAGCCCTACAAAATGCTGGGCTTGATGATGGTGAAATTTTAGAGGCTAATCAAATTATAGGCTACTTTTGCTATGTAAACCGGTGTTTGAATGGCTTGGGAGTGACAACAGACGGAGATATTGTCGGTTACTATAGTGGGAGTGTTGACTGATCATGAATAAGGTAAAGCGTGTCAGTGCTGATCAAATACCAGTCATTGACATCTCTTCTTTGGTATCGGGTGAAGTGGATATGGAAGTGGCAAAAAGCCTTCATCATGCAAGCCAGAATTTGGGCTTCTTGTATGTGACTGGTCACGGCATGGACCCTCATCTTATTAGCCAACTCTACCAATCTGGATTAACCTTTTTCCGTGCGTCAGATGAGAAAAAGCAATCTGTAATTGTGTCTAAAAATCACCGAGGTTGGTTGGGTTCTGGGCAGGCTAAAATGGATGATAATGCGCTAACAGATTTTAAAGAAAGTTTTATTTGGGGGGCTGAAGATGCTCACCACCTTGGGGATCACTCACTAAGAGGTAGCAACCGGTGGCCAGCCTTCGCACCTCAACTTGAAAGCTTAGGCAAGGCCTACTTTAACCAAGCTCATCAAGTCGCACATCATCTTATGCGTGGCTTCGCCCTAGGCCTTGGGCTAAAGGAGGACTTTTTTTTACAGACCACCCAACGGCCCTTAAGTCGTGCATCACTGGTGTATTATCCCAATCAAGACGAAACAAATCCTAACCAATTCGGAGTGGGACCACATACAGATTTTGGCACCTTAACGTTGCTCTGCCAAGACCACGTAGGTGGTTTGCAGGTGCAAGACGTCAATGGCGATTGGCTAGAGGCTCCACCTATTGAAGGTAGCTTGGTCATTAATGTGGGGGATTTACTTAGTCATTGGACTGATGGTGCCTACAAATCAACACCACATCGCGTCATCAACAGTTCGGGCTATGAGCGCTTATCCATTGTAATGGCCTATGACCCAAACCCAGAAACTGTGATCGATCCGAGATCCATTATGGGGGATCGATATGATGGAGATCTTCCTGCCATGACCTGTGGTGATTATCTGCAGCGACGTTTTAAAAAAGCCTTTTCATATCGGGATTAAGTCATGAGTGTCTTACCTTCGTCTAACAATCTTGATGTTGCCCTTGGTTCAGCTTTGCGAGATATCAGAAAGTCTCAGGGCCTTACTGCACGAGCTCTAGCACAAAAATCTGGGGTATCAGCCGCCATGATTAGTCGCCTTGAGCGTGGCCAGGCATCTGCTTCCATGGCCACTTTGGATGCTCTTAGCCAAGCCCTCAATGTGCCGTTAGTGAGTTTTTTTCGAGAAATTGCAACGGAGCATTCGGACTATACTCATGTTAAAAGTGGGGAGGGCTTAGTCTCTACACGATTAGTGGGTGAGCATAGCCATCAATATGTTAGCTTAGCCTTGCACACCCGCAACGAACTGCAATTTGAGGCCCGGTCTGTGACTCTGGTAAGGCAGGAAGCTCACCCACCGCGGTATCTTAGCCATGGTGTTGTGTTTGTCTATGCCTTGCAAGGGCAAGCTATTTACCAATACGGCCAACGCGATTTTGTACTGAATCCCGGGGATAGCATTAGTGTTGATGCAGAATTAAGCCATGGTTTTACCGAAGTCATCACTGAAACCTTTACGTTTTTAACGGTGCAGGCAGAGCGGCGATGAAAACCAATTTAGACTTAGGGTTAACCAATCTTTTGCAAGGAGCAATTGACCTAAAGCCAGGGGAGCGTGTGCTTCTGGTGCAGGAAAACCCAAAGTATGGTTGGTACGATAGCGATCTACCCAAAGCACTTTCAGCCTTTGCAGTTGATAAGCTTGGTGTGGTGGTTGAGGTGCTAGAGGTTGAAGAGCCAACTAACAGCCCACACCCGAAATTAGAGCAGATGTTAAAAGAGCAGCATTGGGATTGGATTATATTTTTAGCACGTATTGGCGATCAAGATAGGTTTGAGACTAATGATCAAGGGCCAAGAAAACTGATGACATACGCCCGCACTAAGGAACAGATGCAAAGTGGTTTGGGTACCGTGCCCCATGCGGCAATGATGGCGCTAAAAATAGCAGTTAATGAGATTTTTGATAGTGCCAAATATATTGAAATCACTTGCCCCTTTGGTACTCAGTTGCTGGGAAAGCCGTCTAAATTTACAGGCCAAGCCTCTACAGATGTTGCAGTGGTTCGCTTTCCAGCCGCAGTTAGTAAACCCATTTCTGCCAATACCTTTAGTGGCCAAGTTGCATTTCGCCATGGCTTAGCGCCAACTGGTTCCAAAGTATATTCACCTGCTTGCCTACCTTTGCCCCAGGGTATTATTGCAGTAATAGACAAAGGGGTGATTAGTTCATTTCAAGGCGATGCAGCTGACATCCTTGCTGTTGAGGACCATTATAAAAAAGTGGCAAGTCAGTTGAATATTGATCCGTGGTTAGTAGACTCCTGGCATTTTGGGTTTCATCCGGCTACAGCGCACCCATCGAACCCACAGGCAGATTTAGACCGCTGGTCTAACACTATGTTTACAAGCCCTCGCTTTTTGCACTTTCACACCTGTGGTAATTACCCGCCGGGTGAAATCTGCGGCATGGTGGAAGACCCCACTGTCAAAATTGATGGCGTGGCCTTATTGCAAGACAGGCACTTAATGGCGTGCAACTTTAGTGCTATTGCTAAGGTAGGACAATGTTGGCCAGAATTAAATCTGCTATAACCTAAACGTGGAGTGGCTCATAGAGCTTAAAGAGGATAAATTCATGAATAAAAAGTATGACGCTATTATTATAGGCGCTGGTATTATTGGTGCAGCTATCGCCTTGGGTTTAGCTCGAAAAGGTAAAAAAACACTTAATATTGATTCCTTACCAGCCGCAGGCTATGGCAGCACTAGCGGCTCCTGCGCCATTATTAGGCCCTATTACTCCACTATTGAGACCAGTGCTATAGCTCATGAAAGCCACCGGTATTGGAGTGACTGGAGTGAGTTTTTGCAGGTGGAGGATGAACGAGGCCACATCAAGTACCATGCTGTAGGTTGTTTGGTGGCAAAAACTGATAATAATCAACACTTGCGGCCTACTATGGCTATTTTAGACACCATTGGAGCCCCTTACGAAGAATTGGATCAGGCGCAGTATCTAGCCCGTATGCCTATTTTTAACTTAGACTCTTATACGCCGGCTAAGCGTCCAGACGATGAAGGCTTTGGTGAAGCTAATGGCAAAAAAATTGGCGGTGGTGTGTTTTTCCCTGATGGTGGCTATGTTAGTGACCCACAATTAGCGACACATAACCTCCAGCGAGCTGCTGAGGCCCAAGGTTCAAGTTTTCAATTTAACACTAAAGTGGCATCTATACGGCAGCAAGATGGGCGGGTTGTTGGTGTTACTTTGGTCAATGGAGATCAAATTGATGCCCCTGTTGTAGTAAATGCAGCAGGGCCTCATTCAGCAAAAATAAATGCGATGGTGGATGCTGAGAAAGATATGAAGATAACTACTCGGGCCTTACGACATGAAGTGGCGCATGTGCCTTCACCTGCTGGCTTTAATTTCGAACAACAAGGCTGCGTTTGTTCAGACAGTGATATTCATGCCTATTGTCGTCCAGAAACAGGTAATCACATACTTATTGGTAGTGAAGACCCTGACTGCGATGATCAGCAATGGGTTGATCCGGATGACTACAATAAAGATTTTACAGATCAATGGCGGGTGCAGGCCTTGCGTCTAGCTCAACGCATCCAAACCCTGCCTATTCCCAACCAGGCTAAAGGAGTGGTTGAATTGTATGATGTGACCCCAGACTGGGCCCCAATATATGATAAATCTTGTGTGCCTGGTTATTACATGGCTATTGGCACCAGTGGCAACCAATTTAAAAACGCGCCTATCGTCAGTGAGATGATGGCACAATTAATTATTGCATGTGAAGACGGGCATGACCACGATCAAGACCCTGTGGTGTTTAACCTTAAATATTCTGGCCGTCCCATTAATTTGGGCGTATTTTCTCGTAATCGTAAAATAAACCCGAATAGCACAGGAACAGTGCTGGGCTAACTAATAAGGCATTGCCTGTGATAATTTATGAAACTTGGGTTAACCAACCAAAGCGATCTTCAGCGAGGCCAAACTGGATGTCATTTAAGGCTTTACGAAGCTTTAGTGTCGTTGTGCCAGGTTTGCCAGTACCTACGGTATAGTCCTTGCCTTGGTGTATTAATGTGCCCACTGGCGTGAGTATGGCAGCAGTGCCTGAGAGAGCAGCCTCTGCACCAGGCCGAGCACTGCGTTCAATTAACTCAGCCACGCTGAGGTTGCGCTCGCTTACAGTCAGGCCCATTTCAGCAGCTAAAGTGAGCACAGATGCTCGTGTAACCCCATGTAAAAAGGTAGAATCTAGTGCTTTAGTCACTAGCTCATTACCTTCAATCAACATAAAGTTGGTTGCTGCTGTTTCTTGTACATCACCATCGGGGCAGAATAATACTTGGTCAGCCTTATGCTCAACCCCCGCCTTATTTACCATCTGTAAGGCACTGGCATAGTTACCTCCACTTTTCACCATGCCCATGTGTGGTGCGCAGCGCATGCCTACTTCATCGATTAGTATGCGCAATGTGGCATCACCTCCAGCAAAATAATCCCCTACTGGAGAAGCCAATACATACAGCATAGATTGGCTCGAAGGCGCAGCAGCTTTGCCGATGGCAGCCTCTGTACCTAAGTGGGTGGGGCGCAAATATAGGGTGCCTGGAGACGCAGGAATTTCATCGGCGTAACGGCTCACTAAATCAAGGATCATGGTTCTAAGCATGCTTGTATCTACTGCCGGTAAAGATAACAAACGGCTACTTTGTGCCATGCGTTCGATATTTTGGTCCATGCGGAATATGTGAGTGCTACCATTGGGGTGACGAAACGCCTTTAACCCCTCAAAACAAGTACTCGCGTAATGCAATACATGGGCCCCAGGATGAAAGGAAATACTGTCGCTTGGCACTAAACTTGGCGTGCTCCATTTGTTGCCGTCAAAAGTGGTTAAAGCCATTTCAGGGACAAATTGTGTGCCGAACGCAGTCATAATTTTCTCATTATCAATATGTGTGTCATTTAGACGACCATCATACCATCGCTAGAGACGCTTTTTCGAGTGGTTGGTGTTAAGTTTGAGTAAAAATACACTGTCGATCACCCTGTTAGGTCGCAGGTTTGATGGGTAATTCTGTGCGAAGAGTCGCGTGTTGAATAAAACCTCTCGCATTAAGGCTTCAAAGTCTAACCGATTTGGCATAAAGTAGGCCCCGTAGGTGGCTACACGAATTTAGCTTTAACGGGAAACAGTCAAAATAAGAACTGTGCTGCCCCCGCAACGGTAAACAAGCATTGCTTGTTAGCCCGGAGACCGGCCTACAACTTATGGGTTAATACCCGCTAACACTAATTTTTATCGTGCGGGTGAGCACGTGGAGGAATATATGACAATGACGACAGTTACATCCAAGGCTAATACAACTGCACCAAGCCAGGTATTAGCGAGCACCAATGTACAAATGGCCGCTGCTGCAATTTTAGGCATGGTGGTACTAATGGGTGTTGGTTTTGCACCAATGGATGTGGCACACAATGCAGCTCACGATACTCGCCACTCTTTTGCATTTCCTTGCCACTAAGGGCGACAGCCCTGTTTTAGGTTAACTTTATGTTTCGTTCTATGGTGATAGCTGCACTAGCTATAGCCTTGGTTGCAGGTTTAGTTTTGAGTGCTGTTCAAGCCCTCCATGTATCGCCCATTATTTATGCAGCCGAAGTGTTTGAAATTGCGCAACCCGAAGTGACTGCTGCCTTCCATGATGGCCATTCACACACCCACAATGATGAAGCTTGGGCTCCAACAGATGGGTTTGAACGTGTGGGTTTCACAATACTATCTAATGTTTTGTCAGCCTTTGGTTTTACCATGATCTTGTTGGCTTGCATGTTTGTGGCGCGCGATAGAGCTGAATTGAACATTTCCTGGCTGAGTGGCATTTTTTGGGGTTTGGCCGGCTACCTAACGTTCTTTGTGGTTCCAGCACTAGGACTTTCTCCAGAGATCCCAAGTATGGAAGCAGCTGCAATTGAAGGTCGTCAATCGTGGTGGTTTTTAGCTGTTATGGCTACAGGCTTAGGTATTGCAAGCCTAATCTTTTTGCCAGGTATTACTAAGGGTGTAGCACTGGTATTTATTGCTGCACCTTGGATTGTGGGTGCGCCCCACCCAGAAACTACTGGCTTTTTGCACCCAGATGCACAAGCTGTGGCGACCTTAGAAGGCCTGCAATCGCAATTTGTCTTCGCCACAGCGCTGGCCAATGGCTTATTCTGGATCGTCTTGGGTAGCCTAACAGGCTACGTCGCTAAGCGGTTTATCAAAGCTTAATATTGTGGCCACTACGCAGCTAACCTATGACTATGTGCTTGAATCTGTTTTTGGCACCTACTTGTTAGATCCAGAGGCGCTAAAGCTTAGGTTAGCTGACCTAGACACTGCCATAAGAATAACGGCCGAAGGTCTTAATTTTAGCTTACCTGAACTTTATAATTTTGTGGGGCTGGAAACCAAAGGTGGAAATAAACAATCTTATCTAAGCTTTAGGCGCTGTATTTATGGGCAACAAACCCAAGTAATGCTGCATACACTGGGTGGTGAGGTAGTGATCGCTCAGAATCACCAACACGTAAATAAAACAATATATCGGTTAAAGGCATTGAGTTAATAAGTGATGACGTCATCTGTTAAATAAAAGGGTGTGAAGTGGAAATAAGTGTTTTGTTAGTGGGCTTTATGATTGGTTTGCGTCACGCTTTAGAGGCTGATCATGTCGCTGCTGTAGCTTCAATCGTGACACAAAAGCAGGGTAAGTCTGCGGCATTGCGTCATGGCGCTGTGTGGGGTTTGGGGCACACCTTCACCCTCTTTGCCTTTGGCACTGCGGCCTTACTGGCGGACACCTTAATTCCTGATCATACGGCGGCCATATTAGAGTGTGCAGTAGGATTTATGCTGCTGTATTTGGGCCTAGATGTGCTGTGGCGAATGGGCCATAAGGGGATTCATGTTCATGTCCACCAACACCATGGCAAACGACACATTCATGCTCATCAGCACGACTTAGAAGAAGATAGCGCCAATGTGAGTGCTCACCAACATAAGCATAAGAGCCCGTTTCCAATACGCACCTTAATGGTAGGTGTAATGCATGGCATGGCAGGTTCAGCCGCCTTGGTGGTATTAACCTTAAATGCGGCGCAAAATTTTTGGGTAGGCATGGGTTACATGCTGTTGTTTGGCATTGGGTCTATTGCCGGTATGGCTCTTTTATCAGTGGCCATTAGCCTTCCGTTTAACTTTTCTAACAAGCACATTGAGCGGTTTGTAGGTTACCTTCAGTTAGGTATTGGTTTGGGTACGTCTGGTCTTGGCGGCTTTACTGTGTTTAATTATTTTATTAGTTAATACTAACTTCTCGTGGTGACTAATACACCTTAGGTGATCTGGTTTTGCGCTTTTTTGGAGGGTGCAGACGCTGGTGTTGAGCGCAAATTGAGGACGAGCCCGGCAATAATTAAGGTTGCAGCAATCCATTTCCACCAAGGCATACTTTCGTCCAGGAAAGTGCTGGAGGCAGCCATACCAAAAACAGGTACTAGCAATGCCCAAGGCGCTACGAATGCAGCTGCATGGCGTTGTAATAAAAAATTCCACAACCCATATCCGATCAGCGTGTTACCAATAGTTTGCCACAACACAATACTCCAAGCTTGCCAATGCGCCGAAGCTAGGCTTTGGCCTATGAGGGCAGGCCCTTCATAGTAATACGACATGAGAGCAAGTGGAGGAACTGCAAATAGAGAGGACCATGCTAAAAAAGCAATAATATGGACCTTACCAGAACGCTTAACAACTAAGTTACCAGCTGCCCAGCTTAGAGCTGCGATTAATATGATGCTTAAGCCTATAGGTGTGGCATCGGTGTCACCTTGAACAGCAATGAGTAGGATGCCTGCAAAAGAAATGACTAGCGCAAGAATTTGCGGCATGCGAATGGTTTCTTTAAATAACATTAGCGCCAGCACAATAGTGAACACAGCTTGTACCTGAATGACTAAGGAGGCGAGTCCAGGCGACATGTGGCTGCCCATCACCCAAAAAAGTAAGCCAAACTGACCAAAGCCAATAAAAAAACCGTACGCTATCAGATAACGCCATGGTACTGCAGGGCGAGGTAATATAAAAACAAGGGGTAAGGCGGCAAAAGTAAAGCGTAAGCTAGCAAATAAAAATGGCGGCAGATCGTTTAGCCCTAGTTCAATAAATACAAAATTAGTACCCCAGATTAGGGCAACAAAAACCGCTAATAGTTGATGTGTAATGGGCATTGTAGCATCCTGCTAGGGTGGGGCTTATTCGCCAGAGTGGCTATTATGAGTGACGTTATCTAGGTCTGTCTTTAATAGCCAAAGCTGCATGTTAGACGTCCCTGGAGGATCTGAACCACGCCAGTTTATCATGTAAACTAACAACGCGCCCAACCACAAATAGTGAAGGAGACATCACCTGCTCATCCTTGATCATTGCAGGTAATTGGCCCAGTTCTGACACCAACACTCGCTGGTCCTGGGTAGTGCCTTTTTCTATTAAGGCTACGGGCATTTTTTTGTCCATGCCATTACTAATTAGTCTTTCACATATAATAGGTAAACCTTTTAAGCCCATGTAAAAAACTAAGGTTTGTCCTTCTACAATTAGTTCTGGCCAAGGTAGATTTACACTGCCATCGCGTAATTGCCCCGTTACAAACCGCACAGATTGGGCATAGTTTCTGTGAGTGAGAGGAATGCCAGAATAGGCAGAGCAGCCACTGGCAGCAGTAATCCCAGGTACTACCTGAAAGGGCACATGCTGTTCGGCCAACGTTTCAATTTCTTCCCCGCCTCTGCCAAAGATAAACGGATCTCCACCTTTAAGGCGTGCGACTCGCTTGCCCTGCTTTGCATAATCGACCAACAGTTGGTTAATACCCGTCTGAGGGACGCTGTGGTTAGCGCGGCGTTTGCCTACGTATACCCTTTCTACAGACTCTGGCACTAAAGCCATCACTCCATCAGACACTAAGGCATCATAGAGCA
>Ga0307997_10000174_pt1 | contig 28931 bp, 22 predicted proteins | sample Davwhametageno36_FD_203165 | JGI IMG/M metagenome (GOLD analysis project Ga0307997, IMG submission 203165) | Marine microbial communities from Davis Island wharf, Antarctic Ocean - #36 | ecosystem: Environmental > Aquatic > Marine > Unclassified | place: Antarctic Ocean: Davis Island wharf... | reverse complement strand
AAGAAAAACAACACAACTACCATTTGCACATTGCCATTGCCCCTACCAAAAACATGGATAGGTTTGAATGGTTTTTAGAAAAAGCTACTGAAATTGGTATTGATGAGATAACACCTATTATTTGTACGCACTCTGAAAGAAAAAAAATAAAAACTGAAAGATGCAATCGGATCTTACTCTCGGCCATGAAACAATCCTTAAAATTTCATGTACCAAAACTAAATGAAGCAATGAGTTTAAGTGATTTTATAAAACAGGATTATAAAGGCACTAAGTATATTGCCCATTGTGAGGATGGTGAAAAAAAGGAGTTAAAGAGGGTAAATAAAACAGAAAAAACCATAATACTAATTGGGCCTGAGGGAGATTTCAGCCCAAAAGAAATTGAATTGGCTTTACAAAATCAATTTAAAGCAGTAAGTTTGGGCACTAGCAGGTTACGAACAGAAACAGCAGGTATTATAGCTGCACACAGCATAAATATTAAATAACTATGAAAATGAACAGAATATTATTTCTATTTATCTGCTTTACTTCTATAGCCTCATTTGGGCAAAACACTTACCAAATAGCTATATTAAAATACAATGGTGGAGGCGATTGGTATGCAAACCCTACTGCCCTACCAAACCTAATTGCATTTAGCAATGAAAATATTGGAACAAACATCAATCAAGAACCTGCAACTGTAGAAGTGGGTAGTAGTGATATATTCAACTACCCTTTCCTGCATATGACAGGGCATGGAAATGTAGTTTTTAATGCTAGTGAAAGGGAAAATTTACGCAACTATCTATTAGCTGGTGGTTTCTTACATATTGATGATAATTACGGAATGGATCCTTTTGTGCGTACAGAAATAAGAAAGGTGTTTCCAGAAGCAGATTTAGTAGAATTACCAACTAACCATCCTATTTTTCACGGGAAATATGAGTTTAAAAATGGGTTACCAAAAATTCATGAACATGATGCAAGCCCTTCACAAGCATTTGGTATTGTTATTGATGGACGCTTAGTGTTACTCTATACTTTTGAATCAGACATTGGAGATGGATGGGAAGATGCAGAAGTACATAATGATAGTGAACAAATCCGACTAAAAGCCCTACAAATGGGAGCTAATATCTTGGAATATGTTTTTACTAATTAGACTTTAAAGCAATTCCAAGTCAACAGAAAGTCCTTGTAAAAAACCTATTGATCTTTCAATATCGTCATGCAGCAATCTATCCTCACTTAAGAATTCCACTTCATCTCTGTAAATATCCAAAATTCCTTCAATAAAATCAGATGATTTTGCATTTCTAAAAGCAATACCCTGAGTAGCATTTAAAAGTTCAATAGCTAGAATCCGTTCAGTATTTTCTACCACTCTAAACAGTTTTGTTGCTGCATTTGCACCCATACTAACATGATCCTCCTGTCCGTTTGATGAAACGATAGAATCCACTGATGCAGGCGTACATAATTGCTTATTCTGGCTTGCAATACTTGCTGCCGTATATTGTGGAATCATCATTCCTGAATTAAGCCCAGGTTCTGCTACCAAAAATGCTGGCAATCCTCTTTCACCTGAAATCAATTGATAAGTTCTTCTTTCTGAAATAGAACCTAATTCTGAAAGGCCGATAGCTAAATAATCCATAGCCATAGCCAAAGGTTGCCCATGAAAATTACCTCCTGAAATTATTTTATCCTCACCAATAAAAATTGTAGGATTATCAGTTACTGAATTTATTTCTGTTGTAAATACTTCTTTTACATGAGTAATCACACCTTTACTAGCACCATGCACTTGAGGCATACATCTGAAAGAATAGGGATCTTGAACATGCTCCTTCTCCCCTTCCTGTATCTCACTACCATCTAAGAAATCACGAATATTTTCAGCAGTTTTTAACTGACCTTTATGTGGACGAACCAAATGAATCAATTCATCAAAACATTCATTTCTACCATCAAAAGCTTCTAATGAAATGGCTCCAATCATGTCTGCCATATAAGAAAGTTTCTGAGCTTTTAATAAACTCCAAACTCCATAAGCACCCATAAATTGTGTTCCATTAAGAAGTGCTAATCCCTCTTTGGATTGTAATACAATAGCCTTCCAACCATTGGATTTCATAATGGATTTTGTTTCAACTTCTTTTCCATCAACTACAACTCTTCCTACTCCTAAAAGTGGTAATGACAAATGAGCTAAAGGAGCTAAATCACCTGAAGCCCCTAAACTACCTTGCTGGAAAATTACTGGGAGAATATTTTTATTGAACATTTCAATAAGGCGTTCAACAGTTTCTAATTGCACTCCAGAATGTCCGTATGATAAGGATTGAACTTTTAACAAGAGCATAATTTTAACTATCTCATCAGGCACTTTATCACCAGTACCACAAGCATGAGAAAGCACCAAATTAGTTTGTAGTTTACCTAAATCATCATTGCTTATTTTGTGATTGCAAAGTGAACCAAAGCCAGTGTTTATCCCATAAATAGGTGCATCTGAGTGCTCCATTTTCTTGTCCAGATAATCTCGGCAAGCCTTAATTTTTTGTTTTGCTTTTGTGCTTAAGGCTAATTGTTTATCCTCCGCAATAATTTCAGCAATAACTGAAATACTTAGCATTTGTTCTCCAACTTTATAAATACTCATCTAGGATAACTGTTTTATTAAATCAGTAATGTTCAAATTACTTTGCTCACCACTTTCCATGTTTTTAATCGATAATATTCCCGATTCCATTTCATCCTCCCCCACCATTATTACAAACTGAACCCCTTTATTGTTAGCATAGGTCATTTGCTTTTTCATTTTAGCGCTAGTAGGATATAATTCTGAACTAATTCCTGCAACACGCAATTGTTTTAATAAAGGCAAGCAAAAAGCAGCCTCATCATCTCCAAAGTTGGCAAACATTACCTTAGTACTTACATCAATATTATTAGGAAATAAAGCGAGCTCTTCCATTACTAGATAGATTCTATCAATTCCAAATGAGACTCCAACTCCTGAAACACCTTTTAATCCAAAATTAGAAGTTAAATCATCATACCTACCACCACCACCAATTGAGCCAATTTGCACATCATTGGCTTTCACTTCCAAAATGCAACCTGTGTAGTAATTAAGCCCTCTAGCTAGTGTAATGTCAAAAACTAAGTTAGCGGATTGTAATCCTAATTTAGTAACAATATCAATTACAAACTTTAATTCTTCTAATCCTTTTTTACCTATTAATGAATTTTCTAAAAGAGAAAATAAATCTCCAACATTTTTGGTGTTTAAAAAAGTATCTAAAATAGAAAGAGCTTCTTTTTTCACACCTTTACTTTCCATTTCTTCTTTTACCTTATCAATGCCAATTTTATCCAATTTATCTAAAGCAATTACTATCTGATCAAATAAATCAGTTGCCCCCATCAGCTCAACCATTCCACTAAGTACCTTTCGGTTATTGATGCAAATATCTACATTAGGAATATTTAATTTTGTAAACACATCATCATATAATTGCACCAATTCCACTTCACAAAGCAAAGATTCAGTACCAATTACATCAGCATCACATTGGTAAAACTCACGATACCTGCCTTTTTGGGGCCTATCTGCACGCCAAACATTTTGCATTTGGTAACGCTTAAAGGGAAAAGTAATTTCATTTCTATTTTGTACCACAAAGCGAGCAAAAGGTACTGTTAAATCAAAACGCAATGCCTTTTCAACTATTTGTTTAGTTAATGATTTTGAATCAGTATTCTCATCCAAATTAGCTTTAGATAAGAAATCTCCTGAGTTCAATACTTTAAAAATCAAACGATCGCCTTCATCACCATATTTGCCTGTTAAAGTTTTAACATTCTCCATTGCAGGCGTTTCAATCGGAGCATAGCCATAGCATTCAAAAGCTGATTTTACAGTTTCAAAAATGTAATTCCTTCTGAACATTACTTCAGATGTGAAATCACGCATTCCTTTTGGTATTGATGGTTTTGTATTACTCATAATTGTTTGCAAATATCGTAAAATATAATAGATAAATTTCATTAGATTTGGTCCGAAAATTATGAAACAATTATTTACACTATTCCTTCTAGTATTTCTTTCTTGCAATATGAATAATTCCAATACTGTTAATACTATAAATCAGGACCCTAATGATATTAATGCGATAAAGAAGATGCTAAGCAACCAACAGGAGTGTTGGAATAATGGAGATATTGATGGATTTATGAAAGGCTATTGGCAGTCAGAAGAATTAATTTTCACATCACTAAGACATAAACCAGCATATGGTTGGAATAACACCTTAGAGAGGTATAAAAACAGTTACCCAACAAAATCCAGCATGGGAGAATTAAAATTTGAAATTTTAGATTTGAAACTTATTTCAAAGACTACTGCAACGCTTAAAGGAAAATGGAAACTTCTTAGAGAAAAGGACTACCCTAACGGAATATTTTGGCTTGATATTGATAAATTTGATAAGGATTGGTTAATTACAAAAGATTCCACTATATCACTTGAGATTAATACACCCTAGCTTATGAGAAAATATCTTTCTCTTATAAAATTCAGTCATACCATATTTGCAATGCCATTTGCACTTATTGGTTTTTTCTTAGCTACAAAATCAAATGAATTTGAATGGATGACCCTTTTATATGTAGTGCTTTGCATGATTTTTGCACGCTCGGCAGCAATGGCCTTTAATCGTTATATTGACAGGAATATTGATGCGGCCAACCAAAGAACTGCACAGGTGAGGGAAATTCCAAACGGAAGTATAAAAGCCAACTCAGCTTTAATATTTGTTATTATTAACTGCTTACTATTTATCTCAACAACTTATTTAATCAATTCACTTTGCCTGGCACTATCGCCAATTACTCTATTGGTAATTCTAGGGTACAGTTATACCAAACGCTTTACGGCACTTTGCCACTTAGTACTAGGTTTAGGTTTGGCACTTGCTCCCATTGGAGCTTACTTAGCGGTTACAGGGGTATTTGATATTGTTCCTTTGCTATTTTCAGCAGCAGTTCTTTTTTGGGTGAGTGGTTTTGATATTATTTATTCCTTGCAAGATCAGGAGTTTGACAAAGAACAGAAACTTCATTCTATTCCAGTACTGATAGGAACAAAGAATGCGTTGAACTTATCCAACCTTTTACATTTCCTTACATTTTCAGCACTAAGTATTGCTGGCTCATTAGGTGATTTCAGTCTATACTATTGGATAGGTTTTTGGATTTTTACTGCTCTACTTATTTATCAACATATTTTAGTAAAGCATAACGATTTAAGCAAAATTAATCTTGCATTTTTCACTACAAACGGTATTGCTTCCATCATTTTTGGTGTATTTGTCATTGCCGATTTACTAATAAAATAGTATTTTTTAACATTATTTCATCATATATTAATCTAGTGTAATAAAAATATAGTACTATGTTAAGCAAAGTACTATATATTTACTTATGTTTGTCCCATCAAAATTTACAATAAATGAAAATTGAGAACACACAATCGCAAATGCGAAAAGGGATTTTAGAATACTGCATACTATCCATATTAAAAAATGGAGAAGCCTACCCTTCTGATATTATCGAAAAGCTGAAAAAAGCTAAAATGATAGTAGTAGAAGGCACGCTTTACCCTTTGCTAACACGCTTAAAAAATGCAGAATTATTACAATACCGTTGGGAAGAATCCAGTGCAGGTCCCCCCAGAAAGTATTATTCTTTAACAGATAAAGGAGGTGTATTTTTAATAGAATTAGATAGCACCTGGAAAGATTTAGCAAAAGCAGTAAGATTAACCACTAAAATAAAAAATGATGAATAAGACAGTTAACATTAACCTAGCAGGAATTATATTTCATATTAATGAAGATGCTTTCGAAACATTGAACAATTACTTAAATGCACTTAAAAATCATTTTAAAAATGAAGAAGGTGCTGATGAAATATTAAAAGATATTGAAGGAAGAATTGCTGAACTTTTTACTGAACGATTGAATATAAAAGAAGCCATTTCAATTACGGATGTAACTGAGGTTACTGAAATAATGGGAAATCCTAGCCAGTATGATGATGAAATTGAGCAAGAGCACACGCAAGAAAACATGAACAAAGAAGAAGATTTAAAGAAAGGCAAAAGTAGAAAAGTTTTCAGAGATGAGGAAGGCAGAATGATTAGTGGAGTTTGTAGTGGGTTGGCTCATTATTTTAATATAAATACACTTTGGAGTAGAATTATATTCATATTCCTATTATTTATAATTGGACCAGCAGCACCTTTTATATATATAATTTTGTGGATTGCACTTCCATCTGCTAAAACTACCGCTGAAAAATTAGAGATGAAAGGGGAAAAAGTTAACATCAATAATATTGAAAAAAATATTAAAGATGAATTGAATATTATAGAAGGTAAAATACGAGATTTTGACAAAAAAATCACTAAAGATATGCTTGCTTCCAAATTTCAGATTTTCATAACCAAATGTGTAGATTTATTTATCCAGCTATTTGTAGGTATTTTTAAATTTATTGGCAGTTGTTTCGGAATATTTTCAGTTTTATTTGGAGGAATACTTTTATTTATTATTTCTTCTGTATTACTTTCTAATGGCCATATTTTTCTTGAAGTAAACCAAATATATCAACATCTTTTTGAAGCTGGCACAATGCCTAACAACTTAAAAACAGGACTCATACTTTTTATTGGAATTCCAATTATTGCTGTTATTTTATTTGGACTAAAACTAATAAATAATACAACAATACACTCTAATTATAAAGTTGGATTACTTTGTTTATGGTTAGTATCATGGATATTATTAGGTAGTTCAGGAATCAATATTGCCAGAGGTTTCAGTAAAGAAGCAAAAAATACAACTATAGAAATTATTGATTATAATAAAGATACACTTTACTTAAGCATGAATGATATTGAAAGAAGTTTTGACAATGCATTTGATGCTAAAGGCTTTAAAGTAAGTCCTTTTGAGGAAGAATTAATTGGCATTGGCATGCGATTAGACATCATACAAAGCAAAGGTTCAGCTATTAATTTAATAAAAGAAGCTACCGCTTTTGGGAAAAACAAACAAACGGCAAAAAGAAATGCAGAAGGAGTCAATTTTAATTTTACACTTGAAGATACAGATGTAATATTTGATGACTTTTTCTCTATCTCGGAACAAAAATGGCGTATGCAAGAATTAGATTTAACACTAGAAATTCCTGTTGGTAAAATCATTTATTTAGACTATAGTATGGAAGATTTGATTCATGATATAAAAAATACGCAAAACATGTGGGATTATGATATGCTTGGGCATTACTGGAAAATGGAGGCAGATGGGCTTACTTGTGAGAATTGCCAATAAAATAAATATATTTACGAATTGAAAAAAATAACTCTAGTCCTGCTTTGTGTTTTAAGCATTAACCTCTCAGCTCAAGAATATTTTCAGCAATAAATAGAGTTTGTTCCTTTATTTCAGGATTTTTCCAGGGTTCAAAATCCCATAAGGATCAAATAAGTTTTTAATTCCTTTTTGCAAGACCAATGCTTTTTCAGAAAAGACAATATCCATATAGTCTTTCTGAACAAAACCAATACCATGTTCGCCACTTAAGGTACCTCCTAAGCTTTTAGTTAATTCAAATATCTCTCTGATTCCTAATGTGAGTTTCGTATTCCAATCTTCATCATTCATCTCCCCTTTTATGATATTGACGTGTAAGTTTCCATCACCAGCATGACCATAGCAAACGGACTGAAAGCCATATTGCTTTCCAATGGCTTTGACCCCCTTTAAAAGTTTTGATAACTCTGCTCTTGGCACTACAGTATCTTCTTCTTTGTAAATAGAATTAGATTTTACTGCTTCTCCTATCGCTCGTCTTAATTGCCATAATTGATTTTTTTGACTTTCACTATCAGCTAGAAGAATCTCCCCACATTCAAACTCTTGCATTACTTCAAAGATGCGCTCACATTCCTTATATAAAACATCCATATCATTTCCATCCACTTCAACCAAAAGGTGCGCTTCTACATCTTCAGTGATTTGAAGTTTGACATCAGTATATTTTAAAGTCCAATCAATAGCATCACGCTCAATAAATTCCAAAGCTGAAGGAATAATACCTGCACGAAAAACAGCTGATACTGCCTCACATGCTTTTTCAACTGAAATAAACGGAACAAACAAAGTAATATCTTTTGTTGGCAAAGGAATCAAACGAAAAACAATTGTAGTAATAACACCAAGCGTTCCTTCACTACCTATCATTAAGGCTGTTAAATCATAACCAGTAGCATTCTTTAGCACGTTGGCCCCTGTCCAAATAATTTCACCAGTTGGCAATACTACTTCTAAGTTTAGTACATAATCCTTAGTTACTCCATACTTCACAGCCTTAGGTCCACCAGCATTTTCTGCCAGATTTCCGCCTAGAGAACAACTTCCTTTACTGGCTGGATCAGGTGGATAAAAAAGTCCTTTCGATTCTACTGCATCTCTAAATACTTGATTAATTAATCCAGGCTGAACTGTTGCTTGAAGGTTTCTCTCGTCTATTTCAAGAATAGAATTTAAACGTTCAACACTTAAAGCAACTCCTCCAAAAACAGGTAAAGAACCGCCACTTAAACCAGTACGAGCACCACAAGGAGTTACCGGAATTTTTTTTAAATTACAATACTTTAAAATTTTGGAAATTTCTGCACTATTGACCGGCTTTAACACCACTTCTGGCGGGAAAGATAAATCCTCAGTTTCATCATGACTATAATTCAAAATACTTTGATTATCTGAAAGCACATAATTTGCACCAATTATTTCCTTAAAAAAAGAAATATCATCAATATTTAATTGCTTGTAGTCCATCTGTGCAAATTTAATTAAATTCGCCATTTCCAATTCTAAAATTCAAACACTAATGAAAAAGATATTAATAATTTGCTTTAGCTTAGTTTTTATAACCCCTATATTTTCTCAAAAAAGAGATATTACTCTTGATGATTTATGGAAAAACTATGCTTTCTATCCTAAAAGTATGGGTGGATTTAATTCTATGAATGATGGTGAACATTATTCAACTATAGAAAAAACTGAAGATGGACAAGAGATAATAAAATATCGATTTAAAAATGGAAAAAAAGTACGTACCCTATTTAAAAGTACTGATTTTGAAATTCCAAAAATTGGGAAGTACACATTTAGTGAAAATGAAAAGCAACTTTTATTAGCTACTGAAACTACAAGCATTTATCGATATTCTAGTAAATCTGTTTATTACATCTACAATATCCATAACGATAAAATCAGTAAATTATCAGATAAAAAAGTTATGTATGCTACCTTTTCACCCCAAGGTGATAAAGTTGCTTATGTACTAGACAACAATCTTTTTATTAAAAATATAAAAAGCGGAATAATAACTCAAGTTACCACTGATGGTAAAAAGAACCATATTATTAATGGTGCTTCTGACTGGGTTTATGAAGAAGAATTTGCATTAGTACGCTCTTTTGAATGGGCACCAGATGGTGAACATATTGCCTATTACAAATTTGATGAAACTCATGTAAAAGAATTCTCTATGGATTTATTCAAAGGAGGACTATATCCTACCCAAGAAGTATTTAAATACCCGAAGGCTGGAGAAGACAACTCTATAGTGAAGGTATATTTTTATAATATAGCAAAGAATAAAAGTACTTATATTTATACCGAAAAAGATTACGAATATATTCCAAGAATTAAATGGACTAACAACCCAAAAGTGTTAGCCCTTTACGGAATGAATCGCCATCAAAATGAGTTGGATTTTGTACTCGCAAATACTGAAGACGGAAGTAACAAAGTATTATTTACTGAAAAAGACAAATACTTTATTGACATACACGATAACCTAACTTTTTTACCGGAAGATAATTTTATTTGGACCTCTGAGAAAGATGGTTTTAATCATATCTATTTAAAAGGATTAGATGGTTCAGAACAACAAATTACAAATGGGAATTGGGAAGTAACATCCTTTCATGGAGTCGATAGTGATAAAATGAAAATTTACTTTACCTCAACTGAAGAAGGTTCTATTAATCGAACACTCTATGTTCAGCATTTAGACACTGATATTAAAACAAAATTAAATACAGAAAACGGAACAAATAATTCATCTTTTAGTAAGGGTTTAAAATATTATATGAATTCTGTATCAACTGCTAACTCTGCTCCTGTTTATACTTTACATACAGCTGACGGGAAGAGACTAAAAACATTAGAAGATAACACTGATTTTAACACTAACATGTTAGACTTCAACCTAACTAAAAAAGAATTTTTCAATATAAAAACTGAAGATGCAGAGTTAAATGCTTGGATGATAAAACCTCCTAATTTTGATGAGAATAAAGAATATCCTATATTTATGTTTTTATATGGAGGTCCTGGTTCTCAACAAGTAACGAATTCTTTTGGTTGGACAAACTATTACTGGTACCAGATGCTCGCCCAAAAAGGATATATTGTAGCTTGTGTAGATAACAGAGGTACAGGGGGAAAAGGTTCAGAGTTCAAGAAGATGACTTACAAAGAATTGGGGAAATATGAAACGATTGACCAAATAAATGCAGCAAAATACTTTGGAAACCTTAATTACATTGATGCCAATAGAATAGGAATTCAAGGCTGGAGTTATGGAGGATATATGTCCTCATTAGCGATAACAAAAGGAGCTGATGTATTTAGCCTTGCCATTGCAGTAGCCCCGGTTACAAATTGGCGTTATTACGATAATATTTACACAGAACGCTATATGCAAACTCCTCAAGAAAATGCAAGTGGTTATGATGAGAACTCGCCTATCAATCATGTTGAGAAACTAAAAGGACATTATTTATTAGTTCATGGTAGTGCAGATGACAATGTACATGTGCAAAATACTATGGAGATGATTTCAGCCTTAGTAAACGCAAATAAACAGTTCGATTTATTCATTTATCCTGATAAAAATCATGGGATTTATGGAGGAAATACTCGTTATCATTTGTATAAAAAAATGACTGATTTCATTTTAGAGAATTTATAACCAAAAATTTTACTATTTTCGGCAACCTAATTTTATTACACAAATATGACAAATCAAGACAACCAATTATTCGGACATCCAAAAGGATTGTTCTATTTATTTTTTGCAGAATTATGGGAGCGTTTCTCTTATTACGGAATGCGTGCCCTTCTTATGCTTTACATGGTAAATGAATTTTTCACTTACATTACTGATGAAGCCTACAGAGAAGAAATGTCATTTGGTATTTTTGCTGCTTATGGTTCGTTAGTATATGCAACACCAGTATTAGGCGGTATGATTGCCGATAAGTTTATTGGTTTCAAAAAATCAATTTTGTTAGGAGGAATCTTAATGGCATTGGGACATTTCTCTATGGCATTCTATTTTAAAAGCGATGTTCTAGGATTTGAAGTGTCGGCTATTAACCACTTTTTCTTTTATACAGCACTTGCACTTTTAATTGTCGGAAACGGATTTTTCAAACCTAATATTTCTACCATGGTAGGGAGATTATACCCAGATGGTGATGACAGAAGAGATTCTGGATTTACCATCTTTTATATGGGAATAAATGCCGGAGCCTTTTTAGCACCATTAGTTTGTGGCTGGTTAGGTTATGCATATGGTTGGCACTATGGTTTTGGAGCTGCTGGAATTGGAATGATTGCTGGTTTATTAGTTTTTATGAAGGGCATGAATGATGGAGTATTTGGTGATAATGGGCAACAACCAGCTGAATACATAGAGAAAAAAATGTACGGAATGCGTACAGATTACTTTTTCTATTTAGTAGCAGCACTTATGGTGCCTATTGCAGCATTCTTAGTTAAGTATAATGCTTTAGAAGTGTTAGAAGGAATGCATTTACATTCTGCATTACTTTCTTTGTTAGGTGTAGTTATATTAGGTATTTTGGCTAAAAAAATGATTGAACTTTCAAGAATGGAAGTATTCCGTTTATTAAGTGTTTTGGTTTTAACCTTACTGATTACAGTTTTCTGGTCGTTCTTTGAATTAGCAGGTACCGCAATTACTTTATTTGCTGAAAGAAATGTAAACCTTACATTATTAAATGCTTCACAAACTAATGCAATAAATCCTGGTTATATTATTTTCTTAGCCATCCCATTTTCAATGATGTGGGTATATTTATCAAAAACACAAAGAAACCCAACTACTCCTAACAAATTTGCCTTAGGTATTTTACAGTTAGGTTTAGGGTTTTTAGTATTTGCAATGAGTGCACAATACATGGATGCTGCTGGTCGTACTCCTTTTATGTTCCTTATGATCGGATATTTACTATTAACAACCGGGGAATTATTTATCTCACCTATTGGCCTTAGTAAGGTAACTGAACTTTCACCAAAAAGTATGACAGCCTTTATGATGGGAGTTTATTTCTTATCCTCATCATATGCGCATTATATTTCAGGAGCAATTGCTAAATTAACTACCTCAAATGAATCCGGAGTGATTCCTGAACCAGGCTTTATGACAACAATAATTGAAAAAGTAACTGGTTTTGCAGGTGGTTACTCTGAATCATCAGTTGAAGGCGTACAGTCTTTAGTAAGTTATACTTCAGTATTTACACAAGTTGGTGTTGTTGCAATAGGAATGGCTATTTTAGCGTTTATTCTGTCTCCAGTACTTAAAAAATGGATGCATGGCGTTCACTAATCAAAATAATAAATAAAAAAAATTACGATGAAAAACATAATAGTAGTATTATTAGTTGCATTATCTATTAACGGATTTGCACAACAAAAAGAAATTGAGTGGCATACTGATGTCAACAAGGCCGTTAATATTTCAGTAGAAACAGGAAAGCCACTTTTCTTCTTTTTCACAGGAAGTGATTGGTGTGGATGGTGTAAAAAATTAGTTAAAGAAGTATTTGTAAAACCAGAGTTTAAGGCATGGGCTGCAAAAAATGCAATTCTTGTTGAACTTGATTTCCCAAGAAGAACACCAATTTCTGATGATTTAAAAAAACAAAATAGAGAATTAGGAAATATGTTTGGTGTAAGAGGATATCCTACAGGTTGGCTTGTCACTCCAACTATTGAAGACGGGAAAGTAAACTTTAACAAGTTAGGCTCTCTAGGCTATGTAGCTGGTGGGCCAAAAGCTTGGATAGCTGGAGCTAATAAAATTCTAAAAACTAAATAATGAAAAATCTACTTCTTTTAGTTTTCGTTTGTAGTTCATTATTCTCTTTTTCACAAGGAGAAAAAAAAGTAGCAATTGATTGGATTCCCTTAGAGAAAGCAGAAGAATTTGCTAAAAAATATGATAAAAATATTTTTATTTTATTCTTCCGTCCAGGTTGTGATTATTGCGAAAAGATGAAAAAAACAACACTTACTGATCCAGTAGTTGTAAAACTAATCAATGAGAATTTTTTTCCAGTCATGATTAATGGCAAGGATAAAAATCCAATTACTTATAATGGTACAGTATATGTAAATGAGCACCCAGCACCAGAAGATGCACCTTGGCGACATGACCTTTATGTCAAATTAGTTGATCCTGTAAAAGGGAATTACTACTGGCCAGATGTCGTAATAATAAGTGGTAAGCTAGAGAAACAAACTCAGTTCCCAGGCTTTCAGCCTAAAGCACAATTATTAAGAGGTTTAAAACCTTATACGAATAACTAAATAATAAAAAAGGAGTTGATAATTAAATCAACTCCTTTTCTTTTATAAAATGGGTGACTGATGGGACTCGAACCCACGACCCCCGGTACCACAAACCAGTGCTCTAACCAGCTGAGCTACAATCACCATTTAGCGGCTGCAAATATATAATTTTATACTATAATGCCGAATAAACTATATATATTTGTTTCCTTATGAAAAACAACTCAAAAAAGGTAAAAATACAGATAGAGGGGATGACCTGCACAAACTGTGCAGCAGGAATAAAAAAACACTTAATTAACAAAGGGTTAGAAGATGTTAATGTAAATTTTTCAACTAGTGAAGCAAGCTGTAATATTGATGCTTCACAAGACCAAAATGATGTTGAAAACATAATTAAAAAGTTAGGCTATTCAATCATAAAGCCAAATAAAGAAATCAAAAAAAGGATTTCGAAAGTGGAAAGATACTTTTACTCAACCCTTATTTTTACACTTCCTTTATTTTCTCACATGTTTTTTCCTGAAGGTAGTTTTATTCAGAACCCAATCTTACAATTTTTTCTTTGCTTACCTGTCTATCTTATTGGTGTTACCTATTTCGGAAAAAGTGCTTGGTCTTCCTTAAAAACAGGAATACCTAACATGGATGTACTTATATTTATTGGATCTTCAGCAGCATTTTTTTATAGTATTTATGGGTGGTTAATCTTTGGTGGAACAGCTGAAATGCATCATTATTTATTTTTTGAAACTACAGCTACTATTATTACCTTAGTACTTTTAGGAAATGTATTAGAACATAAATCAGTACAAAAAACTACCACTGCTATAGGAGATTTATCTTCTATTCAAGAAGTAATTGCAAAAATTGAAGTAAACGGAATAATTAAAGAAGTAAGCTTTGATGACATAAAAGTTGGAGACATACTAGCTGTAAACTCGGGTGACAAAATCCCAACTGATGGGATTATCGTTTCAGGCTCAGCTTATATTGATGAGTCAATGATAACAGGAGAAAGCATTCCTACAAATAAAAGCAAAGATGCTAACGTAATTGGAGGTACAATTATTACTGATGGTAATGTGAAAATAAAAGCTAGCAAAGTTGGTAGCGACACTTTACTATCTCAAATAATTGAACTGGTTAAAAATGCACAAAACAACAAGCCAAATATTCAAAAGCTAGGCGACCAAGTAAGTGCAGTATTTGTTCCAGTTGTGCTTTCTATAGCTATTCTAACCTTTTTTATTGGTCATTATTATTTTTCATTAAGTACGCAGGAGGCCTTGTTAAGAGGGATTGCTGTGTTAGTAATCTCTTGCCCGTGTGCTATGGGATTAGCCACACCTACTGCGGTTATGGTAGGTATTGGTCGAGCAGCTAAAAATGGGATTCTCATTAAAGGCGGTGATAGCCTTGAAAAATTAGCCAGTATAAAAAGTATAGTATTTGACAAAACAGGTACATTAACTACCGGGAAATTTATTGTGTCAAATTTTAATGCAATGAATGAGGACGAAGAAAAAATAAAAAATATTATTTTTAATATTGAGCAACACAGTTCTCATCCTATTGCCAAATCATTATGCAGTGCATTTAAGGAAAATAGTAGTCCGCTTGAACTAAACAATATTATTGAAGAAAAGGGAGTAAGTATAAGCGCTAAAATAGATGAGGATTTATATACTATTGGTTCTTCAAATATCCACCTTTCAGATGAAAAACATGATTTATTTGTATTAAAAAATAATAAACTTATTGCTACATTAGACATTAGTGATGAGTTAAAAACAAATACTGATTTAGTTATTTCATCCTTGAATAAAACTGGCTATACAACTACTCTTTTAAGTGGCGATAAAAAGAATAAATGTGATAAGCTATCTATAGAATTAGGAATCACAACAACTTTTAGTGAACAATTACCAAAAGATAAAATTGCTAAAGTTGAAGAACTGGTCAATCAGTATCCAACAGCAATGTTAGGTGATGGAATAAATGATGCTCCAGCTCTTGCAAAAGCAACAATTGGTATTTCCCTAGGTAATGCAACTCAGATTGCGATTCAATCAGCTGATGTAGTACTATTAAACAATGAGAATTTAGAACAACTACCTCAAGCACTTCAGGTAGGGAAACATACATTACTCACTATAAAACAAAATCTTTTTTGGGCTTTTTCTTACAATTTAGTAGCTATTCCTATTGCATTTTTAGGATTCCTAAACCCAATGTGGGCAGCATTATTTATGGCTTTTTCTGATGTTATTGTTATAGGAAACTCAATAAGGTTGCGCTATAAGAAGATTTTTTAGTAAATTAGCAGCCTAATTTTAATATAAAAACAAAATAATATGAAAAAAACTATTACTTTTTTAGCTGGGATCATAATTAGTGCAGCGTTATTTGCACAAGTTAATTCTAGTCAAAGTTACACGAAAAATTTACTACAGGCAGTAAATGACAAAGTTACCATGAGCGGTGAAGAAGTACTAAGTCATCTTATGGTTAATCCTAACCCAACAACAAGTCCAAATGCAAAATTAACATCTGCAAATGAAGTTGTTATTGGGACAACAACTTATGATTTGCAATCTAATGCTGCAGTTCAAAACAGAATAGTTCATCATGATGATGGAACAATGTCTGCAGGCTGGACTACTAGTCAAGAATTAAACGCTTCATGGTCTGACAGAGGAACAGGTTATAATTTCTTTGACGGTACTAATTGGGGAGCGCAACCATCCACAAGATTAGAATCTTCAAGAGGAGGATGGCCATCAATTATAGCTATGGGTTCTGGCAAAGAAGCTTCTATTACTCACAACACTGATAATGCACACATAAACATGACTCATAGAAGTACAACAGGTACAGGAAGTTGGACTGAACAAAACATATCTTCAATGAATGATTCTACTGGTATCTACAGAGATATGATTTGGAATAGATCTGCAGTAGGTGGATTAAATAAAGAAACTATACACATGATTGCTGTAACTGCATCATCAAATTTTGCTGGTGCTCCTTTCAATGGTTTAGATGGAGCGTTAGTATACTACCGTTCACAAGATGAAGGTGTATCATGGGATATTCAAGACATGCAGTTACCAGGAATGGATACATCAATGTTTGCTGGAATGAGTGGAGATGTATACACTGTAACTGCACAAGGAGAGACTGTTGTTGTGGGTTACTTTAATGATTGGGGTGATTCTTTTATTGTAAAATCAACTGACAATGGAACAACATGGGAAAAAACAACTTTTCTAGATTTTCCAGTTGACAAATATGCTATGGATGATGGTTTAGATTTAGATGGTGACGGTATATATGACCAAGTATATTCTACAGATAATTATGGTGCTATTGTATTAGATGCTAATGGTGAAGCGCATGTGTTTTATGGAATAATGATGTATCTTGATGATGATTTAACTGATGCATCATCTTCATGGTTTCCAGGAATTAATGGAATTGCTTACTGGAATGAAAGTATGGGTGAGGATGTAACACCCGCAACAGTTCATGCTGGTGACTCATCTTTATGGTATTCTGACATGATGAATGATAATTGGATTGTACAAGCACCTGACTTAAATGGAGATGGTATTGTTGGAGGAGTTGATTCTACAGGAGGATATGCTCTTTATTATGCTTCAAGAGCTTCTATGCCTAATGCAGGAATTTCTGCAAATGGAGAAATTTACCTTTCATTTTCAGGCTATACTGAAACTGCTGATAATGGTTCGCAAGTGTTTCGTCACATTTACATAACCAAATCAAGTGATGGAGGATCGACATGGAAAACACCAGTAGATGTAACTCCAAATGTATCATGGATTGGAATGAAAGAATGTGTGTTTGGCTCTATGGTGCCAACAGTTGATGATAAAATTAGAATTGTTTTTCAAATGGATAATGAACCAGGATTAATTGTAAGAGGTGATGAAGATTTAGTTGAATTTAATGATATTGTTTATATTGAAATTGATACTTTAGGATTGTTCGGATCTTCAGTATCAGTTAATGATATAAAAAATACAACTCAATTTACTATTTATCCTAATCCAGCTAATGATTACACATCTATTGCTATTTCAGTAGATAAAACTGAAAAAGTAACTTTAACTATAGTTGATCTATTAGGAAAAGAAATTTCTAAAGAAGAAAAAGTATTATTCTCTGGAAAATCTACAGAAAGACTAGATGTTTCTAATTTTCAAAATGGAGTTTACTTTATAAACTTACAAGTAGGAAATAAATTAACTACTCAAAAATTAGTAATTACTAAGTAAGAAACACTAATACAAAATAAAAAAGCCGAGCAAATGCTCGGCTTTTTTTATGTTCATATTTTAGCGTATTACTTAATTTCAAATAAAGAATCAACCTTAGGCATTTGATGTGCTAAAAACCCTTCTGCATATTCGCAATTAGCTTGCCTACCTAAATCTTGTGCTCTGTAACTTACGCTATCCAAAAACCCTTGAGAGGAAATAATCGTCTCGCTTTCACTACTTTCAGGGTTAAAAAACTGAGTACTATAAGCTTTTACAGCCTTTAACTTCTCTTTCATTTCTGCAGAAATATCAACGACAACATCAGGAGTTAAATAATTAAATTGTATGTAATGATAAATAGCTCTTGGTCTCCATATCTGTTGCCCTGTCTCTATCTTTTCAAGTCCTGATAAAAAACAAGCGTCAACAGTAATCTCAGAACCCCTACCATGATCAGGATGACGATCAGAAACTGCATTCGTAATTACAATTTCTGGTTGATACTGTCTTATCTTTTTAATTAAAGCTAATTTATGAGCTTCATCATCTTTAAAAAATCCATCCTTAAAATCCATATTTTCACGAACGGTAACTCCCATAATCTCAGAAGCTAATTTAGTTTCAACAGTTCGAGTATCAGCAGTTCCTCTTGTACCCAGTTCTCCCCTAGTCAAATCAATAACACCAATTTTTTTACCAGCTTTAATTTCCTTTATTACTGTACCTCCACAACCTAATTCAACATCATCAGGATGAGCGCCAAAGACTAAAATATCTAATTTCATTAGTAATGTTTTTTATAATTAAACTTAGCAATAATAGCAGTAATAATAGTAACCGCCACCAAGTAATACACAAAAACAGGAATAGGCATAGGGTCTCCAGCTGCATAAGAGTGTAAACCTGATAGGTAATAATTCACTCCAAAATAAGTCATAATAATAGACCATATAGCTACCAAAGAAGCAACATTAAATACATACTTACCTTTTAAACCTGGAATAAAACGCATATGCAATACAAAGACATAAACCAATACACTTGCTAATGCCCAAGTTTCCTTAGGGTCCCAACCCCAGTATCTACCCCAAGATTCATTTGCCCAAACACCTCCTAAGAAAGTACCAATTGTCAGCATAAATAAACCAACCTCTATACTCTTTTCATTTATAATTGTCAATTCTGTTAGTGTATCTTTTAATTTTACTTTATTCATTTTATTAGTAAAAATAATAAGCAACAAAGAAATAAAACCAAGAATTGCAGCTAAAGCTAGAAATCCATAACTCGCAACAATAATTGCTACATGTATCATCAACCAATAAGATTTTAACACAGGAACCAAATTTGTGATTTCAGGATCAAGCCAGTTTAGATGAGCGACCATTAATAACATTGCAGAAACAATAGCAGTAGCAGCCAAAGAAAGCAAAGACCTTCTGCTAAAAATTAAACCTGCAAATATTGTTGCCCATGCAATATAAATCATTGATTCATATCCATTACTCCAAGGAGCATGTCCTGAGATAATCCATCTCATAATTAAGCCAGAAGTATGTGCTAAAAATCCTAAAATAATTAACCACTTAAAAGCTGTAACTAGAATACGAACAAATTTTGTATTTTTAAATAATTGCACAATTAGTAAAATGAGTAACACTAACCCAACCATAGAGTAATACATAAATAATTTAGAAAATAATCCTAACTTATTATAGGTTATCTCCAACTTCACCTTTGATTCCTCAGGCATAACCTCAGCTCCATATCGATTTTGAAATCTACTAATATAGTTCACTATACTATCAGCAGCAGCCCAGCTACTATCCTTTAATGCGCTAGTTACTGACCTAAAATACATAGGGATAATATTTGCCACAAAAAGAGAATCATTATCAGAAAACTTAGAATGCTCAGTATAAGAAAGCCAAGTATTATTAGAATCGTTAGCTAAAGGAAAAAATCTAAATATGCCACCGCTAAAAACGGTAAAACAAATATTTACCCTTTCATCAACCTTAATAATTTCTTTTTCATATTCCGAGCGCTTAGCAGGTAACTTTTCATACGCATCCTCTACTAATTTCGCTAAAACATAATGTCCATTTTCTTCAAAGAAACTATTAAAAGAAGTTCTAATGTATTTTGATTTCGTATCAGTACTACCAAGCAATGTTCTAACCGTTGGATGAGAAACTTTCACCAAATCATTCTTGCTCCAAGTAACAGGATCATTCATCATTCCTAATATCACTTGTGTAGCAGATAAATCAATAAACCTATCTTTACCATATATTTTTCTTAAGAACTCAGAACATAAAGTATGGGCAGGCTTTAACCTCCCACCATTATCCTGAACCACTAAGCTTTCAAATCGAGCAGCATGCTCAGCATTAATCACCTCATCTGCTTGTACAGAAATTGAAAAGAATAATGGAATGAAAAGAATAACCGCTTTATTTTTTAACTTCTTTAATTTTTGAGTTAGACTATTAAATCGTGTTTTTTTAGTAAGAAAAACCAATAGCATTCCTAAAGCCATTAAGGCGTATCCTATATAAGTAACAAGTGTACCCCACCAATCATGATTTACGGAAAGGATTGTTCCTTTTTCGTCCTTATCATAAGAGGATTGAAACAAACGAAACCCACCATGCTGCAATACATTATTCATAAAAATTCTATGTTCAGCTTCAGTGTCATTTTCTAAAATACTAATTTCAGCAGCATAGGAAGATGGACTCATAGAACCTGCATATCTGTCCAACTGAAAATCACGCAATTTAACTTGGAAAGGAACTGAGTAATATTTAGAACCATAGGACAGTTTAAAATTTAAATCATTTATAGCAAATACTTCATTATCTCCTTGATAACCTTTGCCTCCATACAGAGTAATTAGCTTTTCTTCTCCATCAGCATTTATTTTTACAATTAAAGCATCCTCCGCTCCATCATTCATAACATTGGATGGACTTATTGGGATCATTTTAGCATTTTCCAATACCTCCTTCAATACAAAATTCAAACCATTTGCCGTATGTAATGTTCTTCTATTCAACATAAAATCACTTAAGTAATCAAATTCCTTTGTAGCACGAGTATCCATATTCATGGTTTCAACATCATAAGGAGAATTACAAAAGACACCCTCAATAGCTGAACTCAAATTTATTGCTCCTTCCATAGGATTATTAAAGGTAAACACCTCTCCTTTAATTACTCTTTGCACCTTATCATTTAAATATTCTGACTGCATTCCATCTTCTCCAGGAACAACAATATGTAACATATCATTTCCTCCTGCAACATTAGTAAAAAGAGAGTCCTTTACATTAGGCAAAAAGTCAATACCTTCAATTTTAATATCATGATCTTTAAAATCCAATTTTAAAGAAAAATTACTATTTGTAATTCCTGATAAATATAATTTTTCATCATGATTGAGTTGATGAAGTTTATCATTAATATGGATTTGAAAAAAGGTATCATCAGAGATAAACTGATTTGTACTTTCTCCCTCACGAATATGCATCATTCCTTCATAAGAAATATAACGGGTAATTCCAGCTCCAATTAAAATAATAATAAACGACAAATGAAAAGTAAGTGAGGCAATCTTTTCCATTCGGAATAATTTATGCTTAATGACATTATTTATAAGGTTATAAGTAAGTAAAACCAATATCATTTCGAACCACCAAGTATTGAAAATCAATGCTTTTGCTGATGTCCTTCCAAAGTCGTTTTCAATAAAGGTTGCATAACCAATTGCAAAAGCAAATAATAAGATAAGTATACTCATTAATCTCATGGAAGAAAGAAACTTTATTATTCTAATTATCATATCTAAAATTTATGTTGCAAAATTACGAATTATTATTAAGTTTGTGTTTAAATTATTTGAAATGAAAAATATAATTTTGTTAGGTTCAGGCAATGTCGCTACGCACTTAGGATTTGCATTAAAAAATAGCAATTACAGCATAGTACAAGTGTATAGTAAAAGTATAGAAAATGCAAAAGTACTAGCTAAAAAATTAGACGCCCATTTCACAAATGATTTAACTAAATTAAAATCTGCCGACTTAATAATTGTAAGTATAAATGATGATGCAATTTTAAGTGTATTGTCACAAATTAAAAACACTGCAATAGTTCACACTTCAGGCAGTATTGGACTAAATATTTTTGAGAAAAAGTTTTCTAACTATGGAGTATTTTACCCACTTCAAACTTTTAACAAAGAAGTTGATATCAATATTTCAGAAATTCCATTTTGCATTGAAGGAAATTCATTGGAATTTGAAAAGCAGTTAACTGAAATTGCAAAAGCGCTCTCCAACAATGTAGTTAAAATGAATTCTCAGCAGAGAAAACAGTTACATATTGCTGCTGTATTTGCTTGTAATTTCAGCAATCATATGTATAGTATTGCTGATGAATTGTTAGCGAAAAAAGATATTGATTTTAAAATTTTATTACCTTTAATAAGAAAAACTATTACCAACCTGGAAAGCAACAAACCTAAAGAAGTACAAACTGGTCCTGCCAAAAGAAAAGATGCGGCTATAATTCAAGAACATATAGCTACAATACAAGAAAAAGAAATTAATGAATTATATCAGAAAATTAGTGCCAATATTATAAAACACCATGAATAATATAATTTCATTTTTTAAATTAATTAGATTTAATAATTTAATAATTGTTGCGCTCACACAACTTATTATCAAGTTTAGTTTAATTAATCCATTTTTGGATAATTTCACACTCTCTAACAACCAGTTTTATCTTTTAGTACTTGCTAGTGTATTCATCACTGCCTCTGGCTACATCATCAATGATATTTATGACGTAAAAACCGATAAGATAAATAAAGAAGACAGCAGAATTATTGGCAAATCAATAACCTCAAGAAATGCTATTACATGGTATATTCTTTTCAATTTATTAGGATTAGGATTAGGCATCTACATTGCATATATAGTAAAACAACCCTACTACAGTTTGATTTTTATTTATTGTATCTTCAGCCTTTGGACTTACTCCAAACGTATGAAAACTTCTTTTCTTTTTGGTAACTTACAAGTTTCATTATTAACTGCACTTAGCATTTTCAATGTGGCTTTATTTGATATAATTCCGAATGGAATAAATAAAAATAATGGAGAAATGATGATTTTTAAAATTATCTTATTTTATGCTGCTTTTGCATTTATCATCACATTTATTCGTGAAATAATAAAAGATTTAGAGGATATGGAAGGAGATAAAAAAATACAAGCAAAAACACTAGCAATAACTTACGGAATTGAAAAAACAAAGCGGATTTCATTAGTTTTTACAATTTTCACTTTCTTAGGAATTGCTTATTTTCAATACTTCCAATACAGTATAGCTAGTAGTGAATTTGAATATGAGATTTCTATTTGGGGAGTAAATAAAATTGCTATTATATATGCAATTTTCATTCAATTCCTATTCTTGTTTTTAGGTTTTAAAATTTACACTTCAAAATTAAAGAATGACTTTTATTATATTAGTCAACTTTGTAAAATTATTATGATAGTTGGGATATCATCCATACCTCTTTTCACCTATCTACACCTAAACTAAATGTTAAAAAAATTATCAGAACAATACAATATAATTCTAGGATCAGCATCTCCCAGAAGAAAAGAACTTTTATCAGATCTTGGCTTAAGTTTCAGCATTCAGACTACTGACAAAGAAGAAACATTCATGCATTCATTAAAGGAAGAAGAAATCGCAGAGTTTTTAGCCAAACAGAAATCAGAATTTCTTTCAGAGAATTTACAACAGAATGATTTATTAATAACGGCAGACACTATAGTTTCTTTTAAAAATAAATTATTAAACAAACCAAAAAATAAGGAAGAAGCATTTGAAACACTTAACAAACTTTCAGAAAATACACATAAAGTCATAACAGGAGTTTGCCTAAAATCCAAAAACAAAGAGATTCTTTTTTCAGTAACTACACTGGTAACTTTCAAAGCATTATCAGAGGATGAAATAAATCATTACATTAATAAATACAACCCATATGATAAAGCAGGGGCCTATGGAATTCAGGATTGGATTGGAAAGATTGGAATCAATAATATTAATGGTTCCTACACAAATGTTGTTGGCTTACCTATTTCAGAGCTATACCAACACTTAAAAATATTTATTTAGAAAGTAAATTTCTTATCTTTGCGCCAAAACCAAGTAAATGTCAAAATCAAAAATTGTATTTTTTCTAAAAACATTATTAATATTATTAGTAGTCCAAGGGTGTACCCCAATGAATAAAATTACTTACCTAAATGATAGTCAACTTGGGGAGTGGGATGTTTCACCAGTACCACCAAAGCATCATTTAGAGATTGGGGATATTTTAATGGTCAAAGTAATCAGTAGAAATGAAGAATCTAATGATTTATTCAATATTGAAAACAATACAAATAGTGCAAACCCAAGTCTTACAGCAGCTAACCTATATTTAAATGGATTTACTATTAGCCAAGAAGGAACTATTGACATACCTAATGTTGGAAAGATTTTTGTCCTTAATCAAAGCTTAGAAGAAGCGAAAGAAACAATATTAGGAAAGGCAGAAGAATACCTTATCAACCCATTTGTAGTTGTAAAACTAGCAAATTTTGAATTTACTATTTTAGGAGAGATAAACATTCCAGGAAATTATCCTGTTCATAAAGAAGGACTAACGATCTATGATGCTCTTGCTATGGCTGGAGACATAACAGATTATGGAAATTTAGCAAAAGTTAAGATTATTCGTTCTCACAAAAACAAAAAACAAGTCTATCATATAAATTTAACAAACACTAATGTACTAGCTTCTGAATTTTACTACCTCAGAAACAATGACTTAATCTACGTACAACCTTTAAGATTTAAAGGATTCAGAAAATCACAATCGCAAGTACTACTATCAACATTAACAACTATAGCTGTATTGTTTAATGTTTACCTAAAAATATCCGAATAAAAATGCAGGAAAAACAAGTATCACAAGAAGAAACAATTGACATAAAAGCACTAATTCTAAAATATGCACAGTATTGGTATTACTTTATACTCTCAATTTTGTTTTTTGGCTGCATTGCATTTTTAAACAACCGCTATACAGTCCCTGAATATAGTGTCTCAACAACTCTTTTAATTAGAGATGATAACAATACTCAACTAGGCGCCGAAAATTTATTGGAAGGATTAGAGTTATTCAGTGGAAAAAAGAATTTAAAAAATGAAATTGTAATTCTTAAATCATATAGCCTTTCAGAGAAAGTAATAAAGGAACTTAATCTTGGTATTTCATATTATCAACATGGTTTTTTACAAACAAATGAAATGTTTGGAAATTCGCCATTTAATGTAAGAGTTGACTCTTCTCACCTTCAACTTACGGGAGTTAACTTTAAACTTACTCCTATAAACAATGAAGAATTCACACTTTCAGTTGTAGCAGATAATCAATATCCTTATACTATTTTAAGTAAAAATATTGAAAAATCCATAACTGCAAATATTAATGTTAAAGAAAAATATGCTTTTAACTCACTTATAGAAACGGAATTTTACGCTTTTACAGTAAAAAAATCTATTCATTTCAATCTAAAGCAAGTAATTGAGAGTGAAAAGTATTTTTCTTTTAAATTACATCAAATAGATAGATTAGCAAACAATCTTATTGAAAAAGTTATTATTAACCCAGTTAATAAAGAAACCTCTATACTTAATCTAAATATAAAAGAACGAACTCCCAGGAAAAGTATTCATATATTGAATAAAATTACTGAAATTTACATTAGAAGTGGATTAGATGAAAAGAATTTAATGGCTATCAATACCATTCATTTTATTGATGAACAATTGACAATTATTAAAGACTCTTTATCTGGAATTGAAAGAAAATTAGAGCTATTTAAAACTAAACATCCAGATTTGGAAATAGTCGACAAAGAATATGGAACCTATTTTCAAAAACAAAAATTAGATAATTCATTATCAGAGCAATCTGTTAACATTAAATACTATAAGTCTTTACTCTCTTATTTGAAGAATGATAAAAACACAAATAGCATAGTATCTCCTACATCAATGGGAATAAGTAATCCTGAACTTAATAGCTTAATTAACCAGCTATTACAATTACACGCTAAAAAAGGAGAATTACAACTGACTACTACTGGCAAAAACCCCACCTATATAGCTGTTTTATCACAAATAAATCACACTAAAAAGACAATTATAGAAAATGTAAATAACCTCATTTCATCAGCATCAATTTATGAAGTCGATTTAATAGATAGGATAACTACTTTTGATAAAAAAATCAACAAACTACCTGAAGCTGAAAAAGATTATCTTATCCTAAGAAGAAAGTATGAATACAATGAACAAACTGCTATTTACTTACAACAAAAAAGATATGAAGCATCCTTAGCAAAAGCAGGGACAGAATCAGATCATAAAGTAATTGATTATGCAAGGTTAGATAATGAAAAACCAATTAGCCCAAGAAAAAGTTTAGCTTATTTTATTGCACTACTTTTTGGCTTACTACTACCTATTACCTTTATATCATTAAGAGATTTCTTTAGTGACACTATTAAAAGTAAATCAGACTTATTAAATAGCACAAACATTCCTATACTTGGACTTGTGGGGCATAGTGACAATCCTAGAAGCTTAGTTGTTCCAAGTGCATCTAAATCAATTATTGCTGAATCTTTCCGTGCGCTGAGAACAAACATACAGTATTTAGCAGCCGATAAAGAAAAGAAAGTAATTACAGTTACTTCATCAATTGGTGGAGAAGGCAAAACATTCACAACAATGAATCTTGCGGCTATCTTTGCTCTTTCAGGACATAGAACTATTCTTATTGGGGGAGATTTAAGAAAACCTAAATTACATGAGGATTTTAAAGTTGATACTTCAAAAGGACTAAGTAGTTATCTTATTAATAAATCAAATTTGACAGAGGTGATTGAAAAAACTGAAATTGATACTCTTGATGTTATCGCTTCAGGACCTACACCACCTAACCCTGCTGAACTTTTAGACAGTAAAAAAATGAGAGACCTAATAATGGAGTTAAATAAAACATATGATTATGTAATTATTGACACCCCTCCTATTGGTTTAGTTACTGATGGGGTTATATTGATGCAAAATGCTGATGTTAATCTTTATGTTGTAAGGCATAATTATTCTAAGACAAGTGCACTTAATATAATCAACAACTTATATCGTCAAAAACAAGTAGAAAACGTACACATCATTATAAATGACTTTAAACATACTTCTTCAGGCTATGGATATGGTTATGGATATGGATACGGATCTTCAGGGTATGGTTATTATGAAAATGAGGAAGATTAACCTTTAAATATTGATTTAAAGCGGAGTTCCAAATTTATTGGTATTTTTCTTTTTTTTATCCTTTTATTTTCATCAGTTTTGCAAAAATTTAAAAGCATGAGCAATAAAAAAGGAAGACCAGCAAATAAAATACAAGATCTACAGTTTTTTGGTGAATTTGGAGGTGTAAATCCATCCATTGCAGACTCATCAACATTTACCTATTTAGCAGGAAAGACTATGGGAGATGTTTTTGAAGGAACACAAGAAGGATGTTACCTTTATTCTCGTCATACAAACCCATCTACATCTTATTTAGGACAAGCAATTGCCGGAATGGAGTATACTAAAGGCGCTATCCTTTCAGCATCAGGAATGGGAGCTATTACTACAACTCTATTGCAATTATGTAGTGCTGGTGACGAAATAATCAGTAGCCGTACAATTTATGGTGGTACTTATGCTTTTATGAAAAACTATTTACCAAAGTTTAACATTAAAACAACTTTTGTAAATACAACTAAGCTTGAAGAGATTGAGGCTGCAATTACTAAAAACACAAAAGTAATTTATTGCGAAACTATGAGTAATCCTTTACTTGAGGTTTCTGACATTAATGCAATTGCTGAAGTAGCTAAGAAACATGGGATCAAATTTGTGGTTGACAACACTTTTACTCCAATGATTTTTTCTCCTGCAAAAATGGGTGCTGATGTTGTTATTCATTCTTTAACAAAGTTTATTAATGGTACTTCTGACACGGTTGGTGGAGTTGTTTGTTCTGATGAGGAGTTCATCAGCAGTATGATTGATGTAAACTCAGGAAGTGCTATGCTACTTGGCCCTGTAATGGATGCTATGCGTGCAGCAAGTATTCTTAAAAATATCCGTACGCTACACTTAAGAATGAAAAAACATTCTGAAAACGCAATGCACTTAGCAAATGCTTTCAAAAAAGATGGGCTTAGAGTAATTTATCCAGGTTTAGAAGAGCACCCACAGCATGAGATGATGAAAAATTGCATGAATAATGGTTTTGGTTTTGGTGGTATGTTTGTTATAGACACTAAAACGAAAGAGAAAGGGAATGCACTTATGGAAGAAATGCAAAACAATAACCTAGGTTATTTAGCCGTAAGTTTAGGATTCTACAAAACATTATTTTCAGCACCGGGATTATCTACTTCATCTGAAATTCCAGAAGAAGAAAGAAATACAATGGGACTTTCTGATGGTTTAGTGCGTATTTCAATTGGATTAGATAATGATATTGAAAGAACCTACGACACAATGGCTGACTGTATGAAAAAAGTAGGCATCCTCTAACAAATACTTTTTTATCTTTACCATCCTAATTTTAAACTTTTAAGATGACTGATAATAAGATTCCTTATTTACTAGCTTTATCTCCAATTCTATTTTTAATAGTATTACTTTCCTTTAATGTTATAATGTTTGATGACGTCCTTGGTGGGGCCAATCAGTTAGCTCTATTATTTTCAGGGGC